>Ga0154760_1084_pt1 | contig 53914 bp, 59 predicted proteins | sample Rifle2008BG16ft_FD_105768 | JGI IMG/M metagenome (GOLD analysis project Ga0154760, IMG submission 105768) | Betaproteobacteria bacterium RBG_16_66_20
CCCGAGGATCAGGCCGACCAGCACCGGTATCGCCACCGGAAGGAGCGACGGAATCATCATTTCCTTGATCGCGGCCTTGGTGAGCATATCCACCGCGGTGCCGTACTCGGGCTTGGCGGTGCCTTGCATGATGCCCGGGATTTCCTTGAACTGGCGCCGTACCTCGACCACCACTGCGCCTGCGGCGCGCCCCACCGCCTCCATCGCCATCGAAGCGAAAAGGAACGGCACCATGCCGCCGATCAGGAGGCCGATCACGACCATGTGATTGGAGAGGTCGAAGGAGATCGATTTGCCGGCGGCTTCCAGGGCGTGCGTGTAGTCGGCGAACAGCACCAGCGCGGCGAGACCCGCCGAGCCGATGGCGTAGCCCTTGGTGACCGCCTTGGTGGTGTTGCCGACCGCGTCCAGCGGGTCGGTGATGGCGCGCACCGAGTCGGGCAGGTCGGCCATTTCGGCGATGCCGCCGGCGTTGTCCGTGATCGGGCCGTAGGCGTCCAGCGCGACGATGATGCCCGCCATCGAAAGCATCGAGGTGGCCGCGATCGCGATGCCGTACAGGCCTGCAAGGGCGTAGGACGCGAAGATCGCCACGCACACCGCCATCACCGGCCAGGCAGTGGATTTCATCGACACACCGAGGCCGGCGATGATGTTGGTGGCGTGGCCGGTGACGCTGGCCGCCGCAACGTGCTGCACCGGCTTGTATTGGGTGCCGGTGTAGTACTCGGTGATCCAGACCAGGAACCCGGTCAGCGCCATGCCGACCACCGCGGTGCCGTAGAGGTGGGCGACGCTGATCATCTTCTTCTGCGCGCCGATTTCGAAGGGCACGTTGGCGACGATCTCGCCCATCATCCACTGCGTGATCGGCCAGAACGCGATCAGCGCGATGCCGCCCGCCCAGGCAAGGCCCTTGTAGAGCGCCGGCATGACGTTCTTCTCGCCGGGACTGGCCTTGACGAACCAGGTACCGACGATCGAGGCGATGATCGCAAAACCACCGATCGCGAGCGGATAGATCACCGCATTGGCGCTCGAGGTCTTCACCATCAGCGCGCCGAGCAGCATCGTCGCGATGATCGTGACCGCGTAGGTCTCGAACAGGTCGGCTGCCATGCCGGCGCAATCACCGACGTTGTCGCCGACATTGTCCGCTATGACTGCCGGGTTGCGCGGATCGTCCTCGGGAATTCCGGCTTCCACCTTGCCGACCAGGTCGGCGCCGACGTCGGCGCCCTTGGTGAAGATGCCGCCGCCCAGCCGCGCGAAGATCGAAATCAGGGAGCCGCCGAAGCCCAGTCCGATGAGCGGGTGGATGATGTGCGCGAGGTCGGTCTTGTCGTGCGCATTGGCGTACAGGAAGGCGAAGTAGCCGGCGACGCCGAGCAGCGCGAGGCCCACCACCAGCATGCCGGTGATCGCGCCGCCGCGAAACGCGATGCTGAGCGCTTCATTCAGGCCGGTCCGCGCGGCCTCGGCGGTGCGCACGTTGGCCCGCACCGAGACGTTCATGCCGATGTAGCCGGTCGCCCCGGAGAGCAGCGCGCCGATCACGAACCCCGCGGCCGTGTAGCCGTCGAGGAAAAAGCCGATCAGCACCGTCAGCACCAGACCGACCATGCCGATCGTCATGTACTGGCGATTGAGGTAAGCGCTGGCGCCTTCGCGCACCGCGGCGGCGATCTCGCGCATGCGCTCGTTGCCTTCGGGCTGCGCGAGGATCCACTGGATCGAAACAACGCCGTACAGGATTGCGATCGCGGCGCACGCGAGCGCGAAGATGACGCCTCCGGACATGCTTATTCCCCCTAAAAGAGCGGGAATTTTATCAGGACAGGGCGGCGATCGCCCGGTCGCGGATGTCCTCGACGCCGCCCTGCCCCGCGATCTTGCGGTATTTGGGCGCCGCGGCGGCGCCGGTGGCGGCCCAGCGACCGTAGAATTCGACCAGCGGTCGCGTCTGCGCCTGGTACACCTCGAGCCGCTTTCTCACGGTTTCCTCGCGGTCGTCGTCGCGCTGCACCAGCGGCTCGCCGGTGACGTCGTCCTTGCCCTCCACCTTCGGCGGGTTGAATTTCACGTGGTAGGTGCGGCCGGAAGCGAGGTGCGCGCGCCGCCCGCTCATGCGGGTGATGATGTCCTCCGGCGGCACGTCGATCTCGAGAACGAAGTCGATTGCCACGCCGGCGTCCCGCAGCGCTTCGGCCTGCGGGATGGTGCGCGGAAAACCGTCGAAGAGATACCCTTTCGCGCAGTCGGGCCGCTGCAGGCGTTCCTTGACCAGACCGATGATGATGTCATCTGACACCAGCGCGCCGGTATCCATGACTTTCTTCGCCGCGAGGCCGAGCGGCGTACCCGCCTTGACCGCTGCGCGAAGCATGTCGCCGGTGGAAATCTGCGGGATGCCGAAGTGCTTGGTGAGGTAGGTCGCCTGGGTACCCTTGCCGGCACCGGGCGGGCCGAGAAGTATCATGCGCATGGCTCTCTCCTGTTCAAGCGAGCATTTTACGCACGGCTTCGAGGTCCTGCGGCGTATCGACCCCGGGCGGGATCGCGGCCTCGCTGATGGCGACCGCAATGCGGTGGCCGTGCCACAAGACCCTCAACTGCTCGAGGGCCTCGGTTTGCTCCAGGGGGCTTGGTTTCATTGAGGAAAATTTCTTCAGGAACCCCGTCCGGTACCCATAGATGCCCGCATGCCGGTACCAGATGCCGCCGGCTTCGCGCGGATACGGAATCTGCGAGCGCGAAAAGTACAGCGCATAACCGGCGGCATCCAGAACTACTTTCACCACGTTCGGATTCACGAGCGAGTCCTGGTCGTGGATCGGGTGGCAGGCCGTGGACACGCTCGCCTCGGGGTTGCGCTCGAGCATTGCCGCGACATCCCTGATCAGGCCGGGATCGATCAGCGGCTCGTCGCCCTGGACGTTGACCACGATCTCCTCTGCCGCCAGGCCAAGCGCCGTTGCCGCCTCGGCGATGCGGTCGGTGCCCGACGCATGCTCGGCACGCGTCATCAGGGCGCGGTGTCCCGCCTGCTCGACCGCCCTGAAAATGCGCTCGTCGTCGGTGGCGACCGCCACGCTGCGCGCGCCGCTTGCCCGCGCCCGTTCGCATACCTGGACAACCATCGGCCTGCCGCCCGTGTCCGCGAGCGCCTTGCCGGGAAATCTTGTCGAGGCATAGCGCGCCGGAATGATGATGTGAAAGGGGGGCTGCGACAGAACGTCTCCGCCCCCCTTCGGATCCCCCCGGCTCAGGCGACCTCCTCCTCAGGCGGCAGCTTGCGCGCGTCCTCCTCGAGCATCACCGGAATGCCGTCCTTGACCGGGAAGCCGAGGCGGTCGGCCTTGCAGACGAGTTCGGCGGCCTCCTGGCGGTGCCGCAGCGGGCCCTTGCAGATCGGGCAGACCAGGATTTCAAGCAGCTTTGGATCCACTCAGTTTCTCCAGCAGCCAGCGGCCGAACGCGGGATCGAGCGAGGCGTTCACCGGAAACACCCAGTGGTTCGCCTGAGCGAAGCGCTTGCATTTTACCGCGTCCTTTTCGGTCATCACGACCGGCGCTTCGTCGCCGAAATCGAGCTCGCCGGCGCGGAACGGGTGGTGGTCCGGAAACGGATGCGGAACGGGCTTGAGGCCGAAACGCGCGAGCTGCAGGAAGAAGCGCTTCGGGTCGCCGATTCCCGCCACCGCGTGCACCTTCTGCCCGGCGAAGGACTTTGCCGGGCGAACATCGCGCGCATCCAGCATGCGAACGAAGCTGTCGCCCTCAAGCTTCATTTGATACCCGTTCAGGCCCGCGGCCCCGTGCGCCACCACGGCGTCGACGGAGCGCAGGCGCGAGGGCGGCTCGCGCAGCGGCCCGGCTGGCAGCAGAAAGCCGTTGCCGAAACCGCGCCCGTCGACCACGCAGATCTCGACATCGCGCGCAAGCGCGTAGTGCTGCAGGCCGTCGTCGGTCACGATCACGTCGCATTCCGGATGCTTCTCGCGCAGCGCCCGGCAGGCGGCGCTGCGCTCGGGCGCCACCCAGACCGGGCAGCCGCTGCGGCGCGCGAGCAGGATCGGCTCATCGCCGACCTCCGCCGGATCGGATGCGATGTTCGCCTCGCGCGCCCCGCCGCCCTTTGCCGCCATCGCACCGCCGTACCCGCGCGAGACGATGCCGGGCTTCCAGCGGTGCTCCTTGAGCAGAGCGACGATCCAGAGCACCAGCGGCGTCTTGCCGCTGCCGCCGGCAATGAGGTTGCCGACCACGATTACCGGGATGCCGGCTTTATGGCTTTTGAATAGATGGAATCTGAAAAACAGACGTCTGAATAAAACCGCAATTCCGAACAGCAGGCTCGCCGGCCACAGCAGCCAGGCGACGGCGCCGCGGCGGCTCCAGTGCTTCACTACTTGGCGGACTGCGTGGTGAAGGTGATTTGCGACAGGCCGGCGACGCGCGAGGCTTCCATCACCCGGATCACCGACTGGTGGGTGGCGGTGGCGTCGGCGCTGATGATCACGACCGGCTCGCGCAGGCCTGCGCCGGCGCGGCGCAGCTCGCCCGCGAGCTGCTCGATGCTCGCGAACTCGACCGGCAGCTTGTTGATCACGTACTGGCCCTTCGCGTTCACCAGCACGCTCACCTCGCCGGGGCGCTCGAGCTGCTTTTCGGCGTCCGCGGTGGGCAGGTTGATCTGCAGTTCGGTGTACTTCGAGTAGGTGGTGGTGATCATGAGGAAGATAAGAATCACCATCATGACGTCGATCAGGGGCACGAGGTTGATCTCGGGCTCCTCCTTGTAGCGGCCACGCTGGAAGTTCATTGCCGCAGCTATGGCTTCGAGGCCTGGTAGCCCTCGCGCTCGCCGTGCACGATGTCGATCAGTTTCGAGGCCGCCTGTTCCATTTGCACCACGAAGCCATCGACCTTGTTCTTGAAGTGGCGGTAGAAGATCAGCGAGGGAATCGAGATCGCGATGCCGGCCGCGGTGTTGTAGAGCGCGATCGAGATGCCGTGGGCGAGTTGCTGCGGGTTGGTGCCCCCCGGGGCCTGCGAGCCGAAAATCTCGATCATGCCCACCACGGTGCCGAACAGGCCCAGCAGCGGCGCGGCGGTGGCGATGGTGCCGAGCGTAGTGAGGAAGCGCTCCAGATTGTGCGCCGTGGCGCGCCCCGCCTCCTCGATCGCCTCCTTCATCACGTGCCGCGGGCTTTTCTCGTTCCGCATGCCCGCCGCCAGCACTTCGCCCAGCGGCGAATCCTTGGCGAGCTTGTCGAGGATGTCGGCGGTCAAGCCCTGGCGCGCGTAGACCGAAGTCACCTGCTCCAGCAGGGTCGGGGGGACGATCTTCACTTCGCGCAAGGTAACCGAGCGCTCGATGATCAGGGCTACCGCGATGATCGAGGTGAGCAGCAGCGGCCAAATCGGCCAGCCTGCGGCCTGGATGATGGCAAACAAGTTGTTATCCTTTGAAACGCAGATACATTTTTGTGCGCGCACTTTAGCCAAACCGCATCGCAGCGGCAACTTCAGAAGCGGCTTTGCCGATTGTCCCGCGCCCGATATCCACAAAAGATGTGGATAAGTTTGTGGATTATCCCTGAACAGCGATTCCCGTGAGCCTAGCGAAGCGCCCGAAGACGGTTGCGATTAAATTTTCAGCAGTCCTTTTCACCTTCGAAACAGTGCGTTACGCATAAGAATCGGCCTCCGCAAGGCTTCCCTACGGCAGCGCGAGGCGGGCCGGCGCAGGTGTGGATTAGTGTAGTCTCGGCGCCGCCATGGAACTTGACTTTTCCCCTGCCGGCGCGCCGGTCCTGAGCGTCTCCCAGCTGGTCCGGAGCGCCCGCGACATGCTCGAGCGGCGATTCCCGCTGCAATGGATCGCGGGCGAGATATCGAACCTGCGCCCGGCTTCCTCGGGACACCTGTATTTCACGATCAAGGACGAAGCAGCGCAGGTCGACTGCGTCATGTTCAAGAGCCGCGCCGCGACGCTCGACTGGGAGCCGGCCGAGGGCCTTCGGGTCGAGGTCCGCGCCCTGGTGACGCTCTACGAGCCGCGCGGGCGCTTCCAGCTGAACGTGGAAACCATGCGCCGCGCCGGGCTCGGGCCACTTTATGAGCGCTTCCTCAAGCTCAAGGACAAGCTCGGGCGCGAGGGTCTGTTCGATCCGGACATCAAGCGCCGGATCCCGGAGCATCCCCGGCAGATTGGGGTCGTAACCTCGCTTGCCGCGGCTGCGCTGCGCGATGTCCTGACCACACTGCGGCGCCGCAATGCGTCGATCCCGGTCATCGTCTATCCCGCTCCGGTGCAAGGCGAGGGCGCGGCGGCGAAGCTGGCGCAGGTCCTGGCAGCCGCCAATGCGCGCGCCGAATGCGACGTGCTGCTGCTCGTGCGCGGCGGCGGCTCGATCGAGGACCTGTGGCAGTTCAATGAGGAAGTGCTCGCTCGCGCGATCCGTGCCTCCAGGATCCCGGTGGTGGTAGGCGTCGGCCACGAAACCGACTTCACCATCGCCGATTTCGCCGCCGATGAGCGGGCCCCGACGCCCACGGCCGCCGCCGAGCTGGTCAGCCCTTCGCTGCAGGCCCTTGTGTCGCGGCTGGCAGACTTCGCGCTGCGCCTCGCGAGGGAAACCGGCAGGAAGATCGAGTACGCGATGCAGGCCGTGGACGCGCTCTCCCGCCGCCTGGTGCACCCGGCCGAGCGGCTGCGCACCTCGCGCCAGCACCTCGCGCACCTCGCCGCGCGGCTGGCGGCGGCAACCGCGCAGCAGTTCAATGAAATCCGCAGGCGACTGGACATCGTGCGCGCCAAGCTCGAGAGCCTGGGCCACGATGCAGTTCTCGCGCGCGGCTACAGCCTGACCCTGAACTCGCGCAGGGAAATCCTGCGTGACGCCACTGCGGTTGCCCTGGGAGAGCGCATCGTCACTACACTCGCCAAAGGGGAGATCGAAAGCGAAGTGAAAAAACGGGGCTAGGCGCGGTGGGTAAGGCACGCGTCCGCAGCTTCGCTCCGATCGCGGAGCGTAACGCCCGGGTGCTGATCCTCGGCAGCATGCCCGGACGCGCATCGCTCGAGGCCGGCCAGTACTACGCCCATCGGCACAACGCCTTCTGGCGCATCGCCGCGGACCTGCTGCAGTTCGACCGGGGCGCACCCTACCGCACAAGGGCGAAGGCGCTGCGCTCGGCACGCATCGCAGTCTGGGACGTGCTCCGCTCCTGCGTCAGACCGGGCAGCATGGATGCAATGATCGATCGCGACTCCGAAGTGGCGAACGATTTTCGGAAATTCTTTCGCACACATCGAGGCATCACGCATGTATTCTTCAACGGTGCGAAAGCGGAAGCGAGCTTCAGGCGGCATGTGCTGCCGGAAATCGACGCGACGCTCCGCTACCAGCGCCTGCCATCCACCAGTCCGGCGAACGCTTCCGTGCCCTTCGCAAGCAAGCGCCGCGCCTGGCGGGCGATACTGACAGCCGGCCGCCGCCACAGGAGAAGCCGCAAATGAGCACTGCCGCAAACATCGCGATCGGATTCGTTGCCCTGCTGCACGCCTATTTTCTGGTCCTCGAGATGTTTCTTTGGGACAAGCGGTTCGGCATGCGCACCTTCAGGCTGACGCCGGAGTTCGCGGCGGCGTCGAAGGGGCTGGCGGCGAATCAGGGGCTGTACAACGGCTTTCTGGTCGCCGGGCTGGTGTGGGGCCTCGCCCTAGGTACCGCGGGAATCGACGTCAAGGTGTTCTTTCTCGCCTGCGTCATCATCGCGGGGCTGTTCGGCGGCGCCACGGTGAACCGCAATATCCTGTTCGTGCAGGCGGTCCCCGGCATCATCGCGCTCGCCCTGTTGCTGGCGACGTGACGCCGGCGGAGACCGTCTGACGGCTAGCGCGCGCGCAACAGGCGCGAAGTGCGGCCGATATCCTTGGGCTTGACCCAGAAGATCATGCCGTAGCGGCCGTTGCCGGCGGTAATGGCGCTGAGCGCGACGAGGTTGATTTTCTTCGACGCGAGTTTGCCGAGGACGCCGGTGAGCGCGCCGACACGATCGCTGCCGCGGACCAGGAACACGGTCTTCCTCTTGGAAACGCGCAGCCCGGCCTTGTTCGCCGCCTGGCGGAACTTGGCGCTGTTCTGGGGAATGAAGTCCACCTGGGCGCCGCCACCGCTTGGAAATCCGGTAAAGGCAAGCAGGTTCACTCCCGCGGCCTTCATGGCGGCGAGCAGCTTGGCGCCGGCCCCCGGTCGCTGCGAGACTTTCATCGTGTAGTAATCGGCTCTGCTGATGCTTGCCATATGGTTGCTCCTTGGGTAAGGCCTGCGAGCCTATAATTCTGCGCTTCTTGAGAGAGGATGGCACGCTCGTCATGGGCAACCGGCTGTCGAAGATCGCGACCCGCACCGGCGACAAGGGGGATACCGGCCTTGGCGACGGCAGCCGCGTGGCGAAGGATTCCGCGCGCATCCGGGCGCTGGGCGACATCGACGAGCTCAATTCTTCGATCGGGGTCCTGCTCGCCGAGAAAGTTCCCGCCGGGCCGAGGGCGGCGCTGCTGCAGGTGCAGCACGACCTGTTCGATCTCGGCGGCGAGGTCTGCATTCCCGGCCACGCCATGATCAGCGAGGCCCAGGTGCTGCAGCTGGACGCGCTGCTCGAGACCTACAACAGGCGCTTGCCCCCGCTCAAGGAATTCATCCTGCCGGGCGGCACCCGGGCCGCCGCCCTCGCGCACCTCTCGCGCACCGTCTGCCGGCGCGCCGAGAGGAGCCTGGTTGCGCTCGGCCGCGCCGAGCCGGTCGGCGAGCGGGCGCGCCAGTACCTGAACCGGCTCTCCGACCTGCTGTTCGTCCTCGGACGCACGCTCAACCGCGCCGGCAAGCGCGGCGACGTGCTCTGGCGCCACGAGCGCAAGAAGAAGTCCTGAGACTAGAATTCGATCATGTCCTCTCGCCCGCGCGCGCAGCCTGCCTCGATCCGCGCGCTCATCTTCGATGTCTTCGGCACGGTCGTGGACTGGCGCGGCTCGATCATCCGCGAGTGCACAGCGCTCGGCCGCCGGAGAAGGCTCGCCGCTGACTGGCCGGCATTCACCGACGCCTGGCGCGCCGGGTACCGGCCGGCGATGGCGCGCGTGCGATCGGGCGAGCTGCCGTGGATGACGATCGACCAGCTGCACCGCACGATCCTCGATGAGCTGCTGCCGCGCTTCGAAATCGAAGGGCTCACCGAGGACGAGATCGACCACCTCAACCGCGTCTGGCACCGGCTCGAACCATGGCCCGACGCGCGGCGCGGGCTGGCGCTGCTCAAGCGCCGCCGCGTCGTCGCGACGCTCTCGAACGGCAACATGGCGCTGCTGGTCAACATGGCCAAGCACGCGCGCCTGCCCTGGGATTGCGTGCTCTCGGCGGAGCTTTTCCACCACTACAAGCCGGATCCCGAAAGCTACCTCGGCGCCGCGGCGATGCTCGGATTCGAGCCGGCCGAGGTGATGATGGTCGCCGCGCACAAGGACGACCTGCGCGCGGCGCAGGCCTGCGGCCTTGCCACCGCCTTCGTGCGCCGAGCGCGCGAGAAAGGACCGAAAGTGAAGCTCGACCTGACGCCCGATCCGGCCTTCGACTGCAACGCCAGGGATTTCGTCGACCTCGCCCGGAGGATGGCGCGATGAATTCACCACCATGACCGCGCGCGATTCCGCCCCGGACAAGACCACGCACCACCGCGTCCTGATCGTCGACGACGAAGAGTCGATGCGGCTATATCTCGCCCGGATCCTCGCCACCGTGCTCAAGGTCGAGGTGACGCTCGCCGGCACCTGCGAGCAGGCGCTGCGTCTGGCGCGCAATTACGCCTACGACGCGATCCTGCTCGACCTTTTGATGCCGGGCGTCGGCGGCTTCGAGGTGCTGAGGGAGATCCGCCGCGCCTCGCCCAACATCGCGACGCCGGTGATCATCGTCTCGGTGCTTTCGGACCAGGCGACGCGGGACCGCTGCATGCGATTGGGCGCCAACGCCTACGTGGTCAAGCCGATCGAGCGCAACTCGCTGGTCGCCACGGTGAAAGCGCAGATGGCCGGCCGCAGCAAACCGAAAACCCGGGGGAAATGACCGTGGCGGAGATCAAGATCCAGAACGTCGAGGCGCTCGGCAAGCCCCTCGGTCAATACTCCCACATGGCGCGCGTCGCGGGATCCAGGGAGACGCTCTACATCGCGGGGATGCTCGCCGCGGGGGACGATTTCGATGCGCAGTGCAGCGGCGTGTTCAGGCAGATCGAAAGCGCGCTCAAATCCGCGGGCGCGGGCTGGGACAATGTGGTGCAATTCACCACCTACCTGGTGCACTCGCAGGACATTCCCAGGTTCATGGCCTGGCGCCTGCGTGAATTCCCGAAGTTGTTTGCCGACGGCAAGTACCCGCCGAACACGCTGCTGATCATCGACCGGCTGGTCGGCGAGCAATACCTGATCGAGGTGCAGACCATCGCCGCCCTCTAGGCGCGGCAAAGGCCTTACGCCTACTTTTCCTCGACGAAGACCGCTTCGCGCTTCTTGCGTAGCGCGGGGGCGGCGATGATTGCGAGCAGGATCGCCGCGGCGATGAGGAAGCCGAGGCTGATCGGCTTCGAGGGGCTGACGAACACGAACGGATCGCCGCGCGACAGCAGCATCGCACGCCGCAGATTCTCCTCCATCAGCGGCCCGAGGATGAAGCCGAGGATCATCGGCGCCGGCTCGCAGCCGAGCTTGACGCAGACGTAGCCGAGCAGCCCGAAGATCGCCATCAGGAAGCAGTCGAAGGGCTGGTTGGAGATGCTGAACACGCCGATCGCCATGAACAGCAGGATCGAGGGATAGAGGTAGCGGTACGGCACCGTCAGCAGCTTGATCCACATGCCGATCAGCGGCAGGTTGAGGACCACCAGCATCAGGTTACCCACCCACATCGAGGCGATCATGCCCCAGAAGAGCTGCGGCCTCTCGGTCATCACCTGCGGCCCGGGCGCGATGCCCTGGATCATCATGGCGCCGATCATCAGCGCCATCACCGCGTTGGACGGGATGCCGAGCGTGAGCAGCGGAATGAAGGAGGTCTGCGCGCCGGCGTTGTTGGCCGATTCGGGCGCGGCGACGCCCTCGATCGCGCCCTTGCCGAACTCGTGCGAATACTTCGAGACCTTTTTTTCCAGCGTATAGGCGCCGAAGGACGCGAGCAGCGCGCCGCCGCCGGGCAGGATGCCGAGCGCCGAACCGAGTGCCGTGCCGCGCAGGATCGGGGCGATCATGCGCTTGAAATCCTGCTTGCTGGGCATAAGTCTGCCGACCTTGCTCGTGAACACCTCGCGGTGCTCCTTTTGCTCGAGGTTGGCGATGATCTCGCAGATGCCGAACATGCCCATCGCGACCGTGACGAAGCCGATGCCGTCGGCCATCTCCGAGATGCCGAAGGCGAAGCGCAGCACGCCCGAATTGACATCCGTCCCAACCAGCCCGAGCAGGAGGCCCAGGATCACCATGCAGATCGCCTTGATGACCGAGCCATGCGCCAGCACGACCGCCGCTACGAGGCCCAGCACCATCAGCGAAAAGTACTCCGCGGGGCCGAATTTCAGCGCCACCTCCGCAAGCGGCGGCGCAAACATCGCCACCACGAGGGTCGCGACGCAGCCGGCGAAGAACGAGCCGATCGCGGCGGTCGCTAGCGCGGGACCGGCGCGGCCCCGACGCGCCATCTGGTAGCCATCCAGGCAGGTCACCACCGACGAGGACTCGCCCGGCAGGTTGACCAGAATCGCGGTGGTCGAGCCGCCGTACTGCGCGCCGTAGTAAATGCCCGCGAGCATGATCAGCGCCGCAATCGGCGCCAGGTTGAAAGTGACCGGCAGCAGCATCGCGATGGTCGCCACCGGCCCGATGCCGGGCAGCACGCCGATCAGCGTGCCCAGGATCACTCCTATCAGGCACATGATGATATTGAACGGCAGGGTCATCGTCATCCCGCCCAGCGTGATCACCTGCAGCTTGAAGACCTCGATGAAGCCGAGCGCGAGATTGCCGAAAATGCCTTCCATGGCGGCCCCTAGCGGATCGGACAGTTGTCGATGAAACCGGGGCAGATCGGGAAGGGCAGCGCCAGCGCCTTCACGAACACCAGCACCGAGAAGATGACCAGCACGACCGACATGATCGCAACCTCTTTCAACTTGAACTCATGCCCGCCGAAGGCGCTGATGAAGACCAGCGCCACCGAAGCGAGCACCAGGCCGAGCGGCTTGAGCAGGTAGGCGAACGCGAGACTCGACACCGCGACGAAAAGCAGCGGCCGGAAGTGGAACTTGGCCACGTCCGGCCCTTCCTCTACGATGGAATCGAACAGCACCAGCAGGCCGAGGAAGGCGAGCAGGCCGCCAAGCACGACCGGGAAGTACGCCGGCCCCATGCGCACCGAGCTGCCCATCTGGTAGCCGGCGATCAGCTTCGTGCCGACGATCCTGTCGATGAATTCGGGCGTGCCAAGCGCAAATGTGATGAAGAACAGTCCGAAGCCGATGAACATCAGCCCGGCCCACCAATCCTGCTGACTCTTGATCTTGATCCCCATCCGTCTCCTCCAACTCCCGTATTCGCCCCGGGCATTGCGTCGATCGGGCGAACCTACTCCTCGCAAGCGAGTGTAGCATGGGCCTCGTGAGACAGCGTCTGCCTCCAGGGTCATTCGCGCCCCGCATCGGGGTCCTGCTCGCGGCTTTTCTGCTGCTGGTGTCAGGCTGCGGTCAGCAAGCAAAGCTGCCGCTGCTCGCGCCTGACGCGATCGTGGTCGCTTTCGGCGACAGCCTGACCTACGGCACCGGTGCGAACGAGGAAGAAAGCTATCCGGCGCAGCTGGCGCGCATCACCGGCCGGCGCGTGGTGCGCGAAGGGGTGCCCGGAGAAGTCAGCGCAACCGGCCTCGCCAGGCTGCCCGCCGCGCTGGACGAACACCAACCGCGGCTGCTGATCCTGTGCCACGGCGGCAACGACTTCCTGCGCCGCTTGCCCAAGGAGCAGGCAGCCGAAAACGTGCGCGCCATGATCCGCCTCGCCAAGGACCGCGGGGTGGAGGTGCTGCTGATCGGAACGCCCGAGATCGGATTCACCCTGACGCCGCCCGAGTTCTATGCCGGGATCGCGAAACAGTTCGGCATTCCCTACGAAGGGGACGTGCTGACCAAGATCCTCAGGAACGGCGAACTGAAGTCCGACCAGATCCACCCGAACGCACAAGGCTACCGCCTGATGGCCGAGCGCGTCGCCGAACTGCTCCGGAAGTCGGGCGCGATCTAGGCATCAGTAACCGCGATTTGCGCAGCCGCGCCACATCCTCGGGCCGGTCCACGTCCCACAGGGTGCGCAGTTCCTGCCAGCGCCAGCCGAGCGCCTTGAGCCGGCGGCGGGTCCGCGCCAGCACCTGCGGATCGCCCCACGGGATGCCGTCGAACAGCCGCCGCGAAACCCGGCGCAGGCCGATCAGCGGATAGCCGCCGTCCTCGGCGGGTGCGAACACCGCGTCCGCGCCCTCGCGCAGCACCCGAGCGGCGGCGCGCAGGTCGGCGGGCCTGAGCGCCGGGCAGTCGCTGCCGATCAGCACCGCGTATGGATGGCCGCGCAGCACGCGCTTGAACGCGCGGTACATGCGGTCTCCAAGGTCACCTCCGCCCTGCAATCGCAGTCGAACGCCAAACCGCTTTTGACATCTGATGAAAAAAATCTCGTTGATTCGGGGACAGCAATACAGATCAACAGGATCGAATCCAGCCGCCAGCGCCGTTGCCAGCGTCCTCTCCACCAGGCGCGCGTGCAGCCTTGCAGCCCCCATTTCGCCGAGCAGCGGCACGAGACGCGATTTCACGCGCCCGGGCTCGGGCGCCCGCGCAAACACGATGAGCGCCGGCTCAGGCCTTGTTCGCGTAGCGCCGCGCAAGCTCATCCGGGGAGGTACCGAGGAAATACGCGAGGCGCAGCTGCCACATGAGGAGCATCGTGCGCAGTACGCCGCGCCGTTCCCAGCGGCGGCCCGAAGTCACCGCCTTGTCGCGCAGGCAGGCGGGCGGTGATTGCCGCTTCATCGCCTTGCTGAAGGCGACATCCTCCATCAGCGCGATCTCCGGAAAGCCGGGAAACGACTCGCGGCGCGCGAAGATCGCCTGGTCGCCGGTCGCGATGCCGCTCCAGCGCGAGCGCAGATTCATGAAGAATGCGACCACCGCAAGCAGCGGCGAGCGACCGTCGATGCGCACATCGAAGCGCCCCCAGGCGCGATCCCGCAACGCCTCGATCACTGCTTGGTCGGCGCGCGGCGGCAGTCGCGTATCGGCATGCAGGAACAGCAGCGCATCGCCTGCGGCGGCGGCGGCCCCGGCGTTCATCTGCCGCGCGCGCCCGCGCGCCGCGGCAATGACGCGGTCGGCGAGCGCGGCGGCGAGTTCGCGGGTGCCGTCCTCGCTGCCGCCGTCGGCGACGATCACCTCGTGCCCGTTCGCGCGCAGCGGCGCGAGCGCTTCGAGCGTACGCGCAATGCCGGCCGCCTCGTTGAGCGTGGGAATGACGATGGAGAGCTTCACCGCCCCGCCCTCATCCAGGCATGATATTTCTCGGCCAGCCGCAGCACGCCCCGGGGCGCGTGCGCTTTCTTCCACACGCCGGCGGCGTACTTGTTGGCTTCGGCGAGCGTCGGGTAGATATGGATGGTGCCGAGGATCTTGTTCATGCCGAAACCGTGGCGCATCGCCGCCACATACTCTGCGAGCAGGTCGCCCGCGTGCTCGCCCACGATGGTGGCGCCGAGTATCCGGTCCTTGCCCGGCACGGTGAGCACTTTGACCATGCCGTGCGCCGCCCCGTCGGCGATCGCGCGGTCGAGCTCGTCGATGCCGTAAGTCGAGACCTCGCAGGGAATGTTGCGCTCCTTCGCTTCGGTTTCGCTCAGGCCCACGCGCGCGACCTCGGGGTCGGTGAAGGTGGCCCAGGGGATCACCGAATAGTCGGCGCGGAATTTCCGCAGCGCGCCGAACAACGCGTTCACCGACGCATACCAGGCCTGGTGCGCGGCGATGTGCGTGAACTGGTAGGGGCCGGCGACGTCGCCGCAGGCGTAGATGTTCGGGTACCGCGTCTGCAGGAACTCGTTGGTCTCGACGGTGCGCGCGGGGCCGACCGGGATGCCGAGTTCTTCCAGCCCGTAGCCGCTGGTGTTGGCGACGCGCCCGACCGCGCACAGCAGCGCGTCGAACTCGATCCGCACTTCCCTGCCCTGGTGCTCGCACAGCAGCGTCTTGCTGCCGTTGTCGAGCAGGAATTCCTTTGCCTTGTGGCCGACCAGGACCCGCACGCCCTCCTCGACGAACTTCCGGCGCAGCATTTCGGAGACTTCCGGATCCTCGCGCGGCAGGAGTCTCGGCAGCATTTCGACCTGGGACACCCTGGAGCCGAGGCGCGCGAAGGCCTGCGCGAGCTCCGCGCCGATCGGCCCGCCGCCCAGCACCACCAAACGCGGCGGCAGCTTGCGCAATCCCCACACCGTGTCCGAAGTGAGGCAGTCCATCTTTTCGATTCCCGGGATCGGCGGCACGAACGGGCGGGCGCCCGCGGCGATCACGATCGAGCGGGTGGTGAGAGTCTGCTTGTTTCCGTCCGGAGCCGAGATTTCGACGGCCCACGGCGAAATCATCTTCGCCTCTCCGTGGATGCACTCCACGCCGAGGCCGGTGTAACGCGCGACCGAATCGTGGGGCTCGATCGCCTTCACGACGCGCTGCACGCGCTCCATGATGTCGGCGAAGTCGAAATCGACGTTGGCCGCCCTTATGCCGAGTTCGCCTGCCTTGCGCGCCTGGGCGACGAATTTCGCCGATCGGATCAGGGCCTTCGACGGGACACATCCGGTGTTGAGGCAATCGCCGCCCATCAGGTGCTTCTCGACCAGCGTAACCTTCGCCTTGACCGCCGCCGCGATGTAAGCCGAAACCAGGCCCGCCGAGCCGGCGCCGATGACGATCAGATTGCGGTCGAACGCCGCCGGCCGGGTCCATCCCGCATAGACGCGACGCGCTCTGGCGGCCTGCAGCATGCGCTTGGCGATCAGCGGAAAGAAGCCGATCAGCGCGAATGCGGCCAGCAGACCGACGGAGAACCTGAACTCGCCGAGCCGGGTCCCCGCATAGACGAAGGCCACCGTCGCCGCGAACATGCCGACCTGGCTGACCCAGAAATACGTCCAGACCCGGATCGGGGTCAGGCCCATCAGCAGATTGACCGCGACGTAGGGGAACGCCGGCACCAGCCGCAGCGCGAACAGGTAGAACGCGCCCTCCCTCGCGATGCCTTCGTTGACCGGTCTCAGCCGATCGCCGTAGCGCGCCTGCACCCAGTCGCGCAGCACGAAGCGCGAGGCGAGGAAGGCCAGCGTCGCCCCGATGGTCGAGGCAAAGGAGACGATCAGCACGCCCCACAGCAGCCCGAAGATTGCGCCCGCGGCGAGCGTCATCACGGCCGCGCCCGGCAGCGACAGCCCCGTGACCGCGACGTAAAGGGCAAAGAAGGCGGCGCCCGCCTCCCAAGGATGCGCCTGGTAGTACGCCTGGATCGCCGCCTGCTGCGCCCTGAATTGCTCAACCGACAGATAGCGGTGGCCGCCGAACGCAAAGAACGCCGCGGCCAGGGCCGCAATCGCAAGCACCAGGGCGAGACGCGACTTGTTCATGATTTTCTTCTCCCGGCAGCTCGGTCGCTGCTGCCGGCGCGGCGCTTACAGCAGGTTGGTCGCGCGGTGGGACTGGTCGTCCATCAGTTGCAGCAGGCGCGCGCTGGTCGAACGCAGCCGCTGCGACAGCATCAGCACCAGTTCCATCAGGATCTTGGCGCCGAGCATCGGCTGCTCGACGATGATGCGCGCGAGATTCTCCCGGTCGAGCACCGCAAGCACCGTCGGTTCGGCCGCGAGGCAGGTCGCGAAGCGCGGCTCGCCGTCGATCATCGACATCTCCCCCAGCGTCTTGCCGGCCTCCACCACCGCGATCATCTGCGGCGTATTCCAGCGGTCGCGCTTGAGCACCTCGACTTTGCCCTCGATCAGCATCAGCATGAAATCGCCGCCCTCGCCTTCACGGATGATCTCGGTGCCGGCCGGGGCCTGGTAGACATCCATGAAATGCGCGAGCAGCCGCACCTCGGCGGGAGAAAAATTCTCCAGCAGGTCGCACTTCGGGATCAGCGCGTGGATCTGCGGCGAGAACTTGGTCGCATCCCCGAGATGCTCGAGGTGGGCGAGGTGCGCGGGGCGTTCGGTCATGGGGTCGTCGGTGGCGCTTTCGCAGGGGATTCTAGCCGATCAACCAAAGCACGGTCGCGCCCCAGCCGACGACCGCCGCCGCGAGCAAGGGATCGCGCAGCAGCTCCTCGGCCGGATCGCCCCCGCCGCCGCGAAAGCGCAGCCGGTACAGATAGCGCAGGGTGCCGAGCAGCACCCAGGGCACGGTCAGTATCAGGCTCCCGGTGCCATGGAGCTGCGCGGTATCCGCGGCAAGCGTGTACCAGGCGTACACCGCGACCATGGCCGCGGCGGACACCGCGATTGCCTTATCCAGAAATCCGACCGTGTAGTCCTCGAGCACCGCGCGGTGCTGGCCCGCGTCCCCGGCAAGGCGGCCGATTTCGGCGCGCCGCTTGGCGAAGCCGAGGAACAGCGTCAGCAGGAATCCGCAGGCGAGCAACCAGTTCGAAGGCTCGATGCCGATGCCGGCGGTACCGGCGAGCAGGCGCAGCATGAAGCCGGCGGCGATTACCACCACATCGAGCACCGGGATCCGCTTCAGGCCAAGCGTATACGCCGCGCTCATGACGAGGTAAGCGACGACGATCGCCGCCACCTTCCAACCAGTCCAGGCAGCGAGCGCCACGGCGACCGCTGCCGTGAACGCCGCGAACCCCGCTGCCTCACCCGGGGTCACCGCACCGCGCGCGACCGGCCGGCTGCGCTTGTCCGGATGATCGCGGTCCTGCGCCGCATCGCGCGCATCGTTGAATGCATATACCGCGCCCGACGCAAGGCAGAACGCGCCCGTCGCGGCGAGCGCCGCCGTGATCATCGCGGATTCCCGGTAGGCGTGGCCGAATATCAGTCCCACCAGGACGAACGCGTTCTTGACCCACTGCTGCGGGCGCAGCAGATCGAGAAATGCACGCGCCCGGCTCATCTCGGGAAGTAACGCTCGAAGAAATAGCAGCGCCCGATCGGTAGCTGCGCCGGAATCCGGTAATAGCGCTCGCGGACGTCCACCAGCACGCGCGCGCGATAGGCCGCGTAATCAAAGCTGCGGCCGAGGACCGCGTAATAGACCCCGCCGCCGAGTGGTATCTTTTTTATCTCGATATCGCGGAAGTACGGCTGATAGTCCTGCGGCAGCGGCGGCTCGCGCTTGAGCACCAGAAGATCCCTGCCGGCGTAAGCGCGCCAGTCGGTGTCGATATCGTCCTGCCGCGCATGCGCGGTTCCGCTGCCGAAGACCGGCACCGGGCGCCGCGCGTGATAGGCGAGCAGCGCAGCCGACGCATAGCTGTCCGCAGCGAGCAGCCTGCCAGGGAGGTCCGGCGCAATCGCGCCGGTCAATTCCGCGATCCGGCCGGGAAACACGAGCCGCGGATAAAGGCGCGACGCTTTCCAGGTCTCCAGCGGAAGCACCATGACGACGGCGATCGCGATCATGTGCAGCGCGGCCAGCACGCCGAGAAAGCGCACGCTGAGCGCGAGCTGCCGGCGCTCGAGCGCGAGCGCCACGCTGAGTACCAGCGCCGGCAGGAACGAAAGCAGCCAGTGCAGGCCGATCCGCTTGACCGGGCTGAGCGCGGCGAACACGACAAGCGGCACCAGCCATGCGAGCAGCAGCGCGCGCTCGCCGGGCCGCCGCCAGGCCTCGCGCAACCGCGCCCGTCCACGCCACGCGAACCAGAGCAGCGGCGCGGCGAGATAGGCGAGCGAAGCGGCATACAGCGTGGGCGTCGCCGCCGACCAGCCGCTGGCGCCATCCTCGTGCCGATTGATGGCGTTGAACATGACGTTGCACCAGCAGGCGTTTACGTTCCAGTACAGATTCAGCAGGCCGAACGGCAAGCCGCCGAGGAACACGAACAGAAACGCCTTCGGACGCCCCGAGACGATCGCCCAGGCGAGGTACGCCAGGCCGAGCAGGACGGCAAAATACTTGGAGAGGAATGCCAGGCCCAAAAGCACTCCGGATACGTAAAACCATCGATTGGAATCGCGTTCCGCCGCGCGCGCGAACACCAGCATGGAAGCTACGGAGAAAAAACCTAGCGGCGTGTCGGTGGTGACGAGCACGTTCCAGACATTCATCGGCACCAGCAGCACGGCGAGCGCCGCCAGACTGGCAGTGTCCTCGTCGCGACCGAACCAGCCGCGCAATGCAGCCCGGACCGCGAGCGCAGCGAGCGGCGGCACCAGCACCGCCGGCAGCCGCAGGAGCCACGGCGCATCCGAAAGCGCGGCAAGCGGCGCCAGCATCCAGCCCACCATCGGCGGATGGTCGTAGAAGCCGAGCGCGGGCGCGCGGCCCCAGAGGATGAAGTAAGCCTCGTCGGCGGTCACCGGCGCGACCGCCGAGAGCCAGACACGGAACGCGAGCGTCGTGGCGAGCGCAACGAGCAGCCACTGCCTGGAGGAGAGCGCGATCAAAGGGTCGGCAGGGAGCGGGCGAGGAGCAGCAGGCCGGCGAGCACCAATACAGCGTACACCGCTTTGACGACCGCGATTGCCGGCACCGCGGCGTGCAGGCGGTTTCCGAGCCAGACCCCGCCGATGAGCGCCGGCAGCAGCACGAGCGCGGAAACCAACAGCCCCTCCTGCGCCAGCAGCCCTGCAGCACCGAACAGCAGCAACCGAACCATCGACGAGATCATGATCATCGCTGCATTGGTCGCGCGCAGAGCGTCCTTGTCGCGAACGCGGCCGGCGTTATAGATCGCGAACAGCACGCCGCCGGTGCCGAAGAGCGACGACAGCGCGCCCCCCGCGAGCCCGATCGGGGCGCACCAGACGCGGGACAGCGGGACCGCAACGCCGCGCCGCGTCAGGCCGTAGCCGGCGTAGAGCAACAGGAACACGCCCAGCACCACCAGCAGCTTTTGCTCGGCGACCCGGATCAGCAGCGTCAGGCCCGCGGCCATGCCCGCCAGCACGAACGGAATCAGCCAGGCGATCTCAGCGTAGTGGATCCGCTTGCGGAGGCGCGCACCGAAGATCACGAACGCGGTGAAATCCAGCAGCAGCAGCAGCGGGACCGCGAACTTGAGCGAAAAAAGGTGCGCCAGAACAGGCAGCGCGATCACCGTGGAGCCGAAGCCGGTCAGCCCGAATACCGTGTAGGCGACGGCGACCACCAGCGCCGCCAGAATCAGGACCTCCGGCGCGTACGGCAGGGAAAAGCTCAGTGCTTGCCTTTCTTTCGGCGCGCTTTGACCGCGGCGGCGAGCGTGTCGAGCAGCTCGACCGAGTCGTTCCAGCCAATGCAGGGGTCGGTGATGCTCTGGCCGAAGGTCAGCGGCTTGCCCGCAACGAGATCCTGCTTGCCCTCCACCAGGTGCGATTCCACCATCGCGCCGACGATGCAGCGCGAGCCGCCGGCGATCTGGCCGCCGACGTCGCGCGCCACATCCATCTGGCGCTTGTACTGCTTGGCGCAATTGGCGTGCGAGAAGTCGATCATCAGGCGGCAATCGAGCTTCGCTTTCGCCAGCTCACCGCAGGCCGCCCTGACGCTGGCCGCATCGTAATTCGGAGTCCTGCCGCCGCGCAGGATGATGTGGCAGTCCTCGTTGCCGCGCGTTTCGACGATCGAGACCTGGCCGCTCTTGTGCACCGAGAGGAAGTGGTGCTTCTGGCGCGCGGCGAGGATCGCGTCCACGGCGATGCGCACGTTGCCGTCGGTGCCGTTCTTGAACCCGACCGGCGCCGACAGGCCCGAAGACAGCTCGCGGTGCACCTGCGACTCGGTAGTGCGTGCGCCGATCGCCCCCCAGGACACCAGGTCGCCGATGTACTGCGGCGAGATCACGTCGAGAAACTCGCAGCCGGCAGGCACGCCGGCCTTGTTGATGCGCAGCAGCAGATCGCGCGCGATGCGCAGGCCTTCATTGATGCGGAAGCTGCCGTTCAGATAGGGATCGTTGATCAGGCCCTTCCAGCCCACCGTGGTGCGCGGTTTCTCGAAATACACGCGCATCACCACTTCGAGTTCGCTTTCATGTTTTTTTCGTTCCAGCGACAGCTTTTCCGCATACGCGACCGCGGCAGCCGGGTCGTGGATCGAGCAGGGTCCGATGATCACCAGCAGCCGGTCTGACTTGCCGTGCACGATCTCGCGCAGGCGGCGGCGCGTGTGCGCGATCAACTTCTCCACCGGCGTGCCCTGAATCGGGAAAAAACGGATCAGGTGCTCCGGCGGCGGCAGCGGGACGATGTTCTCGATGCGCTCGTCGTCGGTGAGCGAGGTCTTGTCGGCGGGTACGGGGCCAAGGAAGGAGTCGGTGGGCGTGGTCATGATGTGGCCTCAGGTCAAAAAAAAACCGCCAGGCATTTCTGCTCTGGCGGTTTGTCGGTTGCGCTGGTTGCGCGGCTAGCCGTTCCCCTCCGCCAGAGGGCGCGGAAAGTAGAAAAAATAGCCGAAGAACCGGCGGCTCATGCCGCCATTCAATCACGAACCCCCGGGGCAGGGCAAATTGCCCTCAATTTGGCGCTCATGGTCCGTCGAATCTGCACCATTGGCACTCGGGCAGGCGCACTGCCAAGTCCCAAATTTGCTAGAGGCAGAGGGTCATGCTACGGTTTTCCCACAGTCGGCCGATTAGAAGAACATAAGGAGGTCGAAATGGCGGCACGTGCATCGCTTCCTGTCCCCTCGGCATCGATCCCGGTCGCGGGGTTCAAAGATGTCTACGAAGTCACGGCGGTCGAAAAAGCCCTGCAGGAACTTCCGCAATCCGCCAGCGAGGCGTTGCGTTCGCTCTACGAAAAAATGCTGCGCGTCGGCGGCCAGCGCTTTGCGGTCAAGCCCTCCGGGCTGCCGCAGATGCAGGCGCTGTTCGAGGAGCTGCCCAATTTTGGCGAGGTCCTGGAGTACATCCGGCGGCAACTCGCGCTGTGCGTGGACTCGAACGATGACATCGAAATCCCGCCGATCCTGCTGCTGGGCGACCCCGGCATCGGCAAGACGCACTTCGCGCGCCGCGTCTCGCAGCTGCTCGGCACGGGCTACGGCTTCGTGCCGATGAGTTCGCTCACCGCCGGCTGGGTCCTGTCGGGCGCTTCGTCGCAATGGAAGAACGCCAAGCCCGGCAAGGTGTTCGAGACCTTCCTCAACGGCGAGTACGCCAATCCGGTGCTGGTGGTGGATGAGCTCGACAAGGCGAGCGCGGACGGCCAGTACGATCCGCTGGGCGCGCTCTACGAGCTGCTCGAGACGCAGACCGCGATGCATTTCGTCGACGAGTTCGCGGAAATTCCGATCAATGCCTCGGGCGCGGTGTGGTTTGCGACCGCGAATGATGCCGCGCGCATCCCGGAGCCGCTGCTCAACCGGATGAACGTCTACGAAATCGAACCGCCCGACGCCGCGGGCTCGGCGCGCATCGCGCGATCGCTGTACCGGGAAATCCGCGAATCGCACGACTGGGGCAAGCACTTTCCGGAGGCCCCTTCGGGCAGTGTGGTGGAAAAGCTCGCCTTGCTCACGCCACGCGAGATGCGGCGCGCGGTACAGGCCGCATTCGGCAACGCCAAGGTGGCCGGACGCGAAGCGCTGCAGCCCGAGGACGTGGATGTCCAGCGGGGCGGCCGGAAATCCAGAATCGGCTTCTAGAGGCGCTGCGCGACCCAGGCCTGCACTGAATCGAGCGCGGCCGGCAGATTTGCCGGTTCCGTGCCGCCCGCCTGCGCCATGTCGGGGCGCCCGCCGCCCTTGCCGCCGATCTGCTGCGCGACGTAATTCACCAGCTCGCCCGCCTTGACCCTGCCGGTAAGGTCCGCCGTGACGCCCGCGACCAGGGTCACCTTGCCGTCGCTCACGGTGCCGAGCACGATCGCCGCGCTCTTCAGCTTGTCCTTCAGCTTGTCCATGGTCTCGCGCAACGTCTTCGCGTCCGCGCCTTCGAGCGCGACCGCGAGCACCTTGGCGCCTTTCACGTCGACGGCCTGTTCCGCCAGGTCCTCGCCCTGGCTGGAGGCGATTTTCGACTTCAGCCTCGAAAGTTCCCGCTCCAGAGACTTGTTCATTTCCTGCAGCGATGAAAACTTCTTCTTCAGGTTCGCGACATCGACGCCCTGGAGTCCGGCATCAAAGGCGAGTTCGGAAACGTCCTCCTCCAGCCGCTGAACCCAGGCCAGTGCGCCCTCGCCGGTCACCGCCTCGACGCGCCGCACGCCGGCCGCGACGCCGGACTCGGAGACGATCTTGAAGAAACCGACGTCGCCGGTCCGCCGCACGTGCGTACCGCCGCAAAGTTCCGTGGAGAAATCGCCCATGCTCAGAACTCTGACCTCGTCGCCATACTTGTCGCCGAAGAATGCAAGCGCGCCCGCCTTGATGGCGTCGTCGTATTTCATGATGCGCGCGCGCACTTCCTCGTTGCGCTGGATTTCGTCGTTAACCAGCGCCTCGATACGGCGGAGCTCGTCCGCGGCCAGCGGTTTGTTGTGGGAGAAATCGAAGCGCGTCCGATGCTCGTCGACGAGCGAGCCCTTCTGCTGCACGTGAGGGCCCAGCACCTTGCGCAGCGCCGCATGCATCAGGTGCGTGGCGGAGTGGTTCCACATCGCGCGTCGGCGCATTGCCGTGTCCACCTGTGCGCCGACTTCTTCGCCGACTTTCAGCCGCCCGGTCGATTGCCTGCCATGATGGCCGAAGACCTCGGCCTGGATTTTTTGGGTGTCCTCGACGGTGAACGTGCCGGCGGGGCCGATCATCTCGCCGCGGTCGCCGACCTGGCCGCCGGATTCCGCGTAAAACGGTGTCCTGTCGAGCACCACGACGCCGCTTTCCCCCGCATTCAGTTCCGAGGTTTGCGCGCCTTCGCGATAGATCGCGACCACGCGACCCCGCTCCGACAACGTTTCATAGCCACGGAACTCGGTCTTGGCGCCCGAGTAGTGGAGCCCGGCGCTCGAGGTGAACCGGCTCGCGGCGCGCGCGCGCTCGCGCTGCTGCGCCATTGCGGCCTCGAAGCCGGCCAGATCCAGGCTCACGCCGCGCTCTCGGCAGATGTCGGCGGTGAGATCGACCGGGAAACCGAACGTGTCATAGAGCTTGAATACCGTCTCGCCGTCGAGCAGCTTCTCGCCCGAGGCAAGCGCCCCCTCGAGCACGCCCATGCCGTGATCCAGGGTCTCGGCAAAGCGCTCCTCTTCCTGCATCAGGACCCCGGCAATCCTGTCCGCGGCCGCCCTTAGCTCCGGATACGCGTCGCCCATGGCCTGGTCCAGATCGGCGACCAGGCGGTGGAAGAAAGGCTGCTTCTGGCCGAGCTTGTAGCCATGGCGGATGGCACGGCGCACGACGCGGCGCAGCACGTAGCCGCGGCCTTCGTTGCCCGGAATCACTCCGTCGACAATCAGAAAGCTGCACGCCCGGATGTGGTCGGCGATCACGTTGAGCGAAGGATTCTTCGATACCTTCTGGCGCGTTTCGCGCGCAGCCGCCCTGATCAGGTACTGGAACAGATCGATCTCGTAGTTGGAGTGCTCGTGCTGCAGCACCGCGGCGATGCGCTCGAGGCCCATGCCCGTGTCCACGCAGGGCTTGGGCAAAGGCGTCATCACGCCCTTGTCATCCCGGTTGTATTGCATGAAGACGAGGTTCCAGATCTCGATGTAGCGGTCGCCGTCCGCGTCCGGCGATCCGGGCGGCCCGCCGGCTATCCCCGCTCCATGGTCGTAAAAAATCTCGCTGCAGGGGCCACAGGGTCCGGTGTCGGCCATCTGCCAGAAGTTGTCCGACTGGAATTTCGCGCCGCCGGGCTTGTCGCCGACGCGGATGCAGCGCTCCTTGGGCACGCCGATGGTCTTGGTCCACAGGTCGTAGGCCTCGTCGTCGGTCTCGTACACCGTGGTCCAGAGCCGCTCAGGCGGCAGCTTGTAGACCTTGGTGAGCAGTTCCCAGGCGAACCGGATCGCGTCCTTCTTGAAGTAGTCGCCGAAGCTGAAATTGCCCAGCATTTCGAAGAAGGTATGGTGGCGCGCGGTGTAGCCGACGTTCTCCAGGTCGTTGTGCTTGCCGCCCGCGCGCACGCAACGCTGCGAGGTCGTGGCGCGCACGTAGGCGCGCTTCTCCTTGCCGAGAAAAGTGTCCTTGAACTGCACCATCCCCGAATTGACGAACAGCAGCGTCGGGTCGTTCGCCGGCACCAGCGAACTGGAGGCGACGATGGTGTGGCCCTTGGACCTGAAATACTCGAGGAAGCTGGAGCGGATCTCTGCGGATTTCATCGTGACGACATTCTAAGGCACGCGTGCCTTCCTTCTAATGCACGCCTGCCGCCTTGCAGGCGGACTGAACGCCCGCCGCGCAAGCCGCGGCGAAATGCGGCCGCGCCTCCGCAATCCTTCCCAGACCTCTGAGCAGCACCCCGTACTGGTAATGGGCGTCGCCGTCCTTCGCCTCCAGCTGCAGCGCGCGCCGGTATTGCAGTTCGGCCTCGAGCGTTTCCCCGCGCAGCGCCCGGACCATGCCGAGACTGGTGTAGCTGTCGACATTGTCCGGGCTCAGATCGGCGGCCGCTAGGCAGTCCGCGAGCGCTGCGTCCAGGCGCTTCAGTCGCATGAGGACGACGCAGCGCCGCGCCAGCGCCTCGGCCTGGCGCGGATCGAGCTCCAGCGCGCGGTCGAAGTCGGCCCGCGCCTCCTCGCTGCGCGCGGCGCGCATGTAAAGCGTTCCGCGCGTCATCCAGCCGAGCGCGCTGCGCGCATCGATCTTGAGGGCCTGGTTGAAGTCCGCCAGCGCCTCCGGGTACCGGCCGGCTTTGTACTGCGCGACGCCGCGGTTGCGCCAGGCACGGTCGCTGAATGGCGCCCTGGCATCCGTATTCTTCAGCACGGCGTCATTCCATACCTTGAATTCGCTGGAGAAGCTGCCGAGCCGGTCGAAAAACGGCGGCAACAGTGCAAGTCCCGCTGCGGCGAGCAGTGCAAGTCCCCAACCCGGGCGCAGGCGCGCCACTGCGGCCGGAATTGCGGCCGGCAGCAAGCTCATCCACAGATAGCTGCGATACAGAACGAACGGCTCCTGTACGCGCACCGTGGCGACCTCGGTGATCGCGAGCAGCCAGGGCGCGAGCATCGCCAAACCGACCAGTCCCACGCGTCCGCGGCGCAGGAGCAGCACCGTCCCGGCTACGGGCCAGGCAAGCCAGGCGGCTAAACCAACCGCCTGCGGCCAACTCATCAAGTGCGACGGAAACACCGGGCGCACATCGATCGACATCCAGCCCGGCCAGGGCAGCAGCCAGGTCGCGAGATAGCGGAAAAAGAGAAGCCCCTGGTTGAGCACGCTGAGCGGATAGGCATCGAACTGGTCGGCGCTGTGGTCCGACTCCGCGAGTTGGCGCACCGCGGCTTCCGCGAAGGGCTCGTAGCGCGTGCCGAGCAGCCCTTTTGCCTTGAGCGTGACCAGGAGGGCGATCGCGGCATACAGCGCGAATGGAAGCGCGAGCTGGCGCAAATTCAGAAACGACCAGCCGCGCACCAGCAGCACCAGCGTCGCTGCGACCGCGGGCAGCATCACGCAGTGTTCCTTGGAAAACACCGCGACGAAATATGCCGCCGCAGAGGCGATGAACCAGTGCCATTTGTTGCGGAGCAGGCCTTCCAGAAAAAGCCGCAATGAGAGCAGTGCGAACAACGCCGCCATCAGGACGCTACGCTGCATCAGGTAGGCGACCCCGTAGACCGCGGCCGGATGCGCCAGGAACAGCAGCGCGCCAAAGAAGGCATGCCAGGCGGGGGCCGTCTGATCCTGCGGCAGCAGCGCAGCGAAAAGGCGTTTCAGAAAGAGGAACAGGGTCGTTGCGACCGCCGCGTGCAGCAGCACATTGAGCAGCCGTTGCCAGATCCAGTCCCTGCCGAGAGCTTCATAGACCCAGCCGAATGTGGCGTAGGAGAACCAGCGCAAGTCGAAGCGGAACAGCGTTGAAGCATATGAGCGCAGGAAGCGCTCGGTCAGCTGCCCGTCGTCGAACACGGGCGGATAGCGCAGCGATCCCCAATACAGGATCAGCGCAGCAGTGAAGAACGCTGCGATCGCCCACGAGGTCCGCTGCTGCCAGGACATCGGCGAAGTATCGCATCGCGGCGCGCGGATTCCCCGGGACGCCGGCGCCCCGGGGGCCCCGCAACTTATCGACCCGTCCGCTCAGGCGGCGAGCCGGCCGTACTTCACGAGCCGGGCGCGCACCCCGGTCTGGGTGCGCTGGTGCGCGGCCGCGAGATCCGGCAGGCCCCGCCCGGCGTCGAAGCCGGCAAGAAGCCTGCGGTCCTCGTCCTCCGTCCACGGCTCGCCGGTCTTGGCGGGGAGCTGCTGCTTGCGCCGCTCGAAGCGCTCGGCTTTTTCCAGCGCCTCGGCCGCCGCATACAACGCGCGCACGGTCTGCGCGCGCTGGTAGACGCTGTCGGCCGGGAATACTTCGCCGCTGTCCGGATCGACGCCGTTGGCGAGCGAGCGCACCACGCTCAATGCTTCGGATTGATTCATTCCGTTCACCCCCTCCCTACAGACAAGTCCTGTAGAGGATGAACGTATGTACAGCACTAGAGGATGACAGCTTTACGCGGCAATTTGATTCCAGGCGCGGCCGACTGGGTACTGACGGACACGCAGGCGAGGAGGAATTACATTCAGGTCGCCGCCTTTGCTTTGCTTTCCGCCCATCTGCTTCATAAAGAACGCGACACCGGCGGATTTGCATTGGCGCAGTACTGAGCCAGCCCACAACGGATTCATTGGCCGCGCTCGAGGTCCGGACTCACCCCCTACGATTACCCAGTCAATCCCCCGCAAGACGAGCTTGTCCAGCGGGCCAATTAAAGGCTCACAAGACAGGAATCTCACCCTTGCTGGCGTCGCTTGAAGATCCTCAATCCGCCGCAGGACCCGCCCATCCTCAACGCTTACGCCCATCCATATGTTTTCCGGCCATGGGAGCTCCATAGCCAGTGCGCGCAGTCTTTCGCTTCGCTTTGTGAGAATTTGGAATATGTGCTGAGGACAGTCCAACATGGTCTGAAATACGCTTTTCAGGAACCCGTCTGGAACATCTTCATGAAAAAGGTCGCTCATCGAATTCACAAAAACCATACGGCCACGCTTCCAAGTCCTCGGCAATGAGACTAAATCCCCATGCATCATTACCTGAAATCCATTTCGATAACGCTCACTGCCCATGGCCTTCAACCGGCCCGCCATCCGCTCGGCGTAGCAGTTCTTGCAACCCTGGCTCACCTTGGTGCAGCCGGTAACCGGGTTCCAAGTCATTTCTGTCCACTCAATCCTTGAGTTCGTTGCCATTCGGTGGCGCGCGCCTAAAAAAGATTGCCTTGCTTTACAAGTCTACAGGCATCCTTCCATAGCTTGATTGCCAACTGTGCGCGTGAGAAGAAGGCGAGGCGATACAAACTCTGCTTACGGTTATTTGTTATCGATGGTAAGTCTGGGGCGCAAATCAAACCCAAACGCTCCACACAAGAAATCCAATATGTCATGAAATCAAACCGCGTGGATTCACTGGACTGCCGTATGTCAATTGCCGTTTCCCATCCGGGCGCAAATTTTTCGAGGCGCGGATCCTTGTTACGTAAATAGGTGACCAGATTTCTAGTCAAATCATGTGTGCTGAAGTGAACTATAAGATCCATGTGTTCAAGCTTCGCCAATGTCTTGATCGCCGCAAACGTCAGCGCGCCAATGTTGTAAGGATCCAAGAATGCTAGATGGAGACCGCGGCGGTCCAGCTGACCGGCGACACGCGCGGCTGTTGCCTCTGCCTCTCCGAATATTGCGGTTACAGGAGCATCCAACGCGCGAAGCCGTCGTTCGCACGTGTTCGCCCGCGACTCATCCGCATCGGCGACGAATACCGAGGTAAACGGCACCCCTTTGTCGCGCGATATTTTCCATGCGGCGACTGGACTTCCGTCCATAAATTCCTTCGTTTTTCTGAGCTGCACACGTCCGGCCCCACAGAACAAGTCAATGTAGGTGCGGATTGGAAACTTTCGACGTGCCTCTCGGGCACAATCGATGTACCGCTCCAAACGATGGAGTTTTTCCGGTGCCCAGTCACCGACAACAAGAGTGGGAAGTCCGTCCGCCACATCTGTCACTAGGTCAGCTTTGGCGCTCATACTGGTCGCACGTCAATGCTAGTCGTCTTTCAACGTCTCCAAGGCTTGTCGGATGACATCGTAGGAAAAGCCACGGCCCTGAAGAAATCGAGCCCGCTTCGCACGCTCTTCGCGCGTCGCCGCCGGCGCGCGGTATTTCCGGCTCAGAATGCCGCTGGCGCGCTCCAGCTCGCCTTCGGAGGAAATGCGTTCGATGGTTTCCCGATCGACCCCCTTGGCCTTCAGGTCCTGGCGGATCCTCGCCGCGCCGTATTTGCGCGACAGCGAGCGGACCCGCTCCTCGGCGTAGCGCTGGTCTGAAAGCTGCTTCTTCTGTACGAGCGCGTCGAGAATCGCGGCAACAACTTCCGAAGATCCTGCATGCGGCCCCAGCTTGCGTGCGAGCTCGGCCCGGGAGTGCTCCCGGCGCGCGAGCAGCCGCAACGCCCGCGCCCGGAGCTCTACCGGGGTGTCAGGTCCGTCTTTCACCCACGCTTGCGGGTCGGCAGCTGCTCGACCTTGTTGTCCTCGACGGCGGCCTCGGCCTCCGCTGCCGGCTTCAGCACGCCCGCCTTCTCGCGGATTTTCTGCTCGATCTCGCGCGCCATCGCCTGGTTTTCCCTGAGAAACTCGCGGCAGTTGTCCTTGCCCTGGCCGAGCCGGTCGCCGTTGTAGATGTACCAGGCGCCGGATTTCTCGACCACGCCGTGGTTGACCCCGAGTTCGAGGAGTTCGCCTTCGCGCGAGATGCCCTCGCCGTACAGGATGTCAAATTCGGCGTTGCGGAAGGGCGGCGCGACCTTGTTCTTGACTACCTTGACGCGGGTCTCCGAGCCGATCACTTCATCGCCTTTCTTGATCGCGCCGATGCGGCGGATGTCCATGCGCACCGAGGCGTAGAACTTGAGCGCGTTGCCGCCGGTGGTGGTCTCCGGATTGCCGAACATGACGCCGATCTTCATCCGGATCTGGTTGATGAAGATGACCAGCGTATTGGTGCGCTTGATGTTGGAGGTGAGCTTGCGCAGCGCCTGGCTCATGAGGCGCGCCTGCAGGCCCATCTGCGGCTCGCCCATCTCGCCCTCGATTTCGGCCTTGGGGGTGAGCGCGGCCACCGAATCCACCACGATCACGTCCACCGCGCCGGAGCGCACCAGCATGTCGGCGATCTCGAGGGCCTGCTCGCCGGTGTCGGGCTGAGAAATCAGCAGGTCCGCGGTCTTCACGCCGAGCTTGCCGGCGTAGGTGATATCGAGCGCGTTTTCCGCGTCGATAAAGGCGGCGGTGCCGCCCAGCTTCTGGATTTCGGCGATGACCTGGAGCGTCAGCGTGGTTTTGCCGGAGGACTCCGGCCCGTAGATCTCGACCACCCGGCCGCGCGGCAGGCCGCCCACGCCCAGCGCGATGTCCAGGCCGAGCGACCCGGTCGAAACGACATCGATGTCCTTCACCGCCTCGGCGTCCATCTTCATGATGGAGCCCTTGCCGTACTGCTTCTCGATCTGCGCCAGCGCGGCGGCGAGCGCCTTCTGCCTGTTGTCGTCCACTATGTACCTCTTCTTCTGGTTGTCGGCATCATTCGGCAGGCTCACCCCCTGCGGGGACCGAGTTCCTGGGCCGGCACCGGATACTGTATAAATGCACATGTATTGTGGTCGGTTGACAGGCCGCTGTCAAACGGCCTGCGGTAAAATCGGAAAAACTTCTTTGGAGACAAGACGATGGCGAAAATTTCCTTCCTCGGCCTCGGCGTCATGGGCTACCCGATGGCGGGCCATCTGCTGAAAAAGGGCGGCCACGAAGTGACCGTCTACAACCGCAGCCCGGCCAAGGCCGCCCAGTGGGTCAAGGAGCACGGCGGCAAGTCCGCCCCCAGCCCGCGCGAGGCGGCACAGGGTGCCGACGTCGTCATGATGTGCGTCGGCAACGACGATGACGTGCGCTCGGTCGCCTACGGGGACAACGGGGTGCTCGCCGGGCTGAAGAAGGGCGCGGTCCTGGTCGACCACACCACGGCATCGGCCGTCGTTGCCCGGGAACTGCATACGAAGTGCAAGGAAAAAGGCGTCGGTTTCGTCGACGCACCGGTCTCCGGGGGCCAGGCGGGCGCAGTGAACGGGCAGCTCGGCATCATGTGCGGCGGCGACCAGGCCGATTACGACAGGGCGCTGCCGGTGCTCAACGTCTACGCCAAGATGTGCGCGCGGATCGGCGGCGCGGGCGCCGGCCAGCTCACCAAGATGGTCAATCAGGTCGCCATCGTCGGACTGCTGCAGGGCCTGGCGGAAGCGCTCAACTTCGGCAAGCAGGCCGGCCTCGACATGGACAAGGTGATCTCGGTGATTTCCAAGGGCGCGGCCCAGTCCTGGCAGATGGACAACCGCTGGAAGACCATGGTCGAAGGCAAGTTCGAGGGCTTCGGCTTCGCCAGCGACTGGATGCGCAAGGACCTCAACATCGCGCTCGCGGAAGCGAAGAAGAACGGCGCCCACATGCCCGGCACCGCGCTGATCGAGCAGTATTACGGCCGCATCAGCGCGGCAGGCCACGGCCGCTGGGACAACACCGCGCTGATGGGGCTGCTGGCGAAATAACAGCGCAGGCGCGTCAGGATAGTTCCAGCAGGAGCAGCTCGGAGTTCGCGAAGCGCAGGCGGATCGCGAGCATCCGCGCCAGTCCTTCGAACAGGTTGATCGCCAGCCGCTTGTGCTCGCTCGCCATGGCGTCGAAGCGCTTGCGCGAAAGCGCGTAGAGATCCGTGTCGGAAAAAGCGACCGCGTCGGCCGAGCGCGCGGCGCCGTCCAGAAACGACATCTCGCCGATGAAATCGCCGCGTCCGAACGTCGCCAGGTGGTGGCTCTGCTTGTCGTCCAGCGGCAGCATGATGCGGACCGACCCGCGCCGGATCAGCAGCAGCTCGTCACCGCTTTCGCCGCGCGCGAAAATCTTCTCGCCCCGCTTGAAGGAGCGCTTGTCCATGCAAGCTTCCAATGCGGCGAGGGTCTCCGCCTTGCGGTTCCTGAACAGCTCGATTTCCCCGAGCTCGAGCGGCTTTTCCGCGGCGCGCTCCAGGCGCGCCTCCTCGAGGATCCGGTTCTCGACCCATTCCAGCGCGTCATCGAGCTCGCCGAACGCGCGCACCTGGTGCTCCTTCCTCACCAGGCCAACCTCGTCGAAGTACTGGCGCATGTCCCGGCCGCTGGCCACGTTCTGCGGCAGCTGGCTGAAGATCAGGAACGCTTTGCGCTCCGTGAGCAGGTCCTCGATCAGTTCGAGCACGTGCGCCGCGGTTACGTCCACCGACTGCACGCGACGCAAGTCGAGGATGATGTAGGTCCGCGTTTTCAGGTCGGGCTCGAGCGCCGTGTAGAGCTGGTCGGTGGTGCCGAAGAAAAGGCTTCCCTGGAGCTCGAAAATCGCCGTCTGGTCGCCGCGCTGCTCGAGGATCGCCATCTCTGCCGGCAGGCGCACCTGCTTCGAGAACGTCTGGTTGCCCATCGACTTGCGCCGCACCACGGCACCGCCGATCTGCTCGCGGATGAACAGCAGGATGGCAAGGCCGATGCCAACGCCGGAGGCCGCGATCAGGCTGACCGTCTCGGCGACCGCGATCACCGCGACGATCACCATGAAGTCGAGCATTGTCGAGCGCTGGCGCAGCAGCTGCAGGCTGTGCAGGTCGAACATCCGCACCCCGATCACGATCAGGATGCCTGCCAGGGCCGCGATCGGTATCCACTGGATCACGTTCTGGAGGACGAGAAACGCGGCGAGCGTCAGCAATCCGGCGGTGAGGCCCGACAGCCGCGTCAGGCCGCCGCTCGACATGTTGACCAGCGTCGCGCCCATGGTCCCCGCGCCCGGCACCCCGCCAACGGCCGCTGCAGCGAGGTTGCCGAGGCCCTGCCCGATCAGCACGCGGTTCGAGTCATGGCGGGTCCGCGTCAGCGCGTCCGTCACCACGCAGGTCTTCAGGGTGTCGATCGAGAGCAGTACGGCGAGCGTCAAGGCGGGGATGATCACGCTGACCAGCTCCTTCCGGCCCAGGCCGCCGAACGCCTGCCAACGCCCGACGATCGCGTCGGTGAAGCCGACATCCGAGACGCTCAGACTTCCCACCACGAGCGCGTTTCCGGCCAACTCCAGCAGCGAGCGGTCTGCGAGTCCCAGCGCGAAGTACGACAGCACGCCTGCCGCGAGACCGAGAATCGCCGCCGGCACCGCTTTGGTCAGCCTGGGCGCCGCCAGCATCACGCCCACCGTGATCGCGCCGACCAGTATCCCCTGCCATTGCCAGGCCGACGGCGACCGCAGCACCTCCCAGAGGGGTGCGCCTTGTGGTGCGCCAAGAAACTTCGGCACCTGGCTGAGGATGATGATGAGGCCGACACCGCTCAGGTAGCCGCTCACCACCGGGTAGGGCATGTACTTGATCAGGCGCCCGATCCTGATCGCCCCGAAAAGCACCTGGAGCAAACCGCACATCAGACCCATGAGGATCAGCATCAGAAGCACGGATTGCGGAGCCACGCCATGCTGCGAGACCTGAATTGCGAACGCCGACAGCACCGCCGCCGCCGGCGCGCAGGGCGCGCTTATCAGCCGCTCGGCGCCGCCAAGGGCTGCGGCAACAAGGCCGATCGCGGTCGCGCCGAGAATCCCCGCCACCGCTCCCTGCGCGGCGTACTCGTGGCCGAGAGGCGACAGGATCGTGACGCCAAAGGCGATCGCGGACGGCAACGCCACGAGCATGGCGGCGAGCCCGCCCCACGCGTCCCCCCGCCAGTTATCCCATCGCCATTCGCCCAAGATATTCATGCCAGCGACACATGCTAGCCGCCCGCCGACCGGGCCTATTGATGTGCCTCAAGTCATTCCGTGCGAGGGGAGGCGGTTTTTCAGGGTTTGCGCAGCGCTCGTTGCAGCTTCCAGGTCGCGACCGGCCCGAGCAAGCCGCCCAGGCCCAGTGTCGCCCAGGCCACGCCCCACGCAAAGGCGTCCCCCGAAGTCCTCCCGCCTCCCGCCAGGTCGAGCGCCCAGCCGAACACCACGGGGCTGATCACGCCGGTGCCGAAGCCGACCACGGAGCGTACTGCGTAGGCCGCGCCGAGGATATGCGGCGGCACGCTCTCGGCGATCACCGTCGAATGCACCGACGAGTCGGCGATCGCGGAGAAATTGTGCAGGCAGGCGATGGCGACCAGGAGCGCCACGGGCAGTGCGATCAGCCAGCCGATGGAAAAGGACAGCGCCAGGCTCACGCAGGACCAAAGCAGGATCGCCTGCGTGCGGCCCCAGCGGTCGGCCATGCTGCCCCCGATGATCGAGCCGGCGATGTTGGCGATATAGGTGAGCGCTGTAAACAGAAGAGCATATTCGGGAGAACTTCCATTCAGGAGCAGCGCCGCCGTCAGGAACGCGGGTAACCAGGCCCAGAGCCCGAGCAGTTCCCAACTGTGGAAGGTGTACCCCCACACCGATAGCATCCCCTTGCGGTTGGCGAGCACTGCCGGAATCGAAGCCAGCACGGTATGGCCTTCGGGCCGCGGATGCACGGTGTTCGGGGTCGCGCGCATCGCCCCGAGCGCAATGAGCCAGGACAGTGCCGGCATCACCGCCACAACGGCGAGCGCCGTGCGCCAGCCGGCGGACGTGAGGACCAGCCCGGCGACGCCGAGCGCCAGGGCGTAGCCGGCGCTCGACGCGGCGATCATCAGGCCCATGGCGCGCCCGCGCCGCCGGCGCTCGACGTGCTCGTTCACCATGGCGAGCACCGGCGTGTAGTACCCGCCCTGCGTGAGGCCGGTCAGCGCGTGCAACCAGAGCGCCGACCAGAACCCGTCCACCAGCAGCACGAAGGCAATCGGGCTGAGAAAGCCGGCGACGCCGGTAACGAGGAACGCGCGCTTCGCGCCGAAGTGGTCGGCGAGGAAACCGACCATGAAGAGGGAAGCGAGATAGCCGAGGTGGAACGCGCCCTGGACCATGCCGGCATCGCGCGCCGACATGCCCCAGTCCTCGCGCACCAACGGCAGCACCGCCGAATAGGCGACGAACCAGGTCGCGGAGAGCACGCGGCTCGAGCACAGCGCCGCGAGCCAGGCGCCGGATCCCGGTGCAAAACTCACGCCGCCGCGCTCAGCCGGACCGGGATGCGCCTGGAACCGAAGGGCTTGCCGAACTTCTGGTAGCGGCCCGCGAGCCGCGCGCCGCAATGCATGCAGGCACCGGCGTCGCTCAGGCGGTAGCTGTGGATCTCATACCAGTCGCGCACGATCACCGCGTTCTCGCAGGAAGCGCAGTAGGTCGAGCCGCCCTCCTCGTCGTGCACGTTGCCGGTGTACACGTAGCGCAATCCCGCGCGCCGCGCGATTCTGCGCGCCCGGGTGAGCGTCTGCGGCGGCGTCGGCGGGATGTCGCGCATCTTCCAGTCCGGGTGGAAGGCGCTGAAATGCAGCGGCACGTCCGGCCCGAGATGCTGCATGATCCACTTGCACTCGGCCTCGATTTCGGCGTCGGAGTCGTTCTTGCCCGGGATCAGCAGCGTGGTGATCTCGGTCCAGACCCCGGTTTCCCTGACCAGGTACTCGAGCGTGTCGAGCACCGGCTGCAGGTGCGCGCCGGTGAGCCTGAAGTAGAAATCCTCGGTGAACGCCTTGAGATCGACGTTCGCCGCGTCCATTTTCGCGTAGAACTCGCGCCGCGGCGCGGCGTGCATGTAGCCCGCGGTCACTGCGACCGTCTTGAGGTCGCGCGCGTGGCAGGCGTCCGCGATGTCCATCGCATATTCGGCGAAGATCACCGGATCGTTGTAGGTGAAGGCGACCGACCTGCAGCCGAGTTCCACCGCGGCCGCCGCGATCATGTCGGGCGTCGCCGCGTCCATCAGCCGGTCCATCTCCTTCGACTTCGAGATGTCCCAGTTCTGGCAGAACTTGCAGGCGAGATTGCAGCCGGCGGTGCCGAACGAAAGAATGCTGGTCCCGGGATAGAAGTGGTTGAGCGGCTTTTTTTCCACCGGGTCGACGCAGAAACCCGACGAGCGGCCGTAGGTGGTGAGCAGCATGCGGCCGCCTTCCATCTTGCGCACGAAGCACAGGCCGCGCTGGCCCTCGTGCAGCCTGCAGTCGCGCGGGCAAAGGTCGCACTGGATGCGGCCGTCGGGCAGCGCATGCCACCAGCGTCCGGGGTAGCTGGTTTCCGCGATCACGTCAGCGCGCCGCGAAGTCGGCCTGTTTCCACTTCTTCACCCGGTAGCGCAATATCCTGCACCGGGCGATGCGGGTGTCGGCCGCGAGGCCCGCCTTTTTCTTCAATTCATCGAGAAACTGGCGCTTGTCGGAAATCATCTCCCAGACCTGCGGCAGATAGGTCGCGCGCCTGCCGTCGCATTCCAGGATCAGGCCGTCCTCGCCGACGCGGATCTCGGCCAGCAGCTGCGCCTCGTCGGCGAAGCGGATCGGCTTCGGCGCCGAAAGCAGCGACACCTCGATGGCGCAGCGCGGCCACTCCTCGCGCGTCAGCTTCGGGAAGCGCGGGTCCTCGAACGCCGCCGCGCGCGCGTTCGAGGCGACGTCCTGGCCGAGCGGCCGAGCCGCCTGCAGGCTGCCCATGCATCCGCGCAGCTGCCCGTCCTTGGTCAGGGTGGCGAAGGTGGCGCCGGGTTGCAGCAGCCAGGGAAGATGGTTTCGTCTCACCGGCACCGAGCTCATGCCCAGGCCGTTAAGGATCGAACCCCTGGCAATCTCGATCAGCGTCCGGCCGGCTTCCTCTGCCGATACCCCGCTGCCCTGGTAGAGCGCAAATGCCGAATAGCCCACGACGCGCGCCTTGCCGCCCGCGGTATCGCCCGAGTTGCAGGCCGCGAGCAGCCGCAGCGACAGGTTCTTCGCCGCGGCCACGCGCAGGAAGCCGTTCAGTCCGGTCGCGCCGCAGGCCGCGTCGTGATCGATATCCGTGGCAAAGGCGAGGATGCGCTCGAGCGTCGCGCCATCGATGCGCTTCGCCTCGTCGTAGGCGTGGTAGTGCGACAGGTCGGTACTGATGACGATCAGCGTTTCCGGCCCGCCCCAGAGGCGTTCCAGCACCTGCGCCACCTCCTCGGTCGTGGCCGCCCCCGCCGCCAGCGGCACCAGGGCGAAATCGCCCAGCACCTTCTGCAGGAACGGCAGCTGCACTTCAAGGGAGTGTTCCTGCGCGTGCGCCGGGTCGCTACGCACCACCTGCGGCAGGTCCGCGAGCGAGCCCACCGCCTGCAGATCGAGCGGGATGCTGCCGAGCGGCGTCTCGAAGAAATCCGCCGACGGCAAGGCCAGGCCCCGGCCCGCGACGTAGTGCGCCGGCCCAAGCAGCACCACGCGCTTGACGATGCCGCGCGCGCCCGCAAGCTCGTGGTAGGCGCGCGCCGCGACCGGCCCGGAATAGACATAACCGGCATGCGGAACGATCAGCGCCTTCGGAAAGCCGAATTTCGGCTCCAGGCTCTCTACGTCATCGAGCAGTTCGGCGACTTCCGCAGCGAGCTGGGCCGGGTTGCGGGGGTAGAACGCACCGGCGACCGCGGCAGGACGGACGTTTGCAGTCGGACTCACAGCCACTTCAGTATCCCCCGCAGTGCGTGGATCACGGATCGACGACGAACCCTGTTTCGACCACCCGCGAAGCGCTTGGTTTCACTTGCGATCTTACGCCCCTGCGCCCAGGCGAAGCACACCGTGCCGACCGGCTTCTCCGGCGAGCCGCCGCCCGGGCCGGCGATACCGGTTACGGAAACCGCAATCGTGCCTCTGCCGCGCTTCAGTGCGCCGCGCGCCATCGCGCGCGCGGCCTGCTCGCTGACCGCGCCGTGGCGCTCCAGCGTGCGCCGGCTGACGCCGAGCTGTTGGCGCTTGGCGGCGTTCGAGTAGCTGACATAGCCGCGGTCGAACCAGTCCGAGGAGCCCGCCACCGAGGTGACTGCCTGCGCCACCCAGCCGCCGGTGCAGGATTCGGCGGTGACGAGCATCTGGCGTTTTTTCTTCAGCGCCTTTCCCGCTTTCCGGGAAAGAACTTGCAGATTCATAGAAAAACCCGCTTCACGACCGCAAGAACCAATAGCGTATACCCGGCGGCAAGAATGTCGTCGGACATCACGCCGAAGCCGCCCTTGAAGCGCATCTCGAACTGCCGGATCGGCGGCGGCTTCACGACGTCGAAGGCGCGGAACAGGAAGAACGCCGCGGCCTGCCACCACGGGCCTTCGGGCGCGATCGCGAGCACCAGCAGAAAGGCGACGATCTCGTCCCAGCACATCGCGCCGTGGTCGGATACGCCGAGGTGCCGCCCGGTGAGTTCGCAGGCCCATACGCCGGCCGCGAACAGCAGCGCGAGCAAGCCGAACAGCACCACCGGTTCGTAGGCTGCGCCGATCAGCCACCAGATCGGGAACGCCGCCAGCGTGCCCGCGGTGCCGGGCGCGAAACGCGACAAGCCGGCGCCGAAACCGAGCGCGATGAAATGCGCCGGGTGGCCGAAGGTGAACTTTGCCGTCGGCTGCGCGATTCTCACGGCTGGAAATGATCGAAGCCGTGAGCGACGGCCATCGGCCTGCCTTGCGAATCGAGCACCAGGAGCCTGGGTTCGCCGACCTGAATGCTGCCGACTCGGGACAGCGCAAGTTTCAGCTCGGACGACAACGCCGTCACCTCTGCGCGGGCTGCCTGCGGCGCGGTGAATACCAGTTCGTAGTCGTCGCCACCGGACAGCACAAGCCGGGATTGAAGCGCCTTATCCTGGATCCTTTTTACGTCGGCAGGCTGAGGAAGCCGTTCGTATTCAACGATTGCTCCGACAGCGGACCGTTCCAGAATATGGCCGAGGTCCTGCGCGAAGCCGTCGGAGACGTCGATGGCCGCACTGGCAATCCCCCTGAGCCGTTCGCCCAGCTCGACCCGCGGCTCGGGTTCATCCAGTCGTTTCACCGCCGCGGCGAACTCCGGCTTCGCAAGGCCGAGCGCCGCGCCGCCGAGCTCCCCCGACACCCAGATGTCGTCGCCGGGCCCCGCGCCGGCGCGAAACAGCGCGAGCCCCGCGGGCACTTCGCCCAGGATGGTGACGCAGAGCGAGAGCGGCCCGCGGGTGGTGTCGCCGCCGACGAGCTCGACGCCGAAGCGCTCCGCGAGCGCGAAAAATCCCTTGGAGAACTGGTCGAGCCACGCCTCGTCCGCCGCCGGCAGGGAGATCGCGAGCGTCGCCCAGCGCGGCGCAGCGCCCATCGCCGCCATGTCGGAAAGATTGACCGCGAGCACCTTGTGGCCCAGCTTGCGTGGATCGGCGCCGGCGCGGAAATGCCGGCCCTCGAGCAGCAGGTCGGTGGATACGGCGAGCTCCATGCCCGCGCTCGGCCGCAGCAGCGCGGCATCGTCGCCGATGCCGAGCGCGACGCCGCGCGCGGAACGCTCGCCGGGCCGCGCCTGGCGCGGCGCGCGCTCGAAATATTTCCTGATCAACTCGAATTCGGAAAGCACGCGGCTAGACCGCCTGCCGGACCCGGGCGATTTCCTCGGCGCGCAGCTCGCGCGCCAGCTTCTCCAGCACGCCGTTGACGAACTTGTGGCCGTCCGTGCCGCCGAAGCTCTTGCCGAGTTCGATCGCCTCGTTCAGCACCACCTTGAACGGCGTTTCCGGCCGCGCTGCGAGTTCGTAGGTGCCGATCAGCAGGATCACGCGCTCGACCGGCGACAGCGAGGCGAGGCTGCGGTCCAGGTGCGGCGTGATGCTTTTTTCAAGAAAGTCATTTGTCCTGACAACTTCTGCAATAAGTTCGGCCGCGAATTTCTGATCGCAGCGCGCGTAGCCTTCGAGCGTCTGCGCGTGCGCGAGCGCATCGCCGCCCGCGAGCTTCCAGGCGTAGAGCGCCTGCAGCGCGATCTCCCGCGCGCGGCGCCTGGCCGAGGTCCGGGCGGGCTTCGGCGCCTGCCCTTTCATCGCCATCGGTCCGCCAGCTCCCGGCGCAGGCGCGCCATCTCGAGCGCGACGCGCACCGCTTCGGCGCCTTTTTCGCTGCGCTCGAGCGCCTGCTCTTCGGTATCGGTGGTGAGGATGCCGTTGGCCACCGGCAGGCCGGTTTCGAGCGCGACGTCCATGATGCCGCGCGCCGACTCGTTGGCGACCACTTCGAAATGGTAGCTATCGCCGCGGATCACGGCGCCGATCGCGGCGAACGCGTCGAAGCGCCCCGACTGCGCCATCCACTGCAGCGCGAGCGGGATCTCGAGCGCGCCGGCGACCGACACGAACTCCGCCTCGGCGCCGGCCCGCGCCAGTTCCGCGCGCGCCGAGGCGAGCAGCTCCTGGCAGATCGCTTCGTTGAAGCGGGAATGAACCACGCCGATACGCAATACACGTGACGGGTTCATTGCCGCTGGTTCATCGCCGACAACTCACTTCACATCTCGTTCGGCGTAACCGGTGACCTCGAGGCCGAAGCCGGCCATGCTCGGCATCTTGCGCGGCGTCGCCATCAGCCGCATCTTGCCGACGCCCAGGTCGCGCAGGATCTGCGCGCCGATGCCGTAGGTGCGCAGGTCCATGCTGCGCCCCTGGCGCGCCGGGCGGCCGCCGGCAAGCTGCGCCTGCAGCGCCTCGTCGCTCTGCGAGCAGTTGAGGAACACCATCACGCCGGCGCCGGTGCGCCGAATTTCGGCGAGCGTCTCGCCCACGCCCCAGGAATGGCTGCCCCTGCCGGCGTCGAGCAGGTCGAGGACCGAAAGCGGCTCGTGGACGCGCACCAGCGTTTCATCCTTGGAATTCAAGTTCCCGAGAACCAGGGCAAGATGCGTCGAGCCGAGCGGCCGGTCGCGATAGGCGACCAGGCGGAAGCGGCCCCAGGCGGTCTCGATGTCGCGCTCGGAACTGCGCTGGACCATCGATTCGTTGCGGCTGCGGTATTCGATCAGGTCGGCGATGGTGCCGATCTTGAGCTTGTGCCCGGCCGCAAACTCTATCAGGTCGGGCAGGCGCGCCATGGTGCCGTCCTCGCGCATGATCTCGCAAAGCACCGCCGCGGGAGTGAGGCCCGCAAGGCGCGCGAGATCGCAGCAGGCTTCGGTATGCCCGGCGCGCACCAGCACGCCACCGTCCTGGGCGACCAGCGGGAAAACGTGCCCCGGCTGGACAATGTCAGACGCGGTGGCACCGGCTGCCGACGCCACGCGGATGGTAAGCGCGCGGTCATGGGCCGAAATTCCGGTCGCGATGCCCTCGGCGGCCTCGATCGAGGCCGTGAAATTGGTGCCGTGGCGCGAGCGGTTCTCGCTCACCATCGGCCTGAGGCCCAGCCGCTCCGCCTGCGCGCCGGTGAGCGGCATGCAGATCAGGCCGCGGCCGTGGGTGGCGAGGAAATTGACCTTTTCGGGGGTGACGAAGTCGGCCGCGAACACGAGGTCGCCTTCGTTCTCGCGGTCCTCGTCGTCGACCAGCACCACGATCCGGCCGGCGCGGATCTCGTCGATGATTTCGGCGGTCGGGCTGATGGCGGTGTGTTCGCGGCGCATGGACGGATTATATGCCCGCGCCGCCGGGACTTACTCCTTGGCTTCGGCCTCGACCGCCTCGACGCGCTCGCCGATTTTCTCGCGGATGCGCGCGCCCTTGCCCGAGCGCCCGCGCAGGTAGTAGAGCTTGGAGCGGCGCACTTCGCCCTTGCGCTTGACCTCGATCCCCGCGATCAGCGGCGAGTAGGTCTGGAAGGTGCGCTCGACGCCCTCGCCCGAGGAGATCTTGCGCACGATGAACGCGGAGCGCAGGCCCCGGTTGCGCTTCGCGATCACCACGCCTTCGAACGCCTGCTCGCGTTTCTTGTCGCCCTCGACCACGTTCACGCGCACCACGACGGTGTCGCCCGGCGAGAACTCGGGGATGCTCTTCTTCATGCGCAGGATTTCTTCCTGCTCGAGTTTCTGGATCAGGTTCATTTTCCGCTATCTCCACTTTCGCGCCGGAATTCTTCCAGCAACTTTCTTTCGTCTTCGCTCAGCTTCCTCGCCGCCAGGAGGTCGGGCCTCCTCAGCCACGTTCGTGCCAGCGCCTGCTTCAACCGCCAGCGCCGTATGTTCTCGTGATGCCCGGACAACAGCACTTCGGGCACCTTCGCGCCCTCATACACTTCCGGGCGCGTGTACTGCGGACAGTCGAGCAGCCCGTCCACGAAAGACTCCTCGGCCGCCGACTGACCGCCGCCGAGCGCGCCCGGAATCTGGCGCACCACCGCGTCGATCACCGTCATCGCGGCGAGCTCTCCGCCCGAGAGCACGTAGTCCCCGATCGAGAGCTCCTCGTCCACCCGCCGCTCGATCAGGCGCTCGTCGATGCCCTCGTACCGCCCGCACAGAAGCGTCGCCGCCTTCCCGCCCGCCAGCTCGATCACCTTTTCGTGATCGAGCTTCCTGCCCTGCGGCGAGAGGTAAATTACCTTGCCGCCCCCCGCTTCCCTCACGGCATCCAGCGCCTTCTCCAGCGGCTCGGCCAGCATCACCATGCCGGGCCCGCCGCCGTACGGCCGGTCATCGACCGTCCGGTAGTTGTCGCTGGTGAAATCGCGCGGGTTCCACAACCCGATCGACCATAAACCCGCCCCCAGCGCCCGCCCGCTGATGCCGCTGTGCGTCACCGCCGCGAACATCTCCGGGAACAGGGTCACCACGTCGAAGCGGATCACGGGTTTCCCCTCACCAGTCCGCTCCCCAGTCCACCTCGATCCGCCTTTCGGGCAGGTCGACCTTCTTCACCACCACCGGGACCCAGGGAAGCAGCCTGGGCTTCTCGCCCGAGAGCTCCATCACGTCGTGCGCGCCGTTGGAGAACATCCCCTTCACGACGCCGAGCACCATGCCCTGCGAATTCACCACTTCCAGGCCGACCAGGTCGTCCCAGTAGTACCGTCCTTCCCCCGCGTCAGGCCGCGGTATCGAAACCGCCTTGCCCTTGTACTTGCGCGCCAGCTCCGGGGTATCGATGCCGCCCAGCTTCGCCAGCAGCGTTCCTGAGTGGACCTTGGCTTCCTCGACCTTGCGTGCCTCGCCGCTGATCCACCAGACCGGCTGCGCGGCGAGCACTTCGGGCTCATCCACCACCACCTTCAGCCAGCCGCGCACCCCGTACGCACCGGCGACGCGGCCGAACTCGATCAGTCCCTGAGGAAGGCTTCTGCCTTCCGCATCCTTGCTATGCTGCTTTTTTGATCTTGCCAAACTGCTTGACCAGCCGCAGCACGGTCGAGGAGAGCTGTGCGCCCTTGCCTTTCCAGTGCTTGATGCGCTCGACATCGACGCGCAGCGACTCGCGCCCCGCGGGCGCCTTCGGATCGTAAAAGCCCACGCTCTCGATGAAGCGGCCGGTGGCCGCACGGCGCGAATCGGCCACTACCAGGTGGTAGAAAGGCCGCTTGTTGGCGCCGCCTCGCGCCAGTCGAATGACTACCATTTAGAGAACCTCTGCACCACGAAAGGGAGCGGATTATACGCATGAAATCCGGCTTGCGGGGACCTTAAAGCAAAGTGAACAATGTTACAATATTACATGCCGACCATTCGCGTGGATCAGGACGTCTTTGAAGGCCTGCAGCAACTAGCCAAACCCTTTGTCGATTCGCCGAGCATGGTGATCCGCCGCCTGCTCGAAGACCGCGGCGTGCTGGCGAAGGGAATGCAACCAGCGCGGCAGAAATCCCGCGCCGAAAGTTCAGCGACTACGCTGACGCCGCAACCGGTCTATGAGAAATATCTTCTGTACGTCCTTGCACGGGAATTCAACGGCCAGGGCCACAAGCGCGACGTGACCCACGCCATCGTAAAGCGAATGATGAAGGACGGTTTTATCGGCGCAGCGGACCAGGAACTGGTCAGCACGGGCGAAACCAAAGCGGAGAACACCATCACCTGGGCGCGCAACGCGCTCAAGCAGCGCGGCTACATCAACCGGGCTGCCCGCCGGGGAATTTGGGAATTGACTCCAGAGGGAAAGAGCGCGGCAAGCAAGGTCGTACTTCCAAAATCAGACTAGCCCGGATTCCAATACAGGCCGCCAGCGCGCAACCGAAGGGGCGCGCCGGGGTCGCTTGAGAGAACCTCCAAGTGGTGCATCGTCTGGCAATGCTGGCACAGGACCGTCGAATTTCTTGCCTGAATTTGTGCCAACGAATAATCGGAGTCCTTGCAGCAATTGGGATTCTGGCAACGGAAGGTTTCCATGGAATCTCCGCGAAACGCACCAGCATTCTGCGCCGCCTGCTGCAGCAGATCAAGACGAGGCACTACCACCAGGTCTACGACCTGGCTCGGACCGCCTTCTCGTATGCATCGTTGATCCGCCGCGTCAGGCGGACGGCGGTGTCGCGGAACTCCGGGCCCATGCCGGCGACGCGGTCGGGGTGGTACTGGGCGCTCTTTTCCCCGTAGGCCTTGCGGATCTGCTCGAGGGTGGCGTCGGGCGCGACGCCGAGGACTTCGTGCCAGGGCGCAGTGTCGTTGATTGCGGAGGGCCCGGGTAACGTTGCGGCCGGGGGCACAGCGTCGCCTTTCTTTTTCGGCCAGAAGAAGTCCACGACCCAGTAGCCGATCAGGAAAAACACCACCACCGCGAGCAGTTCAAGTCCCTCCATGGCCCGTCTCCAGCGTCAGTTGCCGCCTGAGCTCGGCGAGGCGGCGGTGACGCTCGTCGCCCTCGTCCGTTTCGTCCAGCGCTTCGGTGATCTGCGCCGCGAGGTCGTTGCGCGCACGCGGCTTTTCGCCTGCCGGCAGCAGCCGGATCGCCTGCGGTGCGTCCATTGCAATATTGAAGGCGAGCCCGGCCTTGCGCAGACAGTTCACCGACAGCGGCAGGCACACGAGCCACGCGAATCCGAGTCCGATGAGCGGGCGCGTCGCAATGCCTGCGCCGCGAAGGCGCCACCAGATGAGGCCGAGCATCGCGATCGCGTTCAGGTAGGCAAGCGCGAGTGAAACAACAAACGGCCAGCCGGGGGCGCGGTAGAGGCAGTACGGAAGCACGACGAAGATGAGCAGAAATTGAAGCAGGACCGGTGCTGATGCGGGCGCCACGGCGCGCGCGGCTTTGGAAATTCGCGCATTCGAGGCACCAGGACCGGAGAACAACGGCAACGTCCGGAACACCGGGATGAACGGCGTGAATGGATTGAGCAGCGCGACCGCCCTGCCGCCGATCTGGTAGTGCGTCGAGCCGAAGGCGAGCGCCATGCGGGGGAAAATCGGCGGCCACGGCGCCTCGAGCAGCGCCTGCCCGCGCCCGAGGAGCACCATGCAATCCACGAGATGCAGCGCTGCGGCAACCGCGATCACGGTTGCCTCGGAGATCACTGCTGCCCGGGGCCAGGCGGTGGCCCGGGTGTCCCCTCACGCCTGCGGCCAAAGAACCTCTTCAACAGCGCCCACCCGCCCATCAGTGCGCCGCCGATGATGACCCAGAGGAACTTGCCGAGCGACTTGAACAGGCCGGCCTTCGCCGCGGCCGCGGCGGCGCCGCCCACGACCAGTGCGGCCAGGCCGTACTCGGCGATCTTGTCGCCCGATTTGAATTCGGCGTATTTCTCTCCCGCGATGAATTGGTAACCGCCCAGAGCGCTGTTGAATGCTTGCATATCTTGATTGAGCGTCTGGGGCGATGAGACCAGCACCGCGCTCATGACGCCGCTCCTGCCCAAGAGGCGGCTGGTGTAGTTGACGTGCCTTGCGCCGCTGTCGTCGCGCAGCCGCATGCCCCATTCCAGCCGTTTCGTTCCCGAGTCGTAGTGCGGCGGCACGTGCCAGCCGTCGGTATAGATCGGCGCCATGCCGAGGCGCTTGCGCTCCTCGTTGCCGGGCCCGTCGCCCTTCTTGAGCGATTCGAGCAGCTCATCGGCGTCGATCTTCTCGTCGTCCTTGACGTAGCCGACCGGGTCGAACGAGAACACCGCGAACCAGTCGAGCGTGGCAGGCGCGATCAGGTAATGGCCGTCGCGCGGCGGATTGCCCATCAGCTCGAGGAAGCGCCGCGTATTGCGCTCGTCGAGGAAGGCGTGGCCGTCCGGGATCCGGATTTTCGCCTTGGCTCCGATCGCGCCCTCGCCCGGAGCGCGCTGCCAGGCGAGCTTCTGCAGCTCCTGGATGATCTGCTCGGGATCGCGCTGTGCCTGTGCCGTGAAGGCAAGAACCAAGAGAAAGATCCCCAACAAGAAACGCGCTATCGGCAAGGCCCTGGTCCTCAGCGCATGCCCGGAAGCATGCCCTTCATGTTGCGCATCATGCGCTGGAGATTGCCGCCCTTCATCATTTTCATCATCTGCTGCATCTGCTCGAACTGCTTCAACAGGCGATTCACTTCCTGCACCGGCACGCCCGCGCCGGCGGCGATGCGGCGCTTGCGCGACGCCTTGATGAGGTCGGGGTCGGCGCGCTCCCTGCGGGTCATCGAATTGATGATGCCTTCGATGCGCGCGAACTTGTTCGCGTCCTGCAGCTGCGCCGGGTTGATCTGGCTTGCGAGCTGCGCCGGCAGCTTGTCCATGAGCGATGCGATGCCGCCCATCTTGCTCATCTGCTGCAGCTGCTGCTTGAAATCCTCCAGGTCGAAGCCCTTGCCCTTGCGCACCTTGTCCGCGAGCTTCTGCGCCTGCTCGACATCGACCTGCTTGTGCGCCTCCTCGACCAGCGACAGGATGTCGCCCATGCCGAGGATGCGCGAAGCCATGCGCTCGGGATGGAACGGCTCCAGGCCCGCGAGCTTCTCGCCGGTGCCGGCGAACTTGATCGGCTTGCCGGTGACGTGCCGCACGGAAAGGGCGGCGCCGCCGCGTGAATCGCCGTCGAGTTTGGTGAGCACGACGCCGGTGAGCGGCAGCCTCTCGCCGAACGCACGCGCGACATTCACCGCGTCCTGGCCCTGCATTGCGTCCACCACGAACAGCGTTTCCACCGGATCGAGCCCCGCGTGCAGTGCGGCGATCTCCTGCATCATCGGCTCGTCGATCGCGAGCCGGCCGGCACTGTCGACGATCACCACGTCGCAGTAATGGGTGCGGGCGTATTCGAGCGCCCCTTTGCCTATCTGCAGGGGCTTTTCGTCCGGATGCGAGGGAAAGAATTCCACGCCCGCCTGCGCGGCAACCGTCTTCAGCTGCTCGATCGCGGCCGGGCGGTAAATGTCGCAGGAAACGACGAGCACTTTCTTTTTCTGGCCCTTGAGAAACAGCGCGAGCTTGCCCACCGTGGTGGTCTTGCCCGAGCCCTGCAGGCCGGCCATCAGGATCACCGCGGGCGGCGCCACCGCGAGGTCGAGACCCACGTTCGCCTCGCCCATGAGCTGCGCCAGCTCGCGGTGCACCACGCCCACCAGCGCCTGCCCCGGCGTCAGGCTGCCGATCACCTCCTGGCCGAGCGCCTTGGCGCGCACCGCATCGATGAAATGTTTCACCACCGGCAGCGCGACGTCGGCCTCGAGCAATGCGATGCGCACTTCGCGCAGCGCGTCCTGCACGTTGGCTTCGGTGAGGCGCGCCTCGCCGCGGATCGTCTTGACGATCCTGGCGAGGCGCGAAGTCAGGCTATCGAGCATGGATATGCGGCATGGAAGGCTTGGCGCGGGTGATAAACTGAATCTGTGCCCGACATTGTAATTCACGTCGTCGCGAGCGCCCTGTACGCCGTACTCGCATTGCACTTCTGGAACACGCGCTGGCGCGCGCGACCCGCCGCGTCCGCAGCCGCCTCTTCGGCTCCCGCCGCGGCCGGCCTGCAGGCCTGGGAGCGGGCCGCGATCCTCGTGCCGCTCGCCGCGCACGGCGCGCTGCTCTACTCGGAAATGTTCGCCAAGAGCGAACTTCGCTTCGGCTTCGCCTACGCGCTCTCGGCGATGCTGTGGCTGACGGTGCTGTTCTACTGGCTGGAGAGCTTCCTCTACGACCTGGATGCGATGCAGCCGCCGGCGCTCGCCCTCGCCGCCTTCGCCGTGCCTCTGCCGGTGCTGTTTCCAGGCCGCCTGGGCGCCGCTTACGCCGGCTCGTTCGAGTTCCGGCTGCACCTGCTGCTCGCGATGCTCGCCTACAGCCTTTTCACCATTGCGCTGCTGCATGCGCTCCTGATGGCGGCGGTCGAACGTCGGCTGCACCGCAAGGAGGGCGCCGCGCTCGGCGCGCTGCCGCCGCTGCTGACTCTGGAGCGCCTGCTGTTCCGCCTCATCGGTGCCGCCTTCGTGCTGCTGACGGTGACACTCGCCACCGGCTTCGCGTTCTCCGAGACCCTGTTCGGCCGCGCCATGCGCTTCGACCACAAGACGGTGTTCGGGGTGCTGTCCTGGCTCACCTTCGGGCTCCTGCTCGCCGGGCGCCAGCTCTACGGCTGGCGCGGCCGCACCGCATTGCGCTGGACCCTGAGCGGCTTCGTGCTGCTGTTCCTGGCGTACATCGGCAGCCGCTTCGTGCTCGAAGTCGTCCTCGGCCGCGGCTGAGCCGCGCCCTCAAGTCTCTGCCGGAAAAGGCAAGGTGAGTCCATGGAAATCCTACTGCTGTTCTGCCTGATCCTGATCAACGGCATGTTTGCCATGTCCGAGGTCGCGCTGCTCACCGTGCGCCGGCCCCGGCTGGCGGCGCTCGCCAAGCACGGCGACCGCCTCGCCGCCGCCGCGGTCAGGCTGGCCGAGGAACCGACGCGGTTTCTGTCCACGGTGCAGATCGGCATTACCTCGATCGGCCTGCTCTCGGGCATCGTCGGCGAAGCCGTGTTCGCGGCGCCCCTCGCCGCCTGGCTGCAGACGCTCGGCCTCGAGTACAAGACCAGCGGCATCGTGGCGACCGCGGTCGTCGTGATCGTCGTGACCTACTTCTCGATCATTCTCGGCGAGCTGGTTCCCAAGCGCCTCGGCCAGCACAACGCGGAAGGCATCGCGCGGCTGGTGGCATGGCCGATGCGGGTGCTCGCGATCGCGTCCGCGCCGTTCGTCCACCTGCTGTCCGCATCCACCGACGCGTTGCTGAAGCCCCTGCTCAAGCTGCTCGGAATCGGCGGCGGCGATGCGGGCCAGGAACCGCTCTCGCCCGAGGAACTGCGCACCATCGTGCTGGAGTCCTCCAAGGTCCTGCCGAAAAAGCACGTTTCGATCCTGCTCAACCTGTTCGACCTGGGCGAACTGACGGTTCGGGACGTCATGCTGCCGCGCACGCGCATCGAATCGATCATGCTGGAGGTGCCGCCCGAGGATCTGGTGCGCCAGATTTCGACCGCCTACCACATGCGGCTGCCGGTCTTCAGCAACCACGAGGGCGAGCTGCTCGGCGTGCTGCACCTGCGCAAGGCCCTGGGCCTGCTCGCCGCCGGCGCGCTCGACCGGCAGGGGATCGAGGAACTGGTCACCGAGGCCTACTTCATCCCCGCTTCGACGCCGGCGCTCGCACAGCTGCAGTTCTTCCAGGAGCGCAAGGAGCACATCGCGCTGGTCGTGGACGAGTACGGGGAATTGATGGGCCTGGTCACGCTCGAGGACATCATCGAGGAGATCATCGGCAAGTTCACCACCTCGCTACCCTCGGCCGCCCCCGCGCTGTCCTGGGACGAGGACGGCGCCGCAACGACCGACGGCGCGACCGCGGTACGCGAGGTGAATCGGGCCCTCGGCCTCGCGCTGCCGACCGACGGGCCGAAAACCCTCAACGGCCTGATTCTCGAGCACCTGCAGGACATCCCGGAGGCGAACGTCTCGCTCAAGATCGCCGGGGTGCCGGTCGAAATCGTCAGCGCCCAGGGCCGGGCGGTGAAGACGGTACGCCTGTTCAAGCCGCCCGCGCCGCCCCCGGAAAATCCGGACTGACCGTTCCATCTTAATGTGACTTTTCTTCCTATTTGGCCAAGGCCTTGACTCGGCGCTAGAATCTTGCATAGAAGGAACATGCGCGGCAGATCGCGCGGAACATCCGACGGGGAATAGGTCATGGCGACTGCAGCGGCTGCAAAGGGCGGACCCAAGGAATTCACCTTTTCCTGGGAAGGCAAGGACAAGGCCGGCAAGACCGTGCGCGGCGAGATGCGCGCCGCGGGCGAGAACATGGTCCAGGCCACGCTGCGCCGCCAGGGCGTCATCGTCTCCAAGGTCAAGAAGCAGAAGATGGGCGGCGGCGGCTCGGTCACCGAGAAGGATGTCGCCCTGTTCACGCGCCAGATGGCGACCATGATGAAGGCCGGCGTACCGCTGCTGCAGGCCTTCGACATCGTCAGCAAGGGGGCCAGCAACCCCGCGGTGGGAAGGCTGCTGATCGAGATCAAGACCGAGGTCGAGACCGGCTCGTCCCTCGCGCAGGCATTCCGCAAGTACCCGCTGCATTTCGACGCGCTTTACTGCAACCTGGTGGGCGCGGGCGAGGCCGCCGGTATTCTGGAAGCCTTGCTCGACCGGCTCGCGATCTACAAGGAAAAGACGCTCGCCATCAAATCGAAGATCAAGTCGGCGCTGTTCTACCCGGTTTCGATCGTGGTGGTGGCAATCATCATCACCGCGGTGATCATGATTTTCGTGATCCCTGCGTTCAAGAGCGTGTTCGCGAGCTTCGGCGCCGACCTGCCGACGCCCACGCTCGTCATCATGGGCATATCGGACTGGACCGTCGCCAACTGGTACATCCTGTTTCCAGCCATGGCCGGCGCGGTATACGGCTTCATGGAAGCCTGGAAGCGTTCGCTCGCGGTCCAGATCTTCATGGACCGGTTGAGCCTCAAGATGCCGGTCTTCGGCGCCCTGCTCACCAAGGCCGCGATCGCGCGCTGGACGCGGACGCTCTCCACGATGTTCGCCGCGGGCGTGCCGCTGGTCGAGGCGCTTGACTCGGTGGGCGGCGCCTCGGGCAATTATGTCTACCTGCAGGCGACGCTCAAGATCAAGCAGGAGGTCTCGACCGGGACCTCGCTCACCGTGGCGATGCAGAACGCGAACGTGTTTCCGTCAATGGTGCTCCAGATGTGCATGATCGGCGAGGAAACCGGCGCGCTCGACGCGATGCTCGGCAAGGTCGCGGACTTCTACGAGGCCGAAGTGGACGACGCGGTCGAGGCCCTGTCCTCGCTGATGGAGCCGATCATCATGGTGGTGCTCGGCACGTTGATCGGCGGCATGGTGGTCGCGATGTACCTGCCGATCTTCAAGCTCGGCGGCGCCGTCTAGGGACCGCTGATGGCGGAACTGGGCTGGCTCATCCAGCCCGCAGTCTTTCCCTGGGCCGCCCTGGCCGCGGGCCTTTGCATCGGCTCGTTCCTGAACGTGGTGATCCATCGCCTGCCGAAGATGATGGAGCGCGCGTGGCGTGCCGATTGCGCCGAACTCGCCGGGCAGCCGCCGCCAAAGGAACAGCCCTACAACCTGGTCGTGCCGCGCTCCAGCTGCCCGGGCTGCGGGCGACGCATCGCCGCGATCGAGAACGTGCCGATAGCCAGCTGGCTCGCGCTGCGCGGCAAGTGCGCCGGCTGCGGCGCCCGCATCAGCTTGCGCTACCCGATGGTCGAACTGCTCGCAGGCTGCGGCGCCGCCTGGTCGGCGTGGCATTTCGGCTTCAGTGCCGCGGCGTTCGGCGGGATGCTCTTCATCTGGTGCACGATCGCGCTCGCCTTCATCGATCATGCGACCGGCTACCTGCCCGACGACATCACGCTGCCGCTGCTGTGGGCGGGGCTGCTGCTGAATGCATTCGGCACCTTCGTGCCGCTGTCCGACGCCGTCATCGGCGCCGCCGGCGGCTATCTTTCGCTCTGGCTCATCTACTGGGCCTACCGGCTGGCCACCGGCAAGGAGGGCATGGGCTTCGGCGATTTCAAGATGAACGCGGCGATCGGCGCTTTTTTCGGCTGGAAGCTGCTGCCGCTGGTGATCCTGGTCTCCTCCGTCGTCGGCCTCGCGTTCGGGGTAATGCAGATGATCGCCGCCCGGCGCGGCTGGGACGCCGCGTTCCGATTCCATTTCGGCCCCTACCTCGCGATCGCCGCCATCGTGGCGATGTTCTGGGGCGACCGGATCCTGCACTGGTACCTCGCCAGGTGAGCGCTGCAGGATGAGCCTGGTTGTCGGCCTGACCGGAGGTATCGGCAGCGGCAAGAGCGCGGCCGCCGAAGAATTCGCGCGTCTCGGCGCGACGGTGGTGGACACCGACGCCATCGCACACGAACTGACCGGCGCGGGCGGCGCCGCGATTCGGGAGGTACAGCGGCTTTTCGGCAGCGCATTCGTGGATTCGTCGGGCGCGATGGACCGCGAACGCATGCGCGGCCTGGTGTTCTGCGATGCGGAGCAAAAGGCGCGCCTGGAATCGCTGCTGCACCCGATGATCCGCGCCGAATCGGAGCGGCGCATAGCGTCGGCCAGCGGGCCGTACGTGGTGCTCGTAGTGCCGCTGCTGGTCGAATCGTCCGACTACCGCGCCCGGCTCGGCCGCGTTCTGGTGGTGGACTGCCCGGAGGCGCTCCAGATAAGCCGGGTGCGGCAGCGCAGCGGGCTGCCTGAAGGGGAGATCCGGCGCATCATAGCTTCCCAGATACAGAGGGAAACAAGGCTCGCGGCGGCAGACGATGTGATCGACAATTCAGCCTCCATTGCGGCACTGCAGCAACAGGTACGGAAACTCCACGAAATTTACCTGCGGCTCGCCAATGCCTAGAAGTCAATTTGTGTTGAGCGGCTAAATCACTCAGAATTCTGGCATTTTCGCCCTTCGGCGAGGCTCGCCTGGCCGTGATCACGTATGAGTACCCGCTCAACGAGCGCATCCGGACCTTGCTGCGCTTGGAGGACCTGTTCGAGCGCTCGCGGCATTTCATCGCGCGCACGGATCCGCTCGATCATCATGTCGCGCTGCTGACGCTGTTCGAAATCCTCGAGGTGGCCGGGCGCGCCGATCTGAAATCCGACCTGCTGCAGGAACTCGAGCGCCAGAAGCAGGTGCTGATTTCCTTCCGCAACAACCCCGACATATCCGAGGAAGCGCTTTCCGGCGTGCTGCGCGACATCGAGCAGGCCGCCGCCGCGCTGTTTTCCATGACCGGCCGGATCGGGCAGTACCTGCGCGAGAACGAGTGGCTGATGTCGATCAAGCAGCGCACCGGGATTCCCGGCGGCGCCTGCGAGTTCGACCTGCCTTCCTACCACTACTGGCTGCACCGGCCGGCCGAGGAGCGGATCGGCCAGCTCGCGGCCTGGACCAGCCCGCTGTACCCGCTGCGCGACGGCACCGCGATCATCCTGCGCATCCTGCGCGAGTCCGGCAAGCCGCAGAGCCTCACCGCGCCGCTCGGCACGTTCCAGCAGATGCTCGGCGGCAAGACCGCGCAGATGCTGCGCGTGCGCCTGGAACCGGGGCTGCCCTGCGTGCCCGAAATCAGCGCCAACAAATACGTCCTCAACATCCGCTTCCTGGCGCAGAACGGCGAGGAAACCCGCGCCAAGACCGCCGACTGGGACGTCGGCTTCGAACT
>Ga0154760_1066_pt3 | contig 53032 bp, 48 predicted proteins | sample Rifle2008BG16ft_FD_105768 | JGI IMG/M metagenome (GOLD analysis project Ga0154760, IMG submission 105768) | Betaproteobacteria bacterium RBG_16_66_20
AGCCCCGCCTGCGCCTCGGCAATTGCGCGGTCCAGCTGCAGCACGCGTTGGTTCGCGGCGTTCATGCCAACCGCATCCGGCTCGGCGAGCGACTGCAGTTCCGCGTCCAGCCGCGCGCGCCGCTGGGCCAGGGACTGCAGGTTGTCCTCGAGGTGCGCGACGTTCTGCTGTTCGAGCAGCAACCGGCTCTCGGCCTGCAGCAGCCTGCTGCGCGACTCGTTCAACTGCTCCTGCAGGGCGCGATAGGCCCGTTCCGATTCGGGAAGGCGCGCGTTCTCCGCCGCCAGGCTGCCCTGCGCGTCGGCGACGCGCTTCCTTGCGCCGCCGGAGCGCGCCGCCCACATGTGGAGCGCCTGGGTCAGCTGCGAGCGCTGCTCCCGCCAGGAGGCGAGCTGCGCGCTGCGCTCGGTGTGCTGGCTCTCCAGGCGGTTGCGGCTCTCCTCGACATGCCGCAGCTCGGATTCATGGCGCGCGACTTCGGCGTTTGCGGCGTAGACCGCCGCCTGCGCCGCATTGAGTGCATCGCCCGCGCCGTAATGCGCGACGCGCGCGGTCTCGAGCCGGTTTTCCACGTCCCGCAGTTGCGCCGTGCCGGCCTCGATCTCGTTGCTGACGTTCGAGATTTCCTTCGCATGCCGCTCGCGCTCGGCAGCCGCGTCCTTGCGGCGCAGGAACCAGAGCAGGTGCTGCTTCAGCTGCAGCTCCTGTTGCAGTTCCTTGTACCGGGAAGCGACTTTCGCCTGCCCTTCGAGCTTCTCGACCTGGGTCCCGAGCTCGGTGCGAATGTCGTTTACGCGCGCCAGGTTCTCGCGCGTGTCCGCGAGCCGGTGCTCGGTTTCCTTGCGCCGCTCCTTGTAGCGCGAGATGCCGGCCGCCTCCTCGAGAAAGACCCGCAATTCATCCGGCTTCGCCTCGATGACGCGCGAGATCATGCCCTGCTCGATGATGGCGTAGGCGCGCGGGCCGAGCCCCGTGCCGAGGAACATGTCGGTGATGTCGCGCCGCCTCACGTGCGTGCCGTTGATGTAGTAGGAGGACTCGCCGTCCCGCTGCAGCACCCGCCTGACGGAAACCTCGGCGTATTGCGACCACTGCCCGGCGGCGCGGCCAAGCGTGTTGTCGAACATCAGCTCCACGCTGGCGCGCGCCAGCGGGTTGCGGCTGCCTGCGCCGTTGAATATCACGTCCTGCATCGAGTCCCCGCGCAGGGCGGAAGCGCGCGATTCGCCCAGCACCCAGCGCACCGCGTCGATGACGTTCGACTTGCCGCATCCATTCGGGCCGACGATCCCGACCAGCTGCCCGGGGACGTGGATGGATGTGGGATCGACGAAGGACTTGAAGCCTGAAAGCTTTACCTGGGTGAGGCGCACGTAATGGAGCGTTTTCGCAGCGTTTTCGAATTTTGAAAATGATACCATCCGGATGCTCGAATTCCCCCGCAATCCCGAGCTTTTTCGATGCCTTCGCGCCCAAACAAGCGTCTGCAAACTTTCGCCAATCCGTCGCCGCGCCGCGACTACCGGATTTGCATGGAGATTCCGGAATTCACCTGCCTGTGCCCGCTGACCGGGCAACCGGATTTCGCCACCCTGTCGCTCGAGTACGTGCCCGACCGCCTGTGCCTGGAACTCAAGTCGCTGAAGCTCTACGTCTGGTCATACCGCAACCAGGGTGCGTTTCACGAGGCGGTGACGAACCGGATGCTTGACGATCTGGTACGGGCGGCGCAGCCGCGCTTCATGCGCCTGACGGCCAAATTCAACGTGCGCGGCGGCATCCATACCAGCGTCGTCGCCGAGCACCGCAAGCGCGGTTGGAAGGCAACCGGCTGAGCTTCGCTTGAACCCGCGCCTCGCCAGCCTGCAGACGTACCCGTTCGACAAGCTGCGCGCCCTGCTTGCCGGCGTCAGGCCGAATCCGGCGCTGCGGCCCATCGATCTGTCCATCGGCGAGCCGAAACATCCGACCCCGGCGCTGCTGAAGGACGCCCTCGCCGCCGCGCTCGACGGACTATCGGCCTATCCGCGCACCGCGGGGATTCCCGAGCTGCGCGCAGCGATCGCGGCCTGGGCCAGGCGCCGCTACGCGCTGTCTGCGCTCGACCCGGACACGCAGGTCCTGCCTGCCAACGGCAGCCGGGAGGCGCTGTTCGCGTTCGCGCAGGCCGTGATCGATCCGGCCGCGGGAAATGCGCGGGTGGTTTCCCCGAACCCGTTCTACCAGATCTACGAAGGCGCCGCGCTGCTCGCCGGCGCGACGCCGACATTCCTCAACAGCGGCATGCGATTCGGGCAGATCGACTGGTCCGGGGTGCAGCTCGCCTACACCTGCTCACCGGCCAACCCGACCGGCAGGGTGATGCAGCTCGAGGAATGGCACGAACTATTCGAGCTTTCAGACCGCCACGACTTCGTGATCGCCTCCGACGAGTGCTATTCCGAGATCTACTGCGATGAATCCAGGCCGCCGCTGGGCGCACTCGATGCGGCACGCCAGCTCGGCCGCGCCGACTTCAGGCGCCTGGTCGTCTTCTCCAGCCTGTCCAAGCGCTCGAATGCGCCCGGAATGCGCTCCGGATTCGTCGCCGGCGACGCGGCGCTGCTCAAGCAATTCCTCCTCTACCGCACGTATCACGGTTCGGCCATGAGCTTGGCGGTGCAGCGCGCCTCGATTGCCGCCTGGAACGACGAGACCCATGTGCGCGAAAACCGGCGCCTGTACGCTGAGAAATACGCGGCCGTTTTGCCTTTGATTCAAAATCCTTTGAAGACGGAAAGACCTGAAGGCGGGTTCTACCTGTGGATTCAGACGCCAATCGACGACCGCGAGTTCGCCCTGGGACTGCAGCGTGACTATAATGTACTGGTCCTGCCGGGCAGCTTCCTCGCGCGCGATGCGCACGGGGAAAATCCGGGCAAAAACCACGTCCGCGTCGCGCTGGTTGCAGCGCTTGGCGAGTGCGTCGAGGCGCTGGAACGGATCGGCGAATTCGCCGCCAGACTCTGAGGAGCAATGGATTCCATCAAGAAAACGATCGAGCAGGCCTGGGAAGGCCGCGCCTCGCTCAGCCCCGCCTCGGCGCCCAACACCCTGCGCACTGCAGTCGAGGAAGTCATCGCCGGGCTCGACTGCGGAAAACTGCGCGTCGCCGAGAAAGCCGGCGGCGCCTGGATCACGCACCAGTGGATCAAGAAGGCGGTGCTGCTCTCGTTCCGCCTCGATGACAACAGGGTCATGGAGGGCGGTGCCACCCGCTATTACGACAAGGTTTCCTCGAAGTTCACTTCATTTGATTTTGACAAAGGGGGTGTGCGTGTCGTGCCGCCGGCGATGGCGCGTCGCGGCGCCTATATTGCAAAGAACGTCGTCCTCATGCCCTCCTACGTCAACATCGGCGCCTACGTGGACGAGGGCACGATGGTGGACACCTGGGCCACGGTCGGGTCCTGCGCCCAGATCGGCAGGAACGTGCATCTGTCCGGCGGCGTCGGCATCGGCGGCGTACTCGAACCGGTGCAGGCCGGGCCGGTGATCATCGAGGACAACTGCTTCATCGGCGCACGCTCTGAAGTCGTCGAAGGCGTGATCGTCGAGGAGAACAGCGTGCTCTCGATGGGGGTCTACATCGGCGCCAGCACCAGGATTTTCGACCGCGCGAGCGGCGAGATCCTCTACGGCCGCGTGCCTTCCGGTTCGGTCGTGGTGCCGGGCACCCTGCCCTCGCCGGACGGCCGCTACGGCCTGTACTGCGTCGTGATCGTCAAGCGTGTGGACGCCAAGACCCGGGCCAAGACCAGCCTGAACGAGCTCCTGCGCGGGGATTAGCGGCTAAACTAGGCGGCAGCAAGGAGAGCGCATATGTCGGCAATGAAGCGTCTGTTCCAGGTGATGGCCGATAAGAAGGCGTCGGACATCTTTCTGTCGGTCGGTTCGCCGATCAACATCAAGATCAACGGCGTCGCGATGCCCGTCAACCAGACCGTCCTGAATGCGGATGCGGTCCGAACGTTGCTATATGAAGTGCTGACCGAGCGCCAGATCAAGGAATACGAGGAGGAGATGGAGCTGAACACCGCCTACGCCCTGGAAGGCGTCGGCGCGTTCCGGATCAGCGCCTTCCGGCAGAAAGGCACGCCCGCGGTGGTGGTGCGCTTCATCCCGGGCGAGGTGCCCGCGTTCGACACCCTGGGCCTGCCGGACGTGCTGAAAGAGCTGATCCTGCAGAAGCGCGGCCTGATCCTCATGGTCGGCGCGACCGGCTCGGGCAAATCCACCTCGCTCTCGGCGATGCTCGACCTGCGCAACCAGCAGAAATCCGGTCACATCCTGACGCTGGAAGACCCGGTCGAATTCATCTTCAAGAACAAGAAGTCGATCGTCAACCAGCGCGAAGTCGGCACCGACACCAAGAGTTTCGAGACCGCACTCAAGAACGCGCTGCGCCAGGCTCCCGACTGCATCCTGATCGGCGAGATCCGCGACAAGCAGACCATGGGAATGGCGCTCGCCTACGCGCAGTCCGGGCACCTCGCGCTCGCGACTCTGCACGCCAATAACAGCTACCACGCCATGAACCGGATCATCAGCTTCTATCCGCTGGAGAACCGGCCGACGCTGCTGCTGGACCTGTCGGCGGCGCTGCAGGCGATCATCTCGCAGCGCCTGGTGCGCACCAAGTCCGGGAGCCGCAGGGCGGCCGTCGAAGTGCTGCTCAATACGCGCCACGTCTCGGAGCTGATCGAGAAGGGCGACATCAACGAAATCAAGGACGCGATGGAAAAAAGCATGGCGCCCGGATCGCAGACCTTCGAGCAATCGCTGTTCAAGATGTTCATGGAAGGGCTGATCACGCAGGACGAGTGCATGGCGAACGCCGACTCGGCCACCAACATGCTGTGGCTGATCAACCAGGCGACCGCCGGCGAGATTTCGTCCGGCCAGGTGACGCCCGCGCCGGCCGGCCAAAAGACGGACGACAAGAAGGAGGCCGCTCTGTCCGCCACGGGCGGCGGCGGTGCCTCCTTCAGCGACTTCAAGATCGACGTCACCACCTGACGGGCGCGCTTTGCAAGGAGCGCTCGAACTCGCGCAGGAACTGATTCGCCGGCGCTCGGTCACGCCCGAGGACGCCGGCTGCCAGGAATTCCTCGCCACCCGCCTGGCAGCGGCGGGCTTTCAGTGCCAGCCGGTGCGTTGCGGCAGCGTCACCAATCTCTGGGCGCGGCGCGGCACCGCGCGGCCCCTGTTGTGCTTTGCCGGGCATACCGACGTTGTGCCGACCGGACCGCCCACCGAGTGGCTGAGCGACCCGTTCACGCCCACGATCCGGGACGGGCGGCTGTACGGGCGCGGCGCCGCCGACATGAAGTCCTCGATCGCGGCATTTGTCGTCGCCGCCGAGGCGTTCGTACAGGAACGTCCGCAGCACGCCGGATCGATCGCGCTCCTGCTCACCTCCGACGAGGAAGGCCCTTCGGTCGACGGCACGGTGAAAGTGGTTGAGCTCTTGAAGAAGCGCGGCGAGTCGATCGACTATTGCATCATCGGCGAGCCCTCCTCCGCCGCGGCGCTCGGCGACATGGTCAGGGTCGGCCGGCGCGGATCGCTTTCAGCCAGGCTCACCGTGCGGGGCGTGCAGGGCCATGTCGCGTACCCGGAGCAGGTACGCAATCCGATCCATCTTCTGGCCCCGGCGCTGGCCGAGATTGCCGCCACCAGCTGGGATAACGGCAATGAATTCTTCCCGCCGACGAGCTTTCAGGTTTCCAACCTGAACGCCGGGACCGGTGCGGAGAACGTGGTGCCGGGTTCTGCCGAGATGCTTTGCAACTTCCGCTTCTCCACCGCGAGTTCCGAGAGTTCGCTCAAGGAGCGATTCGAGGGCGTATTGAAGAAATACGGCCTCGACTGCTCGGTCACCTGGACGCTCGCCGGCAAGCCCTTCCTCAGCAAACCGGGCAAGCTGACCGCAGCGGTGAAGCAGTCGGTGCGGGCGCATGCCGGACGCAGTCCGCAACTTTCCACGGCAGGCGGCACCTCGGACGGGCGCTTCATCATCGACATCTGCCCCGAGATCGTCGAACTCGGGCCGGTGAACGCCAGCATCCACAAGCTGAACGAGCACATCGAGCTCGCGGCCTTCGACAAGCTGCCGCGCATCTACCTCGACATCCTGCGCTCGCTGCTGCCTTGAGGGTCTCTGCGCTGCTGCGCGACATCGCGCGCCGCTTCGCCCGCGCCGGCCTGCACTACGGGCACGGCACGCACAATGCGAAGGAGGAGGCCGCCTGGCTGATCTCGTCGGTGTTGGGATACCTGCTGGAGGAGGAGGTAAAGCCCAGAGATCAAAAGAAGATCGACGCACTCGCGCGGCGCCGGATCCGCGAGCGCATCCCGATGGCCTATCTGCTGAAGGAAGCCTGGCTCGGCGAGCACGCCTTCTACGTCGATCGGCGCGCGATCGTGCCGCGCTCGTTCATCGCCGAACTGCTGCGCGACCGCCTCAGGCCATGGCTGGTGCGCGAACCGAAACGGGCGCTGGATCTTGGCACCGGCTCAGGCTGCCTTGCCGTTCTGCTTGCATTGAGCTTTGGGAAGGTCCGCGTGGACGCCGCGGATCTTTCGAGTGATGCGCTCGCGGTGGCAAGGAAGAACGTGGATCGTTACAAACTGAACAAACGCATCCGTCTCGTCAAATCGGATCTCTTCGCATCCCTTGGCAACCGGAAGTACGACCTCATCGTCGGCAACCCGCCTTACGTGACCGCCCGCTCGATGCGCAAACTGCCGCAGGAATACCGGCACGAGCCGGCGCTTGCGCTTGCGGCGGGCGAGGACGGGCTCGACGTGGTCCGCAGGATTCTCGCCGCGGCGAAGGATCATCTGACCCCCGGCGGACTGCTGGTCTGCGAGATTGGCGGCAACCGCAGGGCGCTGGAATGCGCCCACCCGAAGCTTGAATTCGCCTGGCCGGAAACGAGCGCAGGTCCGGGCTGCGTTTTCATCCTCGAGCGCGAACAGCTGCCGCCCGCCGCCAGAACGGCTTCATCGTCTCGAACTCCCCCCAGGCGCGCGCGGCATGGTCGATGAGTTCGCGTTCACGCGCTGCCAGCGTTGTCCGCAAACCCGCCGCGGACCTTCGCAACCGGGGATCACGCGCGAGTTCCCGCAGCAGCGTGCGCTGGACGGTGATGTCATTCATCTCCCCGAGAATCTGCTGCAGCTTGCGCAGGCGCTTGAGATAGGGCCGCATTCTTTTGTGCTTCTGGTACGCCGCCGCAAAGCACTCGCAGCCATAGCGCAGGCGCTTCACCTTGACGCGCACCCGGTGGCGTTGCGCCGCATCGCGCCAATCGGCCTCCTCCGCATCCTCGCGCAGGCGGTCCTGAAGGCGCCGCAAGGCCCGGCAAGCGAACACGGCGACCGGCGCCCCGGGATCGGCGCCTGAGCGCCAGGGCGCGGCCTTCGCCCAGGCCAGCACAGCGCGCGGCGCCGTCCGGAACAGCGCCGAGCGCAGCATGCCGCGCGCACGCCGCCGTGCCGCCGCGCTTCTGCGCTGCGCCGCGCGCACCAGGCTGTGGTCGCGGTTCGAACGGCGGAAAACATCCCAGTCCCGCGCAGCGCCCAGCGCGCGCAGAATGTCGCGCAGCGCCTCGTCGAATTCGGCCGATTTTCGGCGGCGCAGCAGGGAACGAAATGCGCGCAGCGTCGAGCGCAGCCGCCGCAGCCCGACCCGCAACTGATGCAGGTATTCGGGATCCCGTCCATCGGCGGCGCCGGCCGCGTTGGCGTCGATCAGCTCGAGCGCGGCCCGCACGTTGGCGACAAACGCTTCCCCCGCGCTTGTGCCGGCGGCAATGTCCGGCTTGCTCCACATGCGTGGGGGCTTCATATGCCTTGAGGGGATGGGGTGGCCGATGGGACTCGAACCCACAACAACCGGAATCACAATCCGGGACTCTACCTTTGAGCTACGGCCACCGTCGTGTCGATCCGTACTGCTGGCCTGCCCGGCGGGACTCGAACCCACAACCCCCAGCTTAGAAGGCTGGTGCTCTATCCGGTTGAGCTACGGGCAGATTCGCTCGCTTCTGCCGTGCAGTTACACCTTCCCGTGCCGGGGCAGGCCTGGTCGGGGTGGAGAGATTTGAACTCCCGACATCCTGCTCCCAAAGCAGGCGCGCTACCAGGCTGCGCTACACCCCGAAAATCGGGCGCCAATGATACTCTTTTTTCGGCTTGCGGCAGGGTGGCATTTCTGCTACAAAGCCACCTTCATTTTTCAGGCCAAACGCTTAAATGTCAGTGGAACTCTCACGCAAGAGCTTCGCACCCTACGCCCCGAAGAAGGGCGAGGAGTACATGAATGCGAAGCAGCGGTCGCATTTCCGCAAGATCCTGGAAAGCCTGAAAGGCGAGCTGTCGCAGGAGATCGACCGCACCGTGCACACCATGCAGGACGAGGCCACGGTGTTCGCGGACCCGAACGACCGCGCCAGCCAGGAGTCCGACATGGCGCTCGAGCTGCGCAACCGGGACCGCGAGAGGAAGCTGATCAAGAAGATCGACGAGACCATCGCCCGCATCGACGCCAACGAGTATGGCTACTGCGAGAGCTGCGGGGTCGAGATCGGCTTGAAACGGCTGGAAGCGCGCCCCACCGCCACGCTCTGCATCGACTGCAAAACCCTCGATGAGATGCGCGAGCGGCAGGTTGCAAAGTAAGTCTAGGAAGAACCCCTACTAGCCCTGCTTGGCCGCCTCGGGGGTCCCGACGGCCTTCATCGACAAGCGCACTCTACCCTTGTCGTCGGCTTCCAGCACCTTGACCTTGACCGTCTGGCCTTCCTTCAGGTGGTCGGACACGGCGTTGACGCGCTCCTGGCTGATCTGCGAGATGTGCAGCAGGCCGTCGCGTCCGGGCAGCAGCTGCACGATGGCGCCGAAGTCGAGCAGGCGCAGCACCGTGCCCTCGTAGACCTTGCCGACTTCGACGTCGGCGGTGAGCTCCTTGATGCGCTTGTGCGCCGCCTCGCCGCCCTCGGGTGAAACGCAGGCGATCGAGATGGTGCCGTCGTCCTCGATCTCGATGGTGGTGCCGGTCTCTTCCTGGATGCCGCGGATTACCACGCCGCCCTTGCCGATGACGTCGCGGATCTTGTCCGGGTTGATCTTCAGCTTGATGATGCGCGGCGCGAAGCTGGAAAGCTCGGTGCGCGAGCCGCCCATCGCCTGCTTCATGGCCTGCAGTATGTGCATGCGCGCTTCGCGCGCCTGGTCGAGCGCCACTTTCATGATGCCCTTGTTGATGGACTCGATCTTCAGGTCCATCTGCAGCGCGGTGAGGCCCTTTTCGGTGCCCGCGACCTTGAAGTCCATGTCGCCCAGGTGGTCCTCGTCGCCCAGGATGTCGGTGAGCACCGCGAAGCGGTTGCCTTCCTTGATCAGGCCCATCGCGATGCCCGCGACGTGGTCCTTGATCGGCACCCCGGCATCCATCAACGCGAGGCTGCCGCCGCACACCGAGGCCATCGACGACGAGCCGTTCGACTCGGTGATCTCCGAAACGATGCGCAGCGAATAGCCGAAGTCGGCGGCCGGCGGCAGCATGCCCACCAGCGAACGCTTGGCCAGCCGCCCATGGCCGATCTCGCGGCGCTTGGTAAATCCATAGCGGCCGGATTCGCCGGTCGCATACGGCGGCATGTTGTAGTGGAACATGAAGCGCTCGCGGTATTCGCCCGCCAGCGCATCGATGATCTGCTCGTCGCGCCCGGTGCCCAGGGTGACGGTGACCAGCGCCTGGGTCTCGCCGCGGGTAAACAGCGCCGAGCCGTGGGTGCGCGGCAACACGCCGGTACGGATGGTGATCGGGCGCACGCTGCGCGTATCGCGCCCGTCGATGCGCGGCTCGCCGTCGAGGATCTGGTTGCGCACGATCTTCGATTCGACCGCGAAGCACAGGTCTTTCACGGTGTTGGCGTCGGGGCCGCCTTCGGCGCCCACGCCGACGGCTTCGAACACGCGCTTCCAGATCGCGTCGATCGCCTCCGAGCGGGCGCCCTTCTGGCGCATCGCGAAAGCCTTGCGCAGGTCCGCCTCCGACAGCTCGGCGATCTTCGCCGCCAGGGCTTCGTCCTTCGCCGGCGCCTGCCAGTCCCAGGCGGGCTTGGCCGCCACTTCCGCCAGTTCCTCGATCGCGGCGATCGCGGCCTGCATCTGCTCGTGGCCGTAGATCACGGCGCCGAGCATCACGTCCTCGGGCAGTTCGAGCGCCTCCGACTCGACCATCAGCACGCCCTGGCTGGTACCGGCGACCACCAGGTTCAGCTGCGATACCTTGACCTGGGACAGGGTCGGATTGAGCACGTACTGGCCGTCGATGTAGCCGACGCGCGCGGCGCCGATCGGGCCGCTGAACGGGATGCCCGACAGCGTCAGCGCCGCGGACACCGCGATCATCGCCGGGATGTCGGCGTCCACCTCCGGATTCAGCGACAGGACCTGCGCTACGACCTGCACTTCGTTGTAGAAACCGTCCGGGAACAACGGCCGGATCGGGCGGTCGATCAGGCGGGAGGTCAGGATCTCCTTCTCGGTCGGGCGCCCCTCGCGCTTGAAGAAGCCGCCGGGAATCTTGCCCGCGGCATAGGTCTTCTCGGCGTAATCCACCGTGAGCGGAAAGAAGCCCTGCCCGGGCTTGGCCGATTTCGACGCCGTCACTGCGGCGAGCACCACGGTGTCATCGACAGTGCAGACCACGGCGCCGTGCGCCTGGCGGGCGATTTCCCCGGTCTCCAGCGTGACCTGCTGCGTGCCGAGCGTGAATGTTTTCTTGGTCGGGTTCAAAGGTGATCCTCAGTGTTTGGACGCAAACAAAAAACGCTCATCGTTCCGATGAGCGTTGGTTGCTACGGCATTCGGGAAAAAGGGAGCGCAGCGGAGCTGTTACTTGCGCAGCCCGAGCCGCTCGATCAGCGAGCGGTACTTGTCCGCATCATTGCGCTTCAGGTAGTCGAGAAGCTTGCGGCGCTGGCTCACCATCTTCAGCAGGCCGCGGCGCGAATGAAAATCCTTGACGTGGGACTTGAAGTGCTCGGCCAGGCCGTTGATGCGCTCGGTGAGGAGCGCGATCTGCACTTCAGGGGAGCCGGTATCGTTTCCGGTCCGCTGATACTGTTTTACCACCTGCGCTTTCTGCGCGACCTGCAAACTCATGAGCGTTTCTCCAAATCCATTCTCTACTCTCTTTTCGGGCTCGGTATGTGAGGCCGGCATTCTAGCGACAATGCCGGCCGGTTTCAAGTTTTTCGTGGTATTTCAGCTGCTTGCAACCGCTCAATTTCCTCGTCTAATCAATCTGACCGGACGCAACTCGTTCCCCGGACCGGCCTCTCCCACGCCCAGCAGCGGCCCGCCCTCGCGGTACACGCGACAGGTCCCACCTGGCGCTTCTAGGGCAAGGCAGGCGCCGCCCGGTGCTTCCCGGCCAACCGCCTGCCCGTGCAAAAAGCGCTCGGTCTGCGCCGCGTCGAGATCGATGCGCGGCAGCGCCTCGAGCAGGCTGTCCGGCGGCAGCAGCCAGGCCCTGCGGGCCTCTTCACCCAATGCCTGCAGATCGTCAAGCGCCACGGCCCGGTCGAGCCGGTAGGCGCCGACCGCAGTACGGCGCAGGGCCTCGAGATGGGCGCCGGTGCCGAGTTCGGAGCCAAGATCGGCGGCAAGCTGGCGTATGTAGGTGCCCTTGCTGCACCGGACGCGGACGCGCACCAGATCCTGCGCCCGCTCGATCAGTTCGAGCTCGTGCACCGTAATCCGGCGCGAACCGCGCTCCACCGTTTGCCCGGCACGCGCCAGCGTGTAAAGCGGTTGACCGCCGCGCTTCAGCGCCGAGTACATCGGCGGCACCTGCCCGATTTCGCCTCGAAAGCGCTCCAGCGCGTGCGCGAGCCGCGCGTCGTCCACGTCGACCGCATGCCGTTCCAGGACCGCCCCTTCGGCATCGCCGGTATCCGTCGATGTGCCCAACCTGATGCCGGCCACATATTCCTTGACCGAATCGAGCCCGAATTGCGCGAACTTGGTGGCTTCGCCGAACAGCAACGGCAGCAGTCCGGAGGCAAGCGGATCGAGAGTGCCCGCATGCCCCGCCTTCTCCGCCTGCAGCAACCGCTTCACCGCCTGCAGCACCGCGCTCGAGCTCGGCCCGACCGGCTTGTCCAGCAGCAGTACGCCGTCCAGCTTCAGGCGCCGCATTTCCCTCCCCGCTAGCGCTTGGGCGGGACGACGCTGTCGATGAGCCGGGACAGCCGGTCGCCGCGCTCCACCGATTCGTCGTAGGCGAAGCGCAGCTCCGGCGTGGTGTAGAGCTTGATGCGGTGCGCGAGTTGCGAGCGCAGGAACCCCGCGGCGCGCTGCAGGGCGCGAGCGGTCTCGTCTTTTTTTTCCAGATTCAGGAGAGTAAAGAATACTTTCGCGTGCGACAGATCGGGCGAAACGTCGACCGACGTCAGTGTGACCATGCCGACATGCGGATCACGCACCTCGCGGCGCAGCAGGTCGGCGAGCTCGCGCTGGATCAGGTCGGCCACCTTCTGCGGCCGTCCCCGGCTCACGGCTTCAGTTGCCTTTCACTCACAACGTGCGCGCCACCTCGAGGACTTCGAACACCTCGAACTGGTCGCCTTCCTTGAGTTCCTGGAAGGTCTTGAGGGACATGCCGCACTCGAAGCCGGCCTTGACCTCGCGCACGTCGTCCTTGAAGCGCTTGAGGGAATCGATCTCGCCGGTGTGAATGACCACGCTGTCGCGCAGTACCCGCACCTGGGCATTGCGCCTGACCAGGCCTTCCTGCACATAGCAGCCGGCGACGGTGCCGATCTTGGAGATGCGGAACACCTGACGCACCTCGACCAGGCCGATGATGCTCTCCTTGCGCTCCGGCGCGAGCATGCCCGAGAGCGCGGCCTTCACTTCCTCGACCGCGTCGTAGATGACGTTGTAGTAGCGCACGTCCACGCCCGAGGATTCGATCAGCTTGCGCGCGGTCGCATCGGCGCGCGTGTTGAAGCCGATGATCACCGCGCTCGACGCCAGCGCCAGGTTGACGTCGGACTCGGTGATGCCGCCGACGCCCGCATGCACCACGGCGACCTTGACTTCGTCGGTGGCAAGCCGGGTGAGCGCATGCGCCAGCGCCTCCTGCGAGCCCTGCACGTCGGCCTTGATGAGCAGCGCGAGGGTCTTCTTGCCGCCCTCGCCGGCCTGCTCGAACATGTTTTCCAGCTTCGCGGCGCGTTGCTTGGACAGTTTGACGTCGCGGTACTTGCCCTGGCGGAAAAGCGCGATCTCGCGCGCCTTGCGTTCGTCGGCGAGCACGACCACCTCCTCGCCCGCGCGCGGCACGTCGGACAGGCCCTGGATCTCGACCGGGATCGACGGTCCGGCGCTCTGCACCGCCTTGCCGTTCTCGTCGAGCATCGCGCGAACCCGCCCGTAGACGGCGCCGGCAACCACCACGTCGCCGCGTTTCAGCGTCCCGGATTGCACCAGCAGCGTGGCCACCGGGCCGCGGCCCTTGTCCAGGCGTGCTTCGATCACCACGCCCTTTGCCGGCGCGTTCACCGAGGCCTTGAGTTCCTGCACCTCGGCCTGCAGCAGGATCTGCTCAAGCAGTGCATCGATACCCTCACCCGTCTTCGCCGACACCGGGACCACCGGCGATTCGCCGCCCAGATCTTCCGGCACGACTCCGTTCGCGAGCAGATCCTGCCGGACCTTTTCGCGGTTGGCTTCGTGCTTGTCGATCTTTGTGATCGCAACCACCAGCGGCACATCCGCTGCCTTGGCGTGGGCGATCGCCTCGATGGTCTGCGGCATCGCGCCGTCGTCGGCGGCGACCACCAGCACCACGATGTCGGTCACCTTGGCGCCGCGTGCGCGCATCGCGGTAAACGCCTCATGGCCCGGTGTATCGAGGAATGTGATCACGCCCCGCGGCGTCTCGACGTGATAGGCGCCGATGTGCTGGGTAATGCCGCCCGCTTCGCCCGCCGCGACCTTGGTCCGGCGGATGTAGTCGAGCAACGAGGTCTTGCCATGGTCGACGTGCCCCATGACCGTGACCACCGGCGGCCGCGCAACCGCATCCGCAGCGGCGCCCGCCGCGTCTTCCACAAGGTAGGCCTCCGGGTCGTCGAGTTTGGCCGGCTTTGCGGTGTGGCCCATCTCCTGGACCACGATCATCGCGGTCTCCTGGTCGAGGACCTGGTTGATCGTCGCCATGCTGCCGAGCTTCATCAGCACCTTGATGACCTCGACGGCCTTGACCGACATCCGGTGCGCGAGTTCGCCCACCGTGATCGTCTCCGGAACCGCGATGTCGCGCACCACCGGTTCGGCGGGTTGCGCGAATGCGGTCTCTCCGGCGCTCGGCACCGCGGCGCGGTGCCGCGATCCTCCCCTGCCGTGCCAGCCTCCGACACCGCCGCCCATGTCGCCGCGGGTCTTGATGGTGCGCCGGCGGACCGAATCATCCCTGAGGATGGTGGTCTGCTTCACCTTCTTCGCCTTCTTGTCGGCCTTGGGCTCGCCGGCCTTGGGCGCGTGCAGCGTGCCGTCGGTCGGCGCGCCCGCAACCGGTGCGGCGCGCTCGGCCTGCTTCTGCTCCGCTTCGCGGCGTTCGCGTTCCTGCTTCTCGCGCAGTTCGCTCGCCTGGATCTCGGAGAGCTGTTGCCGGCGTTTCTGTTCCTCCTCGCGCAGCTGCATTTCCTTCAGATCCGGACCGGCGGGCATGGGCGCAGGCGGTGGCGGCGGCATTTCCGCGGCGGCCGCGGCAGCGGCCAGTTCGGACGGATCGCGCTTGACGAACACCCGTTTCTTGCGCACCTCGACCTGGATGGTGCGCGCCTTGCCCATGGAATCGGACTTCTTGATCTCGCTGGTTTGCTTGCGCGTCAGCGTGATCTTGTTTTTCGGCTCGATCGAGCCGTGCGATTTGCGCAGGTAGTCAAGCAGCCGCGCCTTGTCCTGCTCCGAGAGGGAATCGTCGGCGACGCGCTTCTCGACCCCGGCGGCACGCAGCTGCTCGAGCAGCACCGACGGCGGCACTTTCAGCTCGCTGGCAAACTGGGCGACGCTGGTCTGGGCCATGTTACTGGATCCCTTTTTGCTGCAGCGGCGCCGGTTGCGCCGTCGGCTGTGCTGCGGGCCCCGCCGCCGGTTCGTCCGCGAACCAGTGCGCGCGCGCCGCGATGATCAGGCCTTTGGCGCGCTCGGCGTCCATGCCGGTCAGCTCGGAGAGTTCGTCCACCGCCAGGTCGGCAAGGTCGTCGCGCGTCTTGACGCCCTGCGCCGCGAGCTTGGCGGCGAGCTGCGTGTCCATGCCTTCCAGCTGCAGCAGGTTCGGGTCGACGCCGTCGATGCTCTCCTCGCTCGCGATCGCCTGCACCAGCAGCGCATTGCGCGCGCGGCTGCGCAGTTCGTTGACCGTGTTCTCGTCGAACGCATCGATCTCCATCATCTCGTTGATCGGCACGTAGGCGACTTCTTCCAGCGTCGAGAAGCCTTCCTGCATCAGGATGTTGGCGACTTCCTCGTCGACGTCCAGGCGCTCCATGAACAGCGACTTGACGCGGCTGCCTTCCTCTTCCTGCTTCTTGGTGGACTCCTCCTGGGTCATCAGATTGATGGTCCAGCCGGTGAGCTCGGAAGCCAGGCGCACGTTCTGCCCGCTGCGCCCGATCGCAATGGCGAGGTTCTCCTCGTCCACCACCACGTCCATGGCGTGCTTCTCCTCGTCCACCAGGATCGAGCTCACCTCGGCGGGCGCCAGCGCGCCGATGACGAAGGTCGCCGGATCGGCCGACCAGAGCACGATGTCGACCCGCTCGCCGGCCAGTTCCTGGGTCACCGCCTGCACGCGCGAGCCGCGCATGCCGACGCAGGTGCCGATCGGGTCGATGCGGCGGTCATTGGTGTGGACCGCGATCTTGGCGCGCACGCCCGGATCGCGCGCCGCGGACTTGATCTCGAGCAGCCCTTCCTCGATTTCCGGCACCTCGAGCTCGAACAGTTTCATGATGAACTGCGGCGCGGTGCGCGACAGGATCAGCTGCGGGCCGCGGGCGCCGCGGTCGATTTTCATCACCCACGCGCGCACCCGGTCGCCGACGCGCAGGTTTTCCTTCGGGATCATGTGCTCGCGCGGCAGCTGCGCTTCCAGGCGGCCGGATTCGACGATCGCACTGCCGCGCTCCATGCGCTTGACCGTGCCGGTGACCAGCTCGTCGCCGCGGGAGAGGAAATCGTTCAGGATCTGCTCGCGCTCGGCATCCCGGATGCGCTGCAGGATCACCTGCTTGGCGGTCTGCGCCCCGATGCGGCCGAATTCGACCGGCTCGAGCGCCTCCTCGATGAATTCCTCGAGCTGCGCGTCGCCTTTCTTCTCCTTCGCCTGCGCCAGCGTCAGCATCTGCGCCGGCAGGAACTCGGGCGCGTCATCCGGCACCACCTTCCAGCGGCGGAAGGACTCCATCGCGCCGGTGGTGCGGTCCACCTGCACGCGGACATCGATGTCGTCGGAGTATTTTTTCTTGGTTGCCGAGGCAAGGGCGAGTTCGAGCGCGCCGAAGACGATCTCCCGCGGCACGTTCTTCTCTCTGGCCAGCACATCGACCAGCATCACCATTTCACGATTCGCACTCATCTTCAGTCCGCCTTAAACATTCGGAACGAGCCTGGCCCGTTCGATATCGTCCACATTCAGCGCCACATCGCGCCCTTCCACCTCCACCGTGGCGACGCCCCCTTCGGCACCCCGCAGCACACCGGTGAAGCGCCTGCGGCCGCTTGCATCCGGCAACCGCATCCTCACCTCCACTTTGCTACCCGCGAAGCGCGCAAAATCGGCAGCCTTGCGCAGCGGCCGATCCAGTCCCGGCGAGGAGACCTCGAGCCGCCCGTAGTCGATGCCCTCGACCGCGAACACCCGCGTCAACTGCCGGCTCACCTCGGCGCAGTCATCCACCGTGATGCCCGCATTTGACCCTTCGGGCCGGTCGATGAAAATGCGCAGCAGACCCCCGCCGCCGGACGCCTGGACGTCCACCAGCTCGAACCCCATGCCCGCCAGGGTCGATTCCACCACCTCCGCCATCGCCGCCATGCTTTTCCGACCGCGCAAACAAAAAATGGGCCGAAGCCCATTGCTACTGAAACGGCTTGAAGTTTAACAGCTTTTTGTCGTCCGGACAATCTCCGCGACCGCTTCGGAGCCAAGTTCCACGGCGCGACCGGCGGGCAAATCGAGCGGCAGCCGCGCCGGACCGAACCGGACCCGCATCAGCCGGCTGACCCTGGAGCCGACCGCTTCGACCATCCGCCGCACCTCGCGGTTGCGCCCTTCTGCGAGCACCACCCGGTACCAGCGGTTGGTGCCCGTATCTTTGCGTGACGCTATTGCTTCGAGGCGCTTGAACCGTGCCTGCCCATCGTCGAGTTCGACGCCGGCGAGCAGCCGCCGAACCGCCTCCGCGTCCAGCCCGCCCTGCACGCGCACCTCGTACTCGCGCTCGATTTCCCGGCGGGGGTGCATCAGCTGGTTGGCAAGCTCGCCCGAATCCGTGAACAGCAGCAGGCCGGAGGAATTCAAATCCAGCCGTCCGATCGCGACCCAGCGCCCGGGGCTGAGCTTGGGCAACTTGTCGAATACCGTAGGCCGGCCTTCGGGGTCGCTGCGCGTGACCAGCTCGCCGATTGGCTTGTGGTACGCGATGACACGGGGAGTGCTTCGATTTGCACCTATTTTTATTTCCTTATCATCGAGAAAAATAAGATCCCCGGGGCTTGCGCGATCACCCAGCTTCGCGACCTGGCCGCGGACGGTCACCCGCCCCGCCGCGATCCAGGTTTCGATTTCGCGGCGCGAGCCGAAGCCCGCCGCGGCCAGCAGCTTCTGCAGCCGCTCCCCGGTGGGGTTACTGACCGGGGCTGGCGACGGGCGCGGCGGGTTCGTTGGCAGCCGGCTGGGAGGTCGCGGGCTCAAGTTCGAGCGTCCGGGCGATTTCTTCGAGGGGCGGCAGCTCCTGGAGCGAGCGCAGACCGAGATCGTCCAGAAACGCCTTGGTGGTGGCGTAGAGCGCCGGGCGGCCCGGCGTATCGCGGTGGCCGACGACATCGATCCAGCCCCGGCTTTCGAGCGTCTGGACGATCTGCGCCGAGACCGCGACGCCGCGGATGTCCTCGACGTCGCCGCGCGTTACCGGCTGCCGATAGGCGATGATCGCCAGCGTTTCCATCACGGCGCGCGAGTAGCGCGGCCGCTTGTCGGGATTGAGGCGCTCGGCGAACGGCTGGAATTCCGGCCGGGTCTGGAATCGCCAGCCGCTCGCCAGGCTGGCAAGCTCCACCGCGCGCCCGGACCACTCCTCGCGCAGCTCGTCGAGCAGGCGGCGCAGGGTATCGGCTCCGATCTGGTCCTCGAACAGCCGTTTCAGGTCCGCGAGCGACAGCGGTTCCTGCGAGGAAAGCAGCGCCGCCTCGATGATGCGTTTGGCTTCAGTCGGGTTCGGCATAGGCGATCCTGATGTAAATCGGCGCGAAGCCCTCGGACTGCGTAACGTCGACCAGCGCCTCGCGCGCGAGTTCGAGCAGTGCGAGGAAGGTGACGACGAGGACCGCGACTCCGCGCGACGGCTCGAAAAGCTCGGTGAATTCGAGCACCCGGCTGTGTTTCAGCTGGCGCAGGATCTGGCTCATGTGCTCGCGTACCGAGAGTTCCTCGCGCGAAACGCGGTGATGCCTGGTCATGCGCGCGCGGAAAAGCAGCGCGCGCCAGGCCTCGGCCAGGTCGCGCGGATGCACCTCGGGCAGGCGCTCGAGCGCGGTGCGCTCGACCAGCACCGAAATCGCGAGCACGTCGCGCCCGACCTGCGGCAGCGCGTCCAGCTGCTGCGCCGCCTTCTTCATCTGCTCGTACTCGAGCAGCCTGCGGACCAGTTCCGCCCTCGGATCCTCCTCCTCGTCGACCACCGCCGGCCGCGGCAGCAGCATGCGCGACTTGATCTCGATCAGCATCGCCGCCATCACCAGATACTCGGCCGCGAGCTCGAGGTTCTTGGCGCGCATCAGCTCCACATATTCGAGGTACTGGCGCGTCAGCGGCGCCATCGGTATGTCGAGAACGTCGAGGTTCTGCTTGCGGATCAGGTACAGCAGCAGGTCGAGCGGTCCCTGGAAGGCGTCGAGCAGGATTTCGAGCGCATCGGGCGGTATGTACAGATCGGCCGGTATCTCGGTCAGCGGTTCGCCGTAGATCCTGGCAAACGGCGCTGCGGGCAGCGGCAAGGTCTCGCTCACGGTTGCATTCTAGGTGTAGGACAGCCCCATGGCTTCGCGCACGTCGCGCATGGTCTCGCCGGCGAGCTTGCGCGCCTTGTCGCAGCCGTCGGCAAGGATGTTTTTCACCAGCGTCGGATCATCCAGGTAAGCCTGCGCGCGCTCGCGAATCGGCGCGAGTTCCGCGAGCACGCTGTCGATCACCGGTTGCTTGCACTCGAGGCAACCGAACGCGGCGGTGGTGCAACCCTTTTCGACCCATGCTTTTCTTGCCTCATCCGAATAAACGGCATGCATCGACCATACCGGACACTTTTGCGGCGTTCCCGGGTCGCCGCGCTTGACGCGCGCCGGGTCGGTGGGCATGGTGCGGATCTTCTTCGCCACGGTTTCCGGGTCCTCGCGCAGGCCGATCGCGTTGCCGTAGGACTTGGACATCTTCTGGCCGTCGAGTCCGCTGAGCTTCGAGGCTTCCGTCAGCAGCGCTTCGGCCTCGACCAGGATCTTCTTGCCGCTGCCTTCGAGCCAGCCGTAGAGGCGCTCGCGGTCGCCGCGCGGCATGTTCTGCTGCTCATCGAGCAGCGCCTGGGCGCGCTTGAGCGCTTCCGCATCCCCGCTTTCGAGGAATTTGGTGCGCAGATCGTTGAACAGGCGCGCCTTCTTGCTGCCCAGCTTCTTCACCGCCGCCTTCGCCTTGTCCTCGAAGCCGGGCTCGCGGCCGTAGAGGTGGTTGAAGCGGCGCGCCAGTTCGCGCGTGAACTCGATATGCGGCACCTGGTCCTCGCCCACCGGCACATAGCGCGCGCGGTAGATCAGGATGTCGGCGGCCTGCAGCAGCGGGTAGCCGAGGAAGCCATAGGTCGAGAGGTCCTTGTCGGCGAGCTTTTCCTGCTGGTCCTTGTAGGTCGGAACGCGCTCCAGCCAGCCGAGCGGCGTCATCATCGACAGCAGCAGGTGCAGTTCCGCGTGCTCGGGTACCAGCGACTGCACGAAGATCGTCGCCTGGTTCGGGTCCACTCCCGCGGCCAGCCAGTCGATCACCATGTCGGCGCCGACATCCTGCAGCACGCCCGGCGCTTCGTAGTCCGTCGTCAGCGCGTGCCAGTCGGCGACAAAGAACAGGCACGGGTGCTCCGACTGCAGCCTGACCCAGTTCTTCAGCACGCCGTGATAGTGCCCGAGGTGCAGGGCGCCGGTCGGGCGCATGCCGGAAAGGACCCGGGTCTCGAACATCGCGCTAGATGTGAAACACGGTTCCGAGAACCCGGAACGAGAAATTCACCATCGGTGCGAGGATCACGCCGAGGACGCTGGTAAAAAGCAGCAGCAGCAGGATCGGGAAGCCGAGGGGCTCGAGCTTGGCGTAACCCCATGCGATCCGGCTCGGCAGCAGGCTGGCGACGATCCTGCCGCCGTCCAGCGGCAGGATCGGAAGCAGGTTGAGCAGCATCAGGATGATGTTGACCTCCATGCCCGCCTTGCCCATCAGCAGCAGCGGCCGCGTGAAGTAGCTCGCCGGAAGCAGATCCGCAGCCTTGTACAACGCGGCCCAGGCGAACGCCATTGCGAGGTTGGCGCCCGGTCCGGCCGCTGCCACCCAGAGCATGTTCTGCCGCGGACGCCGCAGCGCCGAGTAATTGACCGGCACCGGCTTGGCCCAGCCGAACAGCAGTCCGGCGCCTCCCGCCAGCGTGCTGGCGACGAGGATCGCGATCGGAACGACGATGGTGCCGACGAGGTCGATGTGGCGCGCGGGGTTGAGGCTGATGCGGCCCTGCGCGAATGCCGTCATGTCGCCGAAATGGCGCGCGACGTATCCGTGCGCCGCTTCGTGCAGCGTGATCGCAAACAGCACCGGGAGCGCATAGATGGCGATGGTCTGAACAAGGTGGCTGACGTCCATCTAGGCGGCGAATCTTATCAGACGGCCCGCGTCCTTTCCGCGCCGCAGGATGAGCGGCCGGTCGGTGGTCAGGTCCACCACCGTGCTCGGCTCGACGCCGCAGGAACCCGCATCGATGACGAGCTCGAGAACATGCTCCAGCCGGGCGCGGATCTCGCCCGCGTCCGAGAGCGGCTGTGCATCGCCCGGCAGCGCGAGCGTCGCCGACAGCATCGGCGCGTTCAGTTCCGCGAGCAGCGCATGCGCGACCGGGTGCTCGGGCACGCGCACGCCGATGGTCTTCCTGTTCGGATGCATCAGCCGCCGCGGCACCTCGCGCGTGGCGCGCAGGATGAAGGTGAAGCTGCCCGGCATCACTGCCTTGAGTATCCGGTACTGCACGTTGTCCACGACCGCATAAGCGGCGATCTCGGAGAGGTCGCGGCACATCAGCGTTAGATGGTGCTTGTCGTCCACGCCGCGCACGCGGCGCAGGCGCCCGAGCGCCTCGCCATCGCCGAGGTGGCAGCCGAGGGCGTAGCAGGAATCGGTCGGATAGGCGATCAGCCCGCCGCGCCGCACGATCTGCGCCGCGCGCCGGACGAGGCGCGCCTGCGGGTGCGTCGGGTGAATCTCGAAGTACTGCGCCACCGTTCAGCCCGGGGCCAGGAAATCCGCGATCAGCCGCGCAACCTGCCCCGGCTGGTCGTGGTGCAGCATGTGCCCGGCATCCGGGACGGTGACCTGGCGCAGATCCTTGAAGGCGGCCCGACGCTCGGCAAGCGCCTCCTCGCCGAGGCTCATCCGGGTGCGCGTCTCGGAATGCGCCGCGTCGACCCAGAGCACCGGCGCCGTGGCGCGCTGCCAGCAGGCCATCGCTTCATCCAGCCGGTAGAGATTCGCGTTGACCAGCTTGTGCGCCGGATCGCTGCGCAGCACGACGCCGCCGCCCGGCGCGTCCTTGCCCCAGTGGCGAGCGAGGAAATCGGCCCGCTCGCGCGTCAGCCGCGAATTGTTCCGCTGCAGCCGGTCGGCCAGCGCGCCGTAGCTGTCGTAAGGCCGCAGCCGCGACTCGACGCGCAATTCCTCCATCCAGCGCGCGTAGCGCTTCGGCGCCTGCTCGGCCCGGGTCGCCGGCATGCCGAAGCCCTCGAGGTTGACGAAGCGCGCAATGCGCTCCGGCCGGATGCCCGCGTAGAGCGCCGCGACATTGCCGCCGAGGCTGTGGCCGATGAGGTTGACCGGAGAATCGGGCTGGATGCGATCCAGGATCTGGTCCAGATCGGCGATGTAGTCGGGAAACCAGTAGCTGTCCGCGCCCGACCACGAGGTCAGCCCGTAGCCGCGCCAGTCCGGCGCGTAGACGTCCCAGCCTGGCGCGAGCTCGTCCACCAGGAACTGGAACGAGGCGGACACGTCCATCCAGCCGTGCAGCAGGATCATGCGGCGCGCGGCTTCGCCACGCCAATGGCGCACGTGATAGCGCAGGCCGCGCAGCTCGAAGAACAGCGATTCACTCTGTCGCATGGCAGGGCGCTATGATAACGATTCAATGCCGATCTATTCGCTGAATCAACGCCGCGTCGAACTGCGCGGCGCGCATCACTTCATCGCCCGTGACGCCACGCTTGCCGGTTCGATCGTCCTCGAGAACGAGGTAAGCGTCTGGTTCGGGGTCGTGATCCGCGCCGACAACGACCGGGTGCATATCGGCGAGGCGAGCAACATCCAGGACGGCTCGGTGCTGCACGTCGACCCGGGGTACCCGATGACGCTCGGGCGCAGGGTCACCGTGGGCCACAAGGCGATGCTGCACGGCTGCAGCGTCGGCGATGGCGCGCTGATCGGCATCAACAGCGTGATCCTGAACGGCGCGCGCATCGGCGCCGGCACGCTGGTCGGCGCCAACACCCTGGTGCCTGAAGGCAAGGAAATCCCGCCCGGGGTGCTGGTGGTCGGCACGCCGGCAAAGGTGGTGCGCGATTTGAAAGCCGAAGAGCAGGAAGGCCTGCTGCGGATCGCCCAGGGCTACGTCGAGCGTTCCCGGCGATTCAAGCTGGAACTGCGGGAGCAACCGCTGCCGCCTTCCGCGCGCTGACCCTGCTTACTTCGGCGCCATCCGGATCGCGCCGTCCAGGCGGATCGTTTCCCCGTTCAGCATTTCGTTCTCGACGATGTGCTTCGCCAGTGCGGCGTATTCGTCCGGCTTGCCGAAGCGCGACGGAAACGGCACCTGCTTGGCGAGGGAATCCTGGGCCTCTTGCGGCAATCCGAGAAGCATCGGCGTCAGGAACAGGCCCGGCGCGATGGTGACGACGCGGATGCCGTTGCGCGACAGATCCCGCGCTATCGGCAGGGTCATGCCCACCACGCCGCCCTTGGAAGCGGAATACGCGGCCTGGCCGATCTGGCCGTCGAACGCCGCGACCGAAGCGGTGTTGACGATCACGCCGCGCTCGCCGGCGGCATTCGGCCCGGCCTTCGCCATGGCGTCGGCGCCCAGGCGGATCATGTTGAAAGTGCCGATCAGGTTGATGGTAATGACCCTGGTGAAACGCGCGAGGTCGTGCGGCGCGTCCTTGCCGATGGTGCGCTCCGCGACGCCGATTCCGGCGCAGTTCACCAGCACATGGAGACCCCCGAAAAACTTTACTGCCAGCTCTGTTGCGGCCTTGCCGTCGGCCTCGGAGGTGACGTCGCACCTCGCGAACTTGCCACCGAGTTCCTTGGCGAGGGCCTCGCCGGCGTCGACCTGCAGGTCTGCGATGACCACCTTGGCGCCATTGGCGGCCGCCATCCGCGCCGTCGCCGCGCCCAGGCCCGAGGCGCCGCCGGTCACGACGAATACGCTGTTCTTGATCTGCATGACTTCCTCCCGCGGAAAAAAGTGTCATTATAATTGTTTGGTATCCCAACAAATGACGCGATGACACCCGGTTTCGGCCTCCGCTTCGAGGAGTTGTACGCGCGTGACGGCCTGGTGCGCGTGGACCGGGCATTTCTCGGCTTCCTGGGCGAAGTTGATGCGGCGCTGCGCGCGCGCCTTGAGGCGGCGCGTGCGGGGCCCGCGGCGCTCGCTCCGAAGCAGGAATCCGAGTTGCTGGTCGCGCTGGCGCCGCACCTGGACGATTTCCTCGCTCGCCTGTTCGGCATCGAAGCCGAGGTTCACGCGCTCTCCGCCCGGCACCACAATTTCGCTCCGCTCTACTCCGTCAAGCGCCTGTTCGTGCAGCGCCGCGCAATGCACAAGGTGAGGCCCGAGGCTGCGGCGGCCCTGGACGCAGCCGCGGCCGAGCAGGAGCTGCGCACCCTGTTCGGCGGCCAGTTCACCGAACTTGCATTCGCGCGCCACGTGACGGAATGGCAGAAGGACGAAGCGGCGCATTCCGCGAAGCTGGATCTTGCGGCGCATTACGCGGCATGGGCGGCGGGCACGCCGGAAGGACGCAGGAAGCACGCTCAAGGCGTGCTCTTCAAGACTCCGCGCAAGCTGGACTATATGCGCCTGGTTCCGGTGCGCACCGACGACGGCCAGGGCTACGCACGCCATACCCTCGATCACCTGCGGCTGCGCGAGGGGTTCGCGCTCACCGATCCCGGTACCGACCTGGTGGGCGCGCTCGACGAGGCGAACTATTGCATCTGGTGTCACGAGCAGGGCAAGGACTCCTGCGCCAAGGGGTTGAAGGAGAAAGCGCCGGCGGCCGGATTCAGGAAGACCCCTCTAGGCATCACGCTCGCAGGCTGTCCGCTCGAGGAGAGAATCTCCGAGTTCCAGATGGTGAAGGCGCGCGGCCAGGCGCTCGCCGCGCTCGCCATGATCACCGTGGACAATCCGATGGTTGCCGCCACCGGACACCGGATCTGCAACGACTGCATGAAATCGTGCATCTATCAGAAGCAGGATCCGGTCGATATCCCGCAGGCGGAAACGCGCACCCTGAAAGACGTGCTTGGCCTGCCCTGGGGTTTCGAGATCTATTCACTGCTCACGCGCTGGAACCCGCTGCACCTGCGGCGCCCCCTGCCGCGGCCGGACTCGGGACGCAAGGTGCTGGTGGTGGGCCTCGGACCCGCCGGATTCACGCTTGCCCACCATCTGATGAACGACGGGCACACCGTGGTCGGGATCGACGGACTGAAGATCGAGCCGCTTGCCGAGGACCTCCGGGCCGTGAAGCCGGTGCGCGAGGCCCTCGACCTGTACGAGCCGCTCGCGGAACGCGCCATGGCGGGGTTTGGCGGCGTAGCCGAGTACGGCATCACGGTGCGCTGGGACAAGAACTTTCTCAAGCTGGTCCGGCTGCTCCTCGAACGGCGCCCCACGTTCGCGATGTACGGCGGCGTGCGCTTCGGCGGAACGATTACCCTCGAAGACGCCTGGCAGATGGGTTTCGACCATGTCGCCCTGTGCGTCGGCGCCGGCAAGCCCACGGTGCTCGACATCCCCAACGGCCTGGCGCGCGGCGTGCGCGCCGCCTCGGACTTTCTGATGGCGCTGCAGCTCACCGGCGCGGCCAAGCGCGACTCGCTCGCCAACATGCAGCTGCGCCTTCCCGCCGTGGTGATCGGCGGCGGCCTGACCGCAATCGACACCGCCACCGAGTCGCTCGCCTACTACGTCGTGCAGGTCGAGAAGTTCCTCGCACGCTACGAAACCCTGGCGAAGGAGATCGGCGAAAGCGAAATCCGCGCCGGCTGGGACGACCAGGAACGCGAGATCGCCGAGGAGTTCCTGGCGCACGCGCGCGCGATCCGCGGCGAGCGCCGCGAGGCCGCGCGCGAGGGGCGCGCGCCGAAAATCATCGAGCTGCTGCGGCATTGGGGCGGCGTCACGATCGCCTACCGCCGGCGCCTGGTGGACAGTCCCTCCTACACTCTCAATCACGAAGAAGTGGAGAAGGCGCTCGAGGAGGGCATCGCATTCGCCGAAGGCCTGACGCCCGCGCACGTGGACACGGACAACTACGGGGCAGTGCGCGGCGTGCGCTTCCGTCATGCGTCCGGCAAGGAGCACTGGCTTCCCGCACACACGGTGTTCGTCGCCGCCGGCACACAGCCCAATACCGTGCTCGCGCGGGAGGACGCCGCGCATTTCCCGCTCGAGGGCAAATACTTTGCCGCCTGCGACGAAGATGGCAATCCGGTCAAGCCGCAGTATTCCTCCGCCAAGCCGGTCGCGGCGAACGTGCTGCTCGCGAAGCAGCCCGATGGCCGTTTCGTGAGCTATTTCGGCGACGTGCACCCGTCCTATTTCGGCAATGTGGTGAAAGCGATGGGGAGCGCAAAGCAGGGGTATCCCGTTGTTTCGCGGGTTCTGGCAAAGAATCATCCGAAGAATATCGAACAGAAGGAAGTCTTCTTCAAGAAACTCTCGGACCAGTTGCTCGCAACCGTCCACGAGGTCGAGCGCCTCACCCCGACCATCGTGGAAGTCGTGGTTCGCGCACCGCTTGCGGCGAAGAAGTTCCAGCCGGGCCAGTTCTACCGCCTGCAGAACTTCGAATCGCTGGCGCCGATGGCCTCGGGCACGCGGATGCAGATGGAGGGCCTGGCCATGACCGGCGCATGGGTGGACCGCGAGCGGGGATTGGTATCCATCATCGCGCTGGAAATGGGCGGCTCGAGCGACCTGTGCGCGATGCTGCGCCCCGGCGAGCCCGTGATCCTGATGGGCCCGACCGGCTCGCCGACCGAAATCACCTCCGGTGAAACCGTGGTGCTCTGCGGCGGCGGCCTGGGCAACGCGGTGCTGTTTTCGATCGGCGCGGCGTTCCGCGCCGCCGGATCGAAGGTGCTGTACTTCGCCGGCTACAAGAAAGTCATCGACCGCTACAAGATTGCCGACATCGAGAACGCGGCGGACACCGTGGTCTGGTGCTGCGACGAGGAGCCCGGCTTCGCGCCGGGGCGGCCGCAGGACCGCAGCTTCATCGGCAACATCGTCCAGGCGATGGACGCCTACGCCGAAGGCCGGCTCGGCGCGCCTTCGATCCGCCTCGACGACGCCGATCGCCTGATCGCGATCGGCTCGGACCGGATGATGGCGGCGGTGGCGCGCGCGCGCCACGACATTCTGAAACCTCACCTCAAGCCGCAGCACTTTGCCATCGGTTCGATCAACTCGCCGATGCAGTGCATGTTGAAGGAGATCTGCGCGCAGTGCCTGCAGCCACACCGCGACCCGGTGACCGGGGAGACGAGCTATGTCTTTTCCTGCTTCAACCAGGACCAGCCGCTCGACAGCGTGGATTTCAAGGGCCTGCACGAGCGCCTGCAGCAGAATTCGCTTGCCGAGAAGCTGGGCGCGGGCTGGCTGCGCCACTGCATGCCGGAACTCAGGAAGCAAAGGACCTTCGTCTAGCGGATTGACAATGGGCCGGGCCAGGCGTATAAGAGTTATATAAGTTTTATATAGTCTTGGAGGTCCCGGACATGTCCAATACGAAGGTCAGCACCTTTTCCGCGACCCTGCGCGACCTCGCGATGCTGGAAGCGGTGGCGAAATACCACGGCCTGAACAAGAGCGCGACCATCGCCAGCCTGGTGCGCAAGGAGTTCTGGCGCGTCTTCCCCGGCGGCACTGCGAAGATAAAGCCGGATCATGGCGCAAAGGTGGAAGCATGAAGCTCCTATGCTTGCTGGCGCTTCTGCTTGTTTCCACGGGTGTAAGCGCACAGACGATCAAGATCGGCGAACTGAACAGCTACAAGGTCTTCCCGGCCTTCCTCGAGCCTTACAAGAAGGGCATGGAGCTCGCGCTCGAGGAAATCAATCGCGCGGGCGGGGTGAACGGGCGCAAGCTGGAGCTGGTCTCGCGCGACGACGGCGGCAACCCGGGCGACGCGGTGCGGGTGGCCGAGGAACTGATCACGCGCGAGAACGTGGCCCTGCTCACCGGCACCTTCGCCTCGAATATCGGTCTCGCCGTCTCCAACCTCGCCGCGCAGCGCAAGATCGTGTTCATCGCGGCCGAACCGCTCACCGACAAGATGGTGTGGGAAAACGGCAACCGTTACACCTTCCGCCTGCGGGCTTCGACCTACATGCAGACCGCGATGCTGATCCCCGAGGCGGTCAAGCTGAAGAAAGTCCGCTGGGCGATCGTCTATCCCAACTACGAGTACGGCCAGTCGGCGACCGCATCGTTCAAGAAACTGCTCGCGAAGGCGCAACCGGGCGTGCAGTTCGTCGCCGAGCAGGCGCCGCCGCTCGGCAAGATCGACGCCGGCGCCGTGGTGCAGGCGCTGATCGACGCCAAGCCGGAGGCGATTTTCTCGTCCTTGTTCGCCGCCGATCTGCAGAAGTTCGTGCGCGAAGGCAATCTGCGCGGCTTGTTCAAGAACACGTCCGTTTTCAACCTGCTCGGCGGCGAGCCCGAGTATCTCGATCCCCTCAAGGACGAAACGCCGGAAGGCTGGTGGGTCACCGGCTATCCCTGGAGCGAGATCAGGACCCCGGCGCACCAGAAATTCCTCGATGCCTACCGCAAGCGGTGGAACGATTACCCGCGACTGGGCTCGGTGGTCGGCTACGCCGCGATCTACAGCGCGGCCAACGCGATCCGGAAAGCGGGCGGCACCGACACCGAAAAGCTCATCGCCGCGCTCAAGGGGCTGGAAATGGACACGCCCTTCGGCCCGATCGTCTACCGGGCGCACGACCACCAGTCGACCATGGGCGCCTACGTCGGGCAGCTCTCGGCGCGCGGCGGCAAGGGCCGCATGGTCAACTGGCGCTTTGCCGACGGCGCCAATTTCCTGCCGCCGTTCGAAGAAGTGAGGATTCTAAGGAAAGAGTAGTTTAATCAGTGAGCTACTCGTCTATCCTCATCCAGTTTCTAAATGGACTGGCGAGTGCTTCGTCGCTGTTCCTGGTCGCCGCCGGGCTGTCCCTCATCTTTGGCGTTACCCGGATCGTCAATTTCGCCCACGGCTCGCTCTACATGCTGGGGATGTATCTGGCCGTGTGGCTTGCCGAGCGGGTCGGTTTCTGGGCTGCCGTGCCTCTGGCTGCGGCAATCGTTGCGCTGTTCGGATCCGTCGTTGAAATTTCTCTTTTGAGAAGGATCTATAAGGCACCTGAACTGCTGCAGCTGCTTGCCACCTTTGCCCTGCTCCTCGTGATCAAGGACGCCGCGCTCTGGATCTGGGGCCCGGAAGATCTCCTCGGGCCGCGCGCGCCGGGCTTTACCGGGGCGGTGGGAATCGCGGGCGGCGCATTTCCACAGTACGAACTGCTGCTCATAGTGCTGGGACCTGTGGTTTTTGTTTTTCTCCAATTGATCCTTTCAAAGACCCGATGGGGCATCCTCGTGCGCGCCGCCACCCAGGACCGCGAAATGGCGAGCGCGCTCGGCGTCAACCAGCGCTGGCTGTTCACGGGGGTCTTCGTCCTGGGCGCGCTGCTCGCCGGGCTGGGCGGTGCGCTGCAGGTCCCGCGCGAACCCGCCAACCTGATGGTCGACCTCACCGTGATCTCGGATGCGTTCGTGGTCGTGGTGGTCGGCGGCCTGGGTTCGATTCCGGGCGCCTTCCTCGCCGCGCTGCTGATCGCCGAGATCAAGGCGTTCTGCATCGGCCTGGGATTTTCCGAGGCCACTCTGGTGATGGAGTTCATGGTCATGGCTGCAGTCCTCGTGCTGCGTCCCTGGGGCCTGCTCGGGCGCATGCCGGCCGAGGCGCGCGGCGCGGGCACAGCGCAACAGCCGCTCGCCCGGCCCTCGCCCCGCCTGCTGCGGATGCTCGTCGCGCTCGTCGCGGCGCTCGCGCTTGTCCCGCTCGCCTCCGGCGGCTACACGCTGGTGCTCCTTACCGATGTGCTGATCTTCGCGCTGTTCGCCGTCAGCCTGCATTTCATCATGGGGCCCGCGGGCCTGTATTCGTTCGGCCACGCCGCCTATTTCGGCCTCGGCGCGTACGCAGCAGGAATTCTCTTCCTTCAGGGAAAAATGCCCATGGAACTCGCGCTGGCGCTGGCCCCGCTTGCCGCCGGCTTCGGGGCGCTCGTCTTCGGCTGGTTCTGCGTGCGGCTCTCCGGCGTGTATTCGGCGATGCTTACGCTTGCATTCGCGCAAATTGTCTGGTCGGCGGCGTTCCAGTGGGACGCGCTGACCGGCGGCTCGAACGGCATCGTCGGCATCTGGCCGGCGCCGTGGCTCGCCTCGAAGACGGCGTACTACTTCCTGACGCTTCTGTTCTGCGCGTTGGGAATCTCGTTCTTGTGGAAGGCAATCTATTCCCCGTTTGGATATGCACTGCGCGCGGGCCGCGATTCGCCCCTGCGCGCCGATGCCATCGGCATCGACGTGCGCGCAGCCCAGTGGGCCGCGTTCGCCATTGCGGGCCTCGCGGCCGGGATCTCCGGCGCGCTGTATGCGTTTTCGAAGGGCTCGATCTCGCCCGAAGCGATGGGAATCCAGCGTTCCGTGGACGGGCTGGTGATGGTGATGCTCGGCGGCATCCAGACGCTCACCGGGCCGGTCTGGGGCGCGGCGCTCTACACCTGGCTGCAGGACGCCGCCGCGCGCAATATCGACTACTGGCGCGCGCTCGTCGGGATCGTGATCCTGGCGCTGGTGCTCGCAGTGCCGCAGGGGCTCGGAACGCTCGTGCAGGGACGCAAATGAGTACTAGCGCATTGGCTGGCGCGAGAAGTAGCGCAAAGGCTGGCGTGAGAAGTAGCGCGAAGGCTGGCGCGTGAGCGTCCTCGCCGTCAACGGGCTGTCGAAGGCTTTCGGCGGCGTGCGTGCCGTGTCCGGCGTGAGCTTCGCCGTCGATGCCGGCGAACTGCTTGCAATGATCGGACCGAACGGCGCCGGAAAGAGCACCTGCTTCAACATGATCAACGGACAGCTCGCGCCCGATTCCGGCTCGATCGAGCTGGAGGGCAAGAGCCTGGTCGGCAAGGCACCGCGCGAGATCTGCCGGTCCGGCGTCGGACGCACCTTCCAGGTCACCGCCACCTTCGGCTCGATGACCGTGCGCGAGAACGTGCAGCTTGCGCTGCTCTCGCATGCCCGCGCGCAGGGTTCCTTGTTTTCTTCCATGGAAGAAAGCTTCCTGGATGAAGCACACAAGCTGCTGCAACAGGTCGGAATGCGCGAGCAGGCCGACCGGCAGTGCGCGCTGCTCGCCTACGGCGACCTGAAGCGCGTCGAGCTCGCGGTAGCGCTCGCGTCGCGCCCGCGCCTGCTGCTGATGGACGAGCCCACCGCCGGCATGGCGCCCGCGGAGCGCGGCGCACTCATGCAGCTGGCAGCCGGCCTCGCGCGGGGCGAAAAAATCGCCGTGCTCTTTACCGAACACGACATGGACGTCGTGTTCGGCCATGCCGATCGCGTCATCGTGCTCGCCGACGGCGAGCTGATCGCCGAAGGCAGCCCGACCGAGGTGCGCGCGAACGCGCAGGTCCGCAGCGTCTATCTCGGCGGGGAGTACGGCGATGCTTGAACTCAGGCGCGTCAACGCGGGCTACGGCCGCGCCCGGATCCTGTTCGACCTCGACCTGGAGCTGCGCCGAGGCGAGGTCGCCGCGCTGCTCGGGCGCAATGGCGCAGGAAAGACGACGGCATTGAAGGCCGCAATCGGCCTGCTGTCGTCTTTTTCCGGGAAGATCATCTTCAACAACAGGGAACTCAACAACCTGCAACCGTATCAGATCGCGCGCCTCGGCCTCGCCTACGTGCCCGAGGACCGGCGCATCTTCACCGACCTCACCGTGATGGAAAATCTCGAGGTCGGCCGCCAGCCGCGGCGCGCCGGCGCGCCGCACTGGACGCCGCAGAAGCTGTGCGAGCTTTTTCCCAACCTGGGCCGGATGCGCGACCGGCGCGGCGGCAGCATGTCGGGCGGCGAGCAGCAGATGCTGACCATCGCGCGCGCCTTGATGGGCAATCCGGTCGCCATCCTGCTCGACGAACCGTTCGAGGGGCTCGCGCCGCTGATCGTGGACCGCATCGCGAAGACAATCCGCGAACTGAAGCGCGAAGGCCTGAGCGTCCTGCTCAGCGAGCAGAACCTGCGCTTCGCGCGCCTGGTCGCGGACCGCGCCTGCATCATCGAAAAAGGCCGCCTGTGCTACGCCGGCACCATGGCGGCGCTGGATGCGGATCCGGCGCTGCGCGAACGATATCTCTCCGTCTGAAGGAACGCCCGACGCCGCCTGCGATGCCCAGAATCCAGATGCCGAGCCCGAGCGCGAGCCCCGAGCCCACGGCGAACAGCCATCCGATAAACTCCAGGCTCAACAGGTCCATCGTGAGAATTCTTCCATTACTGCTCCTTGTTGTCAGTTCGCCGCTTCCGGCGCAGGCCACCCAGGCGGAACTCCGGTGCCGGCTCACCGCCACGGACTACGTCTACGACTGCAGCATCAAGCTGGCGCGAGGCGGCAAGCCGCTGCAGGGTCTTGGCGTTACGGTCGGGGCCGACATGCCCTCGATGCCGATGGCGCACGCCCTGAAGCCCGTGCAGGCGAAGCCCGGCAAATCTCCCGGCGATTACGAGGCGAAACTCGACCTGGAGATGCTGGGCGAATGGGCGGTGAAGCTGACTCTGCGCGGCCCGGTGACGGATCAGCTGGTACTGCTCTACGACTTCGACGAACGAGGCGCCCGGCCGGTCACTCGATCCGGCAAGCCTCCTCGAAGGTGAGGCGCGGGTTGCGCGGCATCACCTTGGCCGGGTCGCCCTTGCCGATATTGACGAGAAAGTTCGATTTCCAGCGTCCGTCCGGAAAGAACGCGGCATCCACCTTCGCGTTGTCGAATCCCGACATCGGCCCGCAATCGAGGCCGAGGGCGCGCGCGGCGATGATGAAGTACGCGCCTTGCAAGGTACCGTTGCGGAAGGCGGTGTTCTCGTTTCCAGCCTTCTTTTCTTCGCCCTTGAAGGCGTTGATGGCATCGGGCCGGTGGGGAAAGGTCCTCGGCAGGTTCTCGTAGAACATCAGGTCGTGCGCGATGATCGCGGTCACCGGCGCGGCCATCGTCTTGTCGAGGTTGCCCGGGCTGAGCGCGGGTCGCAGCTTTTCCTTGGCCTCCCTCGACCGCACGAACAGGATGCGCCCCGGCTGCGTGTTCGAAGCGGTCGGGCCCCATTTCATGAGGTCGTAGAGCTCGCGCAGCTGGGCATCGCTCACGGCACCTGCAATCGCGTTGTGCGTCCGCGCCCGGCGGAAGATCGTATCGAGCGACTGCGCGTCGAGCATGTTTTCTCCGGATGAGGGCGGACGCAAATGTTAGCATCGCCGCATGGCGCCCGACCTCGCGCGTTTCATCCGGCCCGGCGATGGAATCGTCCTCGGCCAGGCCTGCGCCGAGCCGCAATCGCTCGCCGAGGCGCTGGTGGCGCAGCGCGCGGCATTTTCCGGCGCCAGCGTGTTCCTCGGCGTCAATTACGCCGGGATCGTCAGGCCGGAGCATGCCGACCACCTGCGACTGTCGTCCTACTGCGGCGCAGGCCACAACCGCGCACTCGCCGACGCCGGCGTGCTGGACATCCATCCGCATCCCTACTCGCGCCTCGCGCCGCTGATCCGCGAGCGCAGGATTCCCTCCGACGTGGTGCTGCTCCAGGTCAGCCCCCCGAACGCGCGCGGCGAATACAGCATGGGATTGGCCGTGGATTACCTGTTGCCGGCGATCGAGGTTGCGCGCGCGGTGGTCGCGGAAGTCAACGCGCGGATTCCATGGACGCATACCGAGAAACTTCTCCGCAAGGAGGATTTCTCGCTGCTGCTCGAGGCATCGCGTGAACCCGCGATGCCGCCGCCCGCACGTTGCGGCGAAACGGAGAAAGCCATCGCGCGCCACGCCGCCGCCTTCATCCCGGACGGCGCCACGCTGGAATTCGGCCTCGGCGTCCTGCCCGACGCCGTATGCGCCGCATTGCAGGACCGGAAATCGCTGAAGTTCCACTCGGGCACCATCGGCGACGGGGTCGCGGACCTGATGCAGCGCGGCGCCGCGGCCGCCGCCGACTGCGCCATGCTGATCGGCACGCGCAAGCTGTTCGATTTCGCGCGCGACAACCCCGCCATCCGGCTGCGCTCCACCGAATACACGCACGACCCGCGGGTGCTCGCGTCGCTGCCGCGCTTCGTGGCGATCAATTCCGCGGTCGAAGTGGATCTCACCGGCCAGGTCAACGCCGAGGTCGCCAACGGCAGTTACCTCGGCGCGGTCGGCGGCGCGCTCGATTTCATTCGCGCCGCCACCTTCTCGCCCGGCGGCGTATCGCTGCTGGTGCTGCCGGCGGCGCGCATCGTAAAAACGATTTCCGGCCCGGTCTCGACTCCGCGCAGCGAGGCCGGCGTCATCGTCACCGAGCGCGGCGCCGCCGACCTGCGCGGCTGCACCCTGCGCGAACGCAGCCGAAGGCTGTCTGCCATCTCCTCATCGGGTTGAGGCTCTCAATCATGGAACATCAGATTCCTGCTGCCGTCCGATCCGAACTCGTGCCGACCGGCAGGCTGCGTGTCGGCGTAAACCTCGGAAATTTCCTGCTTGTGAACAAGGATCCGGCGACCGGAGAACTGCGCGGCGTGGTCCCGGACCTCGCGCAGGAGCTCGGACGCCGGCTGGACGCGCAGGTGGAGCTGATCAGCTACCCCGGTGCCGGGCAGGTCGCGGATGCCGCGAAGACCGGCGCCTGGGACGTCGGCTTCATCGGTGCGGAGCCGCAGCGCGCCGAGGAGATCGCCTTCACCCCGGCTTACCTCGAGATCCCCGCCACTTACCTGGTGCCCGCCGGGTCTGCGATTCGCAGCCTCGCCGACGTCGACCGCAAGGGCGTGCGGATCGCGGTCTCGGCCAAGAGCGCCTACGATCTTTTCCTCAGCCGCAACCTGAAGCACGCGCAGCTGGTGCGCGCCGAAGGCATCCCCGCGTCCTACGCCCTGTTCGTCGCCGACAAGCTCGAGGTGCTGTCCGGACTCCTGCCGCGGCTGGTCACGGACGCGCAAGCGCTGCCCGGATCGCGCATCCTCGAAGGCCGTTTCACCGCGATCCAGCAGGCGATCGGCACGCCCAAGGCGCGCGCCGCCGGGGCCGCCTGGCTGCGCGAATTCGTCGCCGACATCAAGTCCTCGGGCCTGGTCGCCCGCGCGATCGCGCGGCACGGCGTCAAGGGCGTCTCGGTCGCGCCCTAGTTGCTAAGACCCCGTCTTCTCGAGGCCGAAGACCTGCCGCAGGTAGGCGAGGTAACCTGGGTCCTTGCTCACGGTCTTGCCGGGAGCATCCGACACCTTGGCCACGGGCTGGCCGTTGCACTCGGTCATCTTGATGACGACGTTGATCGGCTCGTAGCCGAGGTCGTTGGTGAGGTTGGTGCCGATGCCGAACGAGGTGAGCGCGCGCCCCTGGAAGCGCCGCGCGATCTCGATCGCGATCGGAACCGTGAGCTGGTCGGAAAAGATCAGCGTCTTGGTGCGCGGATCGACGCGGTTCCTGCGGTAATGCTCGATCATGCGCTCGCCCCATTCGAACGGATCGCCCGAGTCGTGCCGCGCGCCGTCGAACAGCTTGCAGAAGTACATGTCGAAATCGCGCAGGAACGCGTCGGTGCCGTAGGTGTCGGCGATCGCGATGCCGAGGTCGCCGCGGTATTCCTTCGCCCAGACGTCGAACGCGAAGATCTGCGAGTCGCGCAGGCGCGGCCCCAGCGCCTGGCAGGCCTGCATGTATTCGTGCGCCATGGTGCCGAGCGGCGTCACGCCGTGCTTCATCGCCAGCCAGACGTTCGAAGTGCCCGCGAAACGCGCGGGCACCTCGCGCTTCAGGGTGCCGATGATCTCCTCGTGCCAGGCGCGCGAGAAGCGCCGGCGGGTGCCAAAATCGGAAACCTTGAAAACCAGTTCCGGCCCGAGCCGGCGCACCAGCGCGACCTTCGCCTCGAGGCGGCGACGGCCCTCCGCCAGATCGGGCCTGGGCTGCGTGCGGCGGAAGTAGACCTCGGACACGATCGCGAGCACCGGGATCTCGTACAGGATGGTGTGCAGCCAGGGGCCGCGGATCGAAATTTCGATGCCCGGCTGATCGGCGACGCGTTTTACTTGTATGTATTTCTCGTTGAACTGGAACAGGCCGAGAAAATCGACGAAATCCGACTTCATGAAGCGCAGGCCGCGCAGGTACTCGAGCTCGTCGTCGCGAAATCGCAGCCGGCACAGCTCGGCGATCCCGGCGCGGATCTCCTCGGCGTGCGGCGCCAGGTCGACGCCCTCGGTGCGGCACCTGAACACGTACTCGACCTGCGCGCCCGGAAAGTGGTGCAGCACCACCTGCATCATGGTGAACTTGTACAGGTCGGTGTCGAGCAGCGAATCGATGATCATCGAAGATATAGATAATAAATTCATGACATTGTAACCTCGCGACCATGTGTGGTCGCTATGCACTTCACGCCAATCCCGAGGTGGTGTCCCTTCTATTCGGGCTCTCGAAAGTTCCTGCCTATCAGCCGCGCTACAACATCGCGCCGGCATCGCAGGTCCTGATCATCCGGAAATATGAAGCCGCGATGGTCCGCTGGGGCCTCGTCCCGCGCTGGGCCAAAGATCCGTCCATCGGGGCGAAATTGAACAACGCCCGCGCCGAAAGCGTGGCGGAGAAGCCGTCGTTCCGCGATGCGTACCGCAAGCGCCGCTGCCTCATTCCGGCGAGCGGCTTTTACGAATGGAAGACCGAGGCCGGCCGCAAGCAGCCCTACTACGTGTTGCCGTCCGCGGGCGAGCTGTTCGCATTCGCCGGCCTGTGGGAGGAATGGAACGGGCCCGAGGGCGCGCTCCAGACCTGCGCCGTCATCACCACCGAGTCGAACGAAAAAATGCGCGCGGTGCACGACCGCATGCCGCTGATCGTCGCCCCGGAGGACTACCCCAGGTGGCTCGCAGGCGGCGCCGGGCTGCCGCGGCCCTGCCCGGCCGGCGCGATCGAAATCCGCAGGGTGAGCCGCGCGGTCAACAATGCGCGCAACGACGCCGCCGGCCTGATCGAGCCCGACGGCAGCTGATTTGCGCCCGGCGGCAACTACTGGATATAATGCCAGCACTGAACAAGGGCACAGTGGCCCGGAGGCTGCGATGAGCGAACCCCTGACCGAACGCCAGACCGAGATCCTGCGCCTGATCAAGGACCTCACCGAGGTGTCGGGTTTCCCGCCGACGCGCGCCGAGATCGCCGAGCGCATGGGCTTTCGCTCCGTGAACGCGGCCGAGCAGCACCTGCGCGCGCTGGAGCGCAAAGGCGCGCTGGAAATCTCCGCCGGATCCTCGCGCGGCATCAAGATCCGCGAGCGCGGCGGCCCGCGTCACGGGCGCCTGCTCGAGCTGCCGGTGATCGGCCGGGTCGCGGCCGGAAGCCCGATCCTCGCCGAAGCGCACGTGCAGGCACGCTATCAGATCGATCCCAACCTGTTCACGCCCCGCGCCGATTACCTGCTGCGCGTGCGCGGCCTGTCGATGCGCGACGCCGGCATCCTCGAAGGCGACCTGCTCGCAGTTCACCGCACGCAGGACGCGCAGAGCGGGCAGGTGGTGGTGGCGCGCATCGGCGACGAGGTGACCGTCAAGCGCCTGCGGCGCCGCGGACACGCGGTCCAGCTGCTGTCCGAGAACCCCGATTTCAAGCCGATCGAACTCGACCTGCGTCACGACGAAATGGCGATCGAGGGCGTCGCCGTCGGCGTGATCCGCAGCGGCAAAAGTCTGTAAGAACGCAGTCGCGCGGGCGGCCGCGCGGCCCCGGCCCGCGGGGGTCGCCTATAATGCAGGCCCAGTTTCCCGCCGCCGATGAATTCCCCAAGCACCGCCGCGCCTCAGGTTTCCGCCGCCGAGAGTATCGACCTGCGCCAGTCGGCGGATCCGCGCCGCATCCTCGCCGACCGGGTCAGGCAGCTCTACAGCCAGATGCCGCTGGCGATCGTCGGCAGTTTCCTGATCAGCGCCATCGCGGCCTACGAGCTGCGCGAGGGGCGCTTTGTGGAGATCGTGGTGTTCTGGGCCGGCCTGGTGGTGCTCCTCACCCTCGCCTGCGCAGGCCTGTACTGGGGCTACCGCAAGAGCGCGCGCAAGATCGAAGAGGCCGCACAGTGGCTGCGATGGCTCGGCATCAGCGCGCTCGCGATCGGCGCGACCTGGGGTTTCGCCGGCGCGGTGTTCTTCCCTTCCCATGCCGACGAGCAGCAGGTGTTCCTCGCGCTGGTGATTTCGCTCCTGGTCGCGGCCGGCATCCCGATCTACGCGGTGTCCTGGCCGATCTACGCGGCGTACGCGGCGGGCATCCTGTTCCCGTTCACCTATGTGCTGGCGACCTTCGGCAACAAGCTGTTCGCCGAAATCGCGCTGATCGTGCCGGCGTTCTACCTCCTCAACGTCGGCATCGCCTACCGCCTGAACGGCGTGTTCGATTCCGGCTTCCGGCTGCGCCACGCCTACGGCAAGCTGACCGAGGACTACACCGCTCTCAACCAGCGGCTCGAGCAGCAGCTCGTCGAGCTGGAGGAGGCGCGCCGCCAGGTCGAGGCCTCCGGCAGGAAACTGGCGCTGTTCGCGGAGCGCTCGCCGATCGCGGTGTTCGAGTTCGACCCGGCAGGCCGGATCCTGAGCGCGAACCCTGCCGCCGAAACGTTGTTCGGTTTCAGTTCGCGCGAGATGGTCGGGCGTCCCGGCACCGATACCCTGTTCCCGAGCGGCGCGAAGGACGACATCCGCGCGCGCTGGCGCAGCCTGATCCAGTCGCGCGAGCCGGTATTCGGGCTGCGGCTGAGCAACACGCGCCGCGACGGCGCGGAAATCACCTGCGAGTGGAGCCTGACCCCGCTGGTCAATCCGGAGAACCTCGTCATCTCGGTGATCGTGCAGGGCCGCGACATCACGCAGCAGCTCGAGGCCGAGCGCATGAAGCAGGAATTCACCTCCACGCTGAGCCACGAACTGCGCACCCCGCTCACCTCGATCATCGGTTCGCTGCAGCTGATCAATTCGGGCGTGCTGGGGGAGATCGAGAAGGACACGCTCGAGCTGACCACCATCGCCGAGCGCAACGGCCAGCGGCTGCTCGACCTCATCAACGACATCCTCGACGTGGAAAAGATCGAGTCCGGCAAGCTCACCCTGTTCCCCGAAGTCCTCGATCTGGGCGAGCTCGTCAACGAGTCGCTGGCCCTGAACCGGGGTTTTGCCGACGGCTTCAAGGTGCGCCTCGCCACCGCCGGCGAACTTGCACAGGTCAGGGTGAACGCGGACCGCAAGCGCCTGCTGCAGGTCATGACCAACCTGCTGTCGAACGCGGCCAAGTTCTCGCCCGAAGGCAGCGTCGTGGACGTCACCCTGGAAAATATCGACGGCGGCAAGGTGCGCGTCGGCGTGCATGATTGCGGCCCGGGTATCCCGGAGGATTTCCGCGACCGGATTTTCGGCCGCTTCGCCCAGGCCGACATGTCCTATACGCGCCAGAAGGGCGGCACCGGCCTCGGGCTTTCGATCTGCAAGCGCCTGCTCGAAATGATGGGCGGGCGGATCGGCTTTTCCGGACGCGAAGGCAGCGGCACCACCTTCTGGTTCGAGCTGCCGCAACAAGCCTGAGAGGACCCCATGCCCGCGCAAGCGCTCAACCGCATCTGCTACGTAGAGGACGACGAGGACATCCAGAGGATCGTGCGCATGTCGCTCGAGCGCGTCGGCAAGATGACGGTCGAAGTGGTCGGCGATCCGTTGGTCGCGATCGACCGGATCATTGCATTCAAGCCCGATCTGGTGATGCTCGACTGGATGATGCCCGGGATGGACGGGCCGACGCTCTATCGCAAGATGCTGGAAACGCCTGAGACCAAATCGATGCCGGTGGTATTCATCACCGCCAAGGCCTCGCAACGCGAACTCGACGAACTGCGCAAGCTGGGCGCCGCGGGCACCATCTCGAAGCCCTTTTCCCCCAAGGACCTGCCCGAGCAACTGCGCGCCATCTGGCAAGCATTGCCGTAAGGCAACGCGCGCCAAAACCGGCTTGCCCGGAACTCGGGCCGCTGCAGGCTCAGCGCGCTCCGGGGTCGCTGCGGTCGGCGTTGCCTGCCGCCTGCTGCAGATGCACCGGCAGGTGCTCGCGCACGGCGGCGGCGAGCGTTTCACGCAGAATCGGCTTCACGATGTGCACGCTCGCGCCCAGCCTGCGGCAACGCTCGATCGACTCCGGATCGTCCAGCACCGAGACCACGAGCACGGGAGTGCTGCGGTTCGGCGAGCGTTCCCCGCGCAGCCACTCGAGCACGTCGAAGCCGCTTGCGTCGGGCATCAGCAGATCGAGCAGGATGATGTCGAAGCGCGTTTGCCGCATCTGGCGTTCAGCCTCGTCGGCGCCTCCGGCGAGCGTCACCTCGACCGGCAATTCCTGCGTCAGGATGCGCGCGATCAGCAGGCGCGTCGGCTCGTTGTCATCCACCACCAGGATCCGGATTTGCGCAGTCATGGGATGCCTATCGGCCAAGCAGGGCGGCGCCGGATATGGTCTGGGCGGCCGCCTTCAAGCCGAACGATGTGATCATCCTCTGCGCCGCGCCGCCGACAAACAGGCCGTGCGCGGTGCCATTGGCGGGGACGGAGGGGGGAGGCAATCCGCCCCCCGCGCAACCGGCGCAGCTGCCGCTCAGCGAGATTCCGGAGGCGCCGCCGAACTGCGCGAACGAACCACTGCCGCTCGCAGTCCAGTTTGCCGCGCCGATCGACGCATTCAGGTTGTAGCTGGTGATCTGCTGCGTGCCGAAATTGACGCCCGCGCTGAGCGAGTTGATCGTACCTTGCGCGCCGGCCTGGTTCGTCGGCGCAGGTCCGCCCGCGTAGTTGTACGTTGCAGTGACCAGCATCGCCGGCATCGCCGCGAGCTGCGCCGCGCTCGTCAGTTGCGTGCTGTTCATGAAATGCGTGCCTCCGTTCGTGGCGTTGCCTGCGACCGTGGCGAGGCCGCCAGTCCAGGTTCCCCAGTCCACGCCCCAGGCGGCATCGCCGTTGCTGTTGGCGAGCGGCGCGCCATTGGTAACGATGGCGAGATTCACACCCGAGCGTGTCGCGCTGACGCCACTCACTGGATCGAATCCAACCACGCCCCCCATACCACCGCCACCCGGGACGCCACTGCCCGCGCCACTGCCGCTTCCCGCACTTCCTGCGCCGCCGCTCAGGCGGATGCCGCTTGCGGTGACTACATCCTGCGTCACCTTCGGCTTAACGCTCTCCGCGTCCGCAGACCCGGCATCAGACGGCCGCGGCACCCCCGTACGCGACTGCGGTCCTACCGTCCTGTTGAAGAACCCGGGAATCCCGGGGAGCAGCGAAGGCATTTCGCCCGCTGAAGCCGCATAGCCAACCTGGTTGGGCGCGACCACCACTTCACCCGCCTCGGTGCGGATGAACACCAGACCGACATTGACCTTGTTGTACACGCCCGATTGCGCGATGCCGCCGTTCGCCGGCTGGGGCGCGGAGAAGTAATACGATTCGTGATCGGTGCCGCGCACGCCCATCTGGGCGATCGGCGTCTCGATCAGGTAGTTGTCCTTGTTGCTCCGGCCAATGGCACCGGTAACAGCCCGAAAGCCGCCCTGCTCGAGCCGGTAGCGGACCCGCTCGGATCCGTCCTCGCGCCCGTCATAGCGGAACTCGACTACGGTAACGCGCGTTCCGGGCTGCACCACCACGACTGCCCCGTCGCCCATCTTGATCTGCGCAGTGCCCGATTTTTCGCTCAGCACCGTCTCGCCCACGGAAAGCGGCGTGCCCTTGCGCGCCGGCTTGCCTGCGCCGTTGGCGGACTGGACCTGCACCTCCCCCACAACGAACTGGAACACGCCGGCCACGGTGCCAAGCGCAACAGCCGGCCATCCCGCGACGCAGGCGACCAGCAGCGCTCGAACTGTCGTTGCAATCAGATTCACCGCCCGGCACCTTTCCACCCTGACCAGCAAGCCGAAACGACTATACATCCTTACAGTAGACCTTAGCACCGCCCGCGGCACGGACCGAATGCGCGATTCTTGCCTTTTTTGACATTGATTACCTGAAATCGTGCCGCAGGGTAATCCCGAAATCGTGTCGGGTGTAGGCGTAGATCGGAATGTTAGACCCCTGGCGGGTCGAGCGCACCGCCAGCCGCAGGCGCAGATCAGCGATCAGCTGGTACTGCAGTGCGATTTCCAGGTCTTCGCGCCGGTCGTGGCGCGTGACCAGGAAGGCGGGATCCGCGCGCCGGTACGCCGCGTCCTGCAAGCCCGCGCTGGCCTGCAGCGAGAGCCGCCCGGCGAGCGCCTGCTCCACCCCGAGCAGCAGGCCCCATAGCCGCCGGTCGCCGCCGGGATTGCCGCCAACGTCATGTTCCCGTCCCGCCGAGAGGTTGCCGTAGAGCGCGGCCCCCGAATCCCAGCCGCGCCGCGCACCGACGCCGGCGGAGGCGAAATCGGCGTCGAAGACGCGTTGCTCGGCAGGGAGGTGCCGGAAACGCCCCGCCTGCGCAAACCCGGACCATCGGCTGCCATCCCCCGGGACTTCGCTGACCTCCAGCGCGAGCGCGCTCACGTCGCGGCTCGCCCGGCGATCGAGATAGGAGCGCGCCGACAGCAGCTGCGCGCGCGCGAAAAACCGGTCCCAGATCCGGGCCACCCCGATCCGTGCCGCGCCAGCGTCGATATCGAACTGCGATTCGCGTGCGTTGCGCCGCTGGATCGCGTCGACGCCGCCAATCAGCGCATGGCGCTGGTCGATCTGGTGCGTGACGTCGATGCCCGCGCTCAACCCGGCATAGCTGTCCGCCCGGCGCAGGTTGCGGCCCGCAAGATCGACTTCGGCTCCGAACAGCGGCACGAAGATGCGCGCCTGCGCGGCTGCGGCATTCACATTCGAGTCGCGGCCGGCGCTTGCGGCCACGAAGCCGCTGATGAAGGTGCGCCGCTCGCCCGCGCCGCCGGCCTGCACCAGATAGGCCGCCAGCCGGTCGCGCACTGCCGCGGGCGGATCCAGAGCGAGCAGGCCCTCGAACACGATGCGCGCCTGCTCGCGGTTGCCGAGCGCGAGATACGCGCGACCCATGTCGATCGAAGCGCCGGCATGCGTTGGATCCGACGCAAGCACCCGGGTAAACGCCAGCGTCGCGCGATCCGGCCTTCCGGATTCGAGCGCGGCGCGGCCAAGGGCGTAGTCGAAATCGATCTCGCCGATGTAATCATCTTCCTTCGCGGCGAGCGCACGGTAGGCCTCGTCCGCCTTGCCCGCCGCGCTCAGGATGCGTGCCTGCTCGAGCAGCCCCGCCCGCGCCTCGGACCCCGCGGCCTGCGCCTGCGCCGCGCCCGGCGCGGCCGCGAATGCCGCCACAAGCAACGCGCACGCGAAGGCGCGTCCGAGCGCCGCGCTACGCCGTTCCTCTAGAATGCACCGGCCCCCCATAAGCGGGATTATCCACGCGATGTCTGCCCCGATGCCGATTCGCCTCTTGACAGTGCTGGCGCTCGCACTCGGCTTCGCCTCCCTGTGCTCGCAGACGGCCCTCTATTCCAGGTTCCAGGGATGGCTTGAGGACGCGCAGCAGCGCCTGTTTGCCGAGCCGCTCGCGTTCGAGCATGCCGTCGTGTTCGACGTCGACGAGGAATCCATGCAGCGCCTCGAGGGACGGGTGGGCGCTTGGCCCTACCCGCGCGATGTCTATGCGCGCACGGCGCGCTTTCTCGCCGCGCAGGGCGCGCGCGCGATCGCCTACGATATCCTGTTTTCCGAGGCGCGTCCGGGCGATGACGACTTCGCGCGAGTGCTTGACGCGCGCAGCGTCCTTGCCGCCGCGGCGCTGCCCTACACGCTGCGGCGCACCGCGGCGTACCAGGAGCAACTCGGCGGGCTCGCACTGCCCCTCGATGGCGCGCCTGCACGGATCTGGCCCGACTTGACGCTGCCGCAGCCGCGCCTCACCTTGAACTCGGGTGCGCGGGCCGGTGCCATCAGCGCGCCCGCCGATGACGACGGCACGGTACGCAGGATTCACGTTCTGCACCAGGCCTATGGACGTGTTCTGCCGAGCCTGGCACTGGGCGCGCTGCTCGCGGCCGCGCCCGGCTCGCCGCTCGCATACGACGCCGGATCGCTGCGCCTCGGCGAGCGCGCCTGGCCTCTCGGCGCCGACGGCTCGGTCGTCCTGCGATTCCCGTCCAACGCCGCGGCGCTGCCCGTGGTCCCGTTTCACCAGCTGCACGAGGCCGCGGCTGGCGCGCCGGGAACGCTTCATATCGGCGACCTGGTGAACGGAAAGATCGTCTTCATCGGCAGCTCGAGCGCGATCCTGGGCGATTATGTGTTCACGCCCATCGGCCAGCTCTCCGGCTTGAAGTTCAGCGCCCTCGCGAGCGAACTGCTGCTCGAAGGCCGCGTCCTGCGTCCTGCGCGCCTCGCCGTCGACGCCCTGCTGGCCGCGCTCGCGCTGCTGCTGCCGGCGCTCCTCGCGTATCGCGGCCCGCGGGCCCGGCCGCGCGAGTTCGCAATCGGTTTCGCGCTTGTGCTGCTCGCCGCGGCCGGGGCGGGCGGCGCGCTGTTCGCCGCCGGCCAGCAATCGCGCTGGCTGTTCGCGGCGCTCGCCGGCAGTTCGGCGCAGGCGATCGCACTGTGCGCCTGGCTGCTCGCTCTTTACCGCGAGCGCGAACGCCTTTACTACGAGAAGCTCGCCGCCGAGCAGGCCAACCGGATGAAAACCGCGTTCCTGAACCGCATGACCCACGAGTTGCGCACGCCGCTCACCGCGATCACGGGTTTCAACAAGATCAACCAGCTGAGCGACGATCTCGGACGCGCGCAGCGCGTGCACAACAGCGCGATCATTGCACGCAACTGCGAACACCTGCTGTCGCTGATCAACGATCATCTGGACACCGCGCGTATCGCCGCGGGCCAGCTCCGCATAGAGCCGAGGGCGGTGGACCCGACTGCGCTGCTCGAGGACGTCGTTACGACGATGCGGGTCATGGCCGACGCGAAGGGCCTGCAGCTGTCGCTCCGTTTCGCACAGCCGCTGCCGGCCGCGATCCGCCTGGACCCGCTGCGCCTGCGGCAGATCCTGCTCAATCTGCTGGGCAACGCCGTCAAGTTCACCGCCCGCGGGTCGGTGGAGGTCGAGGCGTCCTGGGAACCGCAGCTTCTCCGGTTCTCCGTGCGCGATACGGGCCCGGGCATACCCGCGGATTCGCTGGCGCGCGTGTTCGATCCCTTCGAGCGTGACGCCGGCGCCAAGGAGCCCGGAACCGGCTTGGGCCTGTCGGTCACGCGCGAACTGGTGCGCCTGATGCAGGGCACCATCTCGGTTACGTCGAGTCCCGGCGCAGGAACGCGGTTCTCGGTCAGCGTGTCCGCAACCGAAGAGAAGGCGGCCGTCGCGGCTGCCGTTGCGGCCGCCCCGGTGCCGCCGGCCCGGCCTCTCGTCGGCCGGGTCCTGGTCGCTGACGACAACCGGGACTTGCGCGAGCTCTTGCTGTTCCAGCTCGGCGAGCTGGGTCTGGAATGCGCCGCTGTTGCCGACGGTTTCGAAGCGGTCGAAGCTGCGACGCGGGGCGGCTTCGACCTCGTCCTGCTCGACATGGAAATGCCGCGCATGAACGGCTGGGAAGCCGCGCACGTGCTGCGCGCGCGAGGCTTCGATCGCCCGGTCGTCGCCCTCACGGCGCACGAGACCGCGGGCGAGGCCGAGCGCGCGCTGAGCGAGGGCTGCGACCGGATCCTGCGCAAGCCCTGCAGCATCGAATCCTTGCATGCCGCGCTCGGGCCGCTGCTCGAGGGGGCCGCTCCGCTGGCGCCGCCGCAGGCCCGCCCCGCGACGTCGCGCGCCACCGGCACCGATCGCGCGGTGGTCCAGGTCGATCCCCGGATCGCCGACCTGGCGGAGAAATTCGTGGAAAGCGCGCGCCGCGACACCGCGCGGGCGCGACTGGCGCTCGACGCACGCGACCTGGACCAGGTCCGGCTGATCGGCCACACGCTGCGGGGCAGCGCAAGCTCCTACGGCTTCGACGCGGTCGCCCGGCTCGGAGGACTGCTCGAGCACGCGGCGCGCAACGAGGACGTCGATTCGGCCGACCGCGTCACCACGCGGCTCGCCGACTACCTCGCCCGCGTCGAGATCCGATTCGGCTGAGGCCGGCCCTAGAGCTTGACCGTGGTCTCGGCGCGGTAGGCGCCGGTTCCCTGGTAGTACTTGCGCGACAGGAAGCCGATCACCTCGTCGGCGTTCCTGAAGCGCGCATCGCGGTCTTTCTCCACCAGCTTGTCCATCAGGCGCTGGTACGGGGCGAGGTACTCCGGCAGGTCCGGCGGCTGCGTGTTCAGGTGGTGCAGCGCGACCTCCACCGCGGTCTCGCCGTCGAACAGGTGCGTTCCGGTGAGCATCTGGAACAGCAGCACGCCGGCGCTGTAGATGTCGGTGCGCAGGTCGAGCGCTGCGCCCCGCACCTGCTCCGGGCTCATGTAGCGCGGCGTGCCGAGGATCTCGCCGTGCCCGGTGCGGTCGATCGAATCGACGTGCTTGGCGATGCCGAAATCCAGGATCGCGAGGCTGCCGTCGGAGCGGAACATCAGGTTCTGCGGCTTGAGGTCCCGGTGCAGGATGCCCTGCTCGTGGATGTCGCCCAGGGCGAACATCAGTTCGCGGAAGATCTGCAGCGATTCATCGGGCGGCAGCGGCCTGCCGCCGAGCCGCTTGTTCAGGTCGCCGCCATCGAAGAACTCCATCACCAGGTAGGCATGCTCGCCGGAGACGCCGTGGCTGTGGATGCGCGCCACGTGCCGGCTGCGGATCCGTTCGACCAGGTTGTACTCCTCGATGAAGCGCCCGAGGGCGGTCTTGTCCGAGGTCACCTCGCTCCGCAGGATCTTCACCACCAGCGGCTCGTCGTCGCCCTCGCGCGACGCGAGGTAGACGCGCGACATGCCGCCCTCGCCGATCAGGTGCAGCACCTTGATTCCCGGGATCCGGATGCTCGCGCCGAGCTGGTGGCCGGCCTGGCGCGCCGCGTCCTCCGGCGAAGCGGCTTTTTCGGCCACGCCGCGGGTCAGCTCGCGCACCGAGGTCGCCAGTTTCTCGCGCGTCAGTTCCTGCTTGCGCTGGTAATCGTCCGCACCCGCCTTCATGGCGCGCACCGCGATCACCTCGTTGCCCGCCCCGGTGAGGAACAGCACCGGCGGGCAATCGGCGCGCTTCTTGAACTGCTGCAGCCACTCCAGGCCGTCGCCGCGCCCCAGCATGTAATCGAGGATCACCACGTCGTAGGCGCCGAGCGGGAACGAGGCGTCGGGCATGTCGCGCTCGAGCGGGTCGAACTGCTCGACCTGCAGCTCCGGCCATTCCTGCTTCAGGTGATGCGCGAGGATGTTCCGCAGATCCTCGTCGTCGTCGATGATCAGGACTTTCACGCCCCGCCCCCTTCCCCTTACGCCGCCACGCGCAATGCCACCACTTCGAGCGGCTCGGCTTTCCCTTTCAAGGCCACCGCGCGCCGCTCGACCGCCGTCGCGCCCCCGAGCATCGCGTGCAGCGACAACGCGGCGCGCGGCCCGATCAGGATCTCGTTCGCCGCCGCGGTCTGCATCAGGCGCGCCGCGACGTTCACCGGATCGCCGATGATGGTGTAGCTCATGAAACTGGGCGCGCCGACGTTGCCGACCACCACTTCGCCGGACTCGATCCCGATCCCGATACCGGTGGCAAGGCCGTGCTCGGCCCTCCAGCGCGCCGCCACCGGCGCGAAGCGCTCGATCATCGCGCGCGCGGTCCTGACTGCGCGCGCAGTGGCATCGGGCTGCTGCACCGGCACGTTGAATCCGACCAGCAGGCTGTCGCCCGCCATGCTGAACACGGTCCCCTCGTTGTCATGCACTGCCGCAGTCAATTCGGTGAAAAACTCATTCAACATCGGCACGATATTCGACACCGGCACGGCCTCCGAGAGGTGCGTGAAACCGCGCAGGTCGGCGAACAGCGCCACCACCGCGGTGCGCTCGGAGAGGTTGCGGAACACGGCCTCGCCGTCCGGGCTTTCGCGCAGCACGCGTTCGGCGAGGCGCGGCGACAGGTAGCGCGAAAAGGCCTTGCGGATCGCCTCCTTGGCCTGCACCTCGGCGGCGAGCCGCCGGCCTTCCAGTTCCTTGCGGGTTTCGTGCAGGCGGCGCAGCGTCTTGACGCGCGCCAGCAGTTCCTCGCGCTGCACCGGCTTGGAGAGGAAATCGTCGGCGCCGGCCTCGATGCCGCGCACGCGGCTCTCGTGGTCCTCGAGCGCGGTGATCAGCACCACCGGCAGGAGCGCCGTCGAGTCCTCGCTCTTCAACCGGCGGCAGATGTCGAAGCCGCTCGGGCCGGGCATCTGCACATCGAGCAGCACCAGGTCGGGCGGCGCGGCCGCGATCATCTCCAGCGCGACATGGCCGTCGGCGGCGATGTCCGCGTGCATGCCCTGCTGCGCGAGCAGCAGGGCGAGGAACCCCGCCATGTCCGGATCGTCGTCGACCACCAGGACGCGGAACGCGGCCTGTGCGGCGTGCGCCACGCGCCCGGAGGCGAGCTCACTCATAGACGATCTGCACCCGCGCGAGGTAGTCGGCGTATTCGGCGATGCGCGCCTCGAGCCCGGCGCGGTCGCCGGCCTTCGCGCCGTCCTCGATCTGCTTGCCGAGCGTCGACACCAGCTCGAAACCGTAGGAGTTGCCCACACCCTTCATGCGGTGGCCGAGCTGGCGCAGCTGCTCCATGTTGCCCGCGGCAAGCGCCGCGCGCAGCGCTTCGACTTCCTTGGAGCGGTTTTTCATGAACGTCGGGATCAGGTCCTCGAGGTCCTTGGCAACGGTGACGGCAATCGGTTGGGCGGTCATGAAACGATTATAAGGTGTTGAAGAAAAAGCCGCTTTCTGCAGTGTTGTGAAAGTCAGTGAAAGTCCCGCGAGCGCAGCCTGAGGCCGCCGGGCGAGCCTCCCTGCAGGCGTACGAGGAGCCGGCTGTGGTCCTCCAGCCGCCGCGCGATCAGGTGCACCACCCGGCCCTCCCGCTCGATCACCCCCTCCACCCCCAGCAGGCGCGCGCCGAGCAATTCCCGGCGCTGGCGCTCGAGCAGGCTGCGCCAGACCACCACGTTGACGCAGCCGCTCTCGTCCTCGAGCGTCACGAACACCACCCCGCTCGCGGTATCCGGCCGCTGCCGGCAGGTGACCAGCCCGGCAGCGCGCGCGAGGCTGCCATGCGGAAGCAAACAGAGGTTTTCTGCTTTTACTATCTTTAGTTTTCCCAGGTGATTTCTCAAAAGAGCGAGCGGATGTCTTCCCAGCGTGAAACCAAGGCTCCGGTAGTCGGCCACGATCTCCTCGCCTTCGGCAGGGGGCTCGAATTCAGGTTGGTTTTTCGTTCTTGTATCTGAAGACAAAAAGGCAGTTCCTTTCTCAACCCCGGACGCGGCCCAATGCGCGCTCCTGCGATGCCCCGCCAGGGACTGCAGCGCGCCCGCCGCAGCCAGGCAGTTCAGGTCCCTGCGGTTCAGGCCGGCGCGCTGCGCGAGATCCGCGACCGAAGCGCAGGGCCTGCTCGCCACGATCCGCTCCCCCGCAGCGGCGGCAAGGCCACCCACCATGCGCAAACCCAGGCGTACTGCGCCGTCCTCGAGCGTGCAGTCCCACTGGCTGAGCGCCGCGTCCGCCGGCCTGACTTCGACGCCGTGCCGCCGCGCATCCTGGACCAGTTGCGAAGGGCTGTAGAACCCCATCGGCTGGCTGTTGAGCAGCGCAGCGAGGAACGCCGCCGGATGGTGGCGCTTGAGCCAGGCCGAGGCGTAGACCAGCAGCGCGAAGCTCGCCGAGTGCGACTCGGGAAAGCCGTAGTCGCCGAACCCCAGGATCTGGCGGTAGACCGCGTCGGCGAATGCCGGCGCATAGCCGTTCCTGCGCATCCCGCCTTTCAGTTTCTCCTCGAAAGGCTCGAGGCCGCCCTTCTTCTTCCATGCCGCCATCGAACGGCGCAGCTGGTCCGCCTCGCCGGGCGAGAAACCGGCGGCGACCATGGCGAGCTGCATCACCTGCTCCTGGAAGATCGGTATGCCGAGCGTGCGCGCGAGCACGCTCTTCACCGCCCCGCTCGGATAGGCCACCGGCTCCAGGCCCTGCCGGCGGCGCAGGTACGGATGCACCATGCCGCCCTGGATCGGCCCCGGGCGCACGATCGCCACTTCGATCACCAGGTCGTAGAAATTCTCCGGCTTCAGGCGCGGCAGCATCGACATCTGCGCGCGCGATTCGATCTGGAACACCCCGACGGTGTCGGCTCGCTGGATCATCTCGTAGACGGCGGGGTCTTCGGCGGGAATGTCTTGCATTTTTTTTCCTATGAAATTCAACCCCCGGCGAAGGGCGGACAACATTCCCAGCGCCAGCACGTCCACCTTCAGCAGGCCGAGCGATTCCAGGTCGTCCTTGTCCCACTGGATCACCGTGCGATCCGCCATCGCCGCGTTCTCGACCGGCACCAGCTCGGCGAGCGGCCCGCGCGAGATGACGAAGCCGCCCACGTGCTGTGAGAGGTGCCGGGGAAAGCCAATCAGTGTTTCAACCAGATTCAAAAATGGACTCGATGAACCAAGTACCCTGTTGAGATCGCGCATGGCGCTTTTGCGCCGGTAGCAGATCACGCTCGCGGCGAGCGCCGCGCGCTCGCGGCCGTATTTCCGGTAGAGGTACTGGATCACCTCCTCGCGCCGCTCGTGCTCGAAATCGACGTCGATGTCGGGCGGTTCGTTCCGCTCCCTGGAAATGAAGCGCTCGAACAGCATGTTCATCCGGGCGGGATCGACTTCCGTGATGCCGAGGCAGTAGCAGACCGCCGAGTTCGCCGCCGAACCCCGGCCCTGGCACAGGATGCCCCGCGAGCGCGCGAACTGCACCACGTCGTGCACCGTGAGGAAGAAAGCCTCGTAGCCGAGCTCGGCGATGAGCGCGAGCTCGCGCCCGACCAGCTCGCGCACAGGGGCGGGCGCGCCGCCCGGGAAGCGCCATTGCAGGCCCCCGGCGGCGAGCTTGCCGAGGTGCGAGGCCGGCGTCTCGCCCGCCGGCACCAGTTCCTTCGGGTACTCGTAGCGCAGCGCATCCAGCGAGAAGCGGCAGCGGTCCGCTATTTTCACTGTTTCTTTAATTAAATCAAAAGGATACAGTTGCGCTATGCGTGCACGCAGGCGCAAATGTCTTTCGCCATTTGAAAAAAGATTTTTCCCGCAACACGCGACCGGAACCCCCAGGCGGATCGCGGTAAGCGCGTCCTGCAGGCGCCGGCGCGAGCGCAGGTGCATGTGCACGTCGCCCGCGGCCACCAGCGGCAGACCGGAATGCCTTGAAATTGCATCCAATCGCCTTAATTTTCCCGAATCGTTCGGGCCGCAATGCAATTCCGCCGCGAGCCAGCTGCCGCCCGGGAACCGCTCCCGGATCCAGAGCGCATCGTCAAGGGATGGTCTTTCTCCCGGCACCCAGAGGAGCAGCAGACCGTCCTCCGAGTGCACTTCCAGATCCCCCCGGGAAAGCGAGTACGCCCCTTTTCGCGCGCGCCTTCGCGCCGTGGTGATCAGCGCTGCGAGCGCGCCGTAGGCCCTGCGGTCCGGCGCGAGCAGGACCAGCTTCAGGCCGTCCTGCAGCAGGAACTCGGAACCGACGACCAGCTTGAAACCTTTTTCCTTCGCCGCCACGTGGGCGCGCACGATTCCCGCGAGCGAGCATTCGTCGGTGAGCGCGAGCGCCGCGTAGCCGAGCGCCGCGGCGCGCGCCGCGAGTTCCTCCGGCTGCGAGGCGCCGCGCAGGAAGCTGAAGTTCGACAGGCAGTGCAGCTCCGCGTATTCAGGCAAACAGGCCATGCAGGAACCAGTCCCCTCCCGGCTGCGCGCCCCGCTCCCGGTAGATCCACGCCAGCGAGGCTTCACCGGTGCGCGCGATGAAGTAGTCGCGCCGCGCCTCGGCGCCGTCCCACCAGCCCGACTCGATGCGCTCCGGCCCCGCGAGCAGCGTGAACTCGCCCTCCCGGATGCGGCGCGGCGCCTCGAGCAGCCACAGGGGGCGCGGACTGGGGATTTCGTTTTGTTTTTCGATTGAATTCATGTTTTTTATTCCAAGTCCAATACGACAAAAGGCAAATTCCGGGCGGTGATCTTCATGAATTCCAAGGCCGTGCACCGCCTCGTTCCCGAGCCGCGCCTGCAGGCGCTCGATCAACCGCAGCCATTCCTCTGCGCTGCCGCGCCGATCATCGAAAAGGTTCTGGTTTTGTTCCGGAATATTTTCCAGGTCCCCGGCTTCGATCCCGATCGCCTCGATCGGCGACCTGAGCGCCAGCGCACCCAGGCGCTCGCGCAGCAGGCGCGCGAAATGCTCCGCGCCGCGGCCGGGCGCGGCGAGCCCCACTTTCACTTCGGTGGCGGGCAGGCCGTCGTGCAGCAGTTCGAGGACGAAGGCCCGCACCCCGGCCTGGCGCGCGGCGAGGAAGCCTTCCATCTGCGCGAGCAGCCGCCGCGCGGCGAACAGCGCGTTTTCGGCCTGCATCACCGGCGCGGGCAATTCGAGCCGCGCCGAAAAGCGCGCCGGCGGCACGAAGAATTCACGCGCCTCGGGCGCCTGGCCGCAGGCCTGGCCGAGCTCCTCGAGCAGGCCCTGCCCGAAACGCAGCGCCACGCCCTCGCGCGGCAGGCGCATCAGCCCGCCGATGGTCCTTATCCCGAGACTGGAGAGCAATTCGAGCGCCGCCGGGGCGAGGCCGGTCACGGCGACCGGCAGCGCCTCCAGCCT
>Ga0154760_1140_pt3 | contig 46875 bp, 35 predicted proteins | sample Rifle2008BG16ft_FD_105768 | JGI IMG/M metagenome (GOLD analysis project Ga0154760, IMG submission 105768) | Betaproteobacteria bacterium RBG_16_66_20
AGCGCGCCGAGCGTGGCGAACGCCGGCCGGACCAACCGCGTCCGGCGCAGTCGCGTCCGGATCAGTCCGTCTATGCGCAGCAGCTCGAGGAACACCGCCTGAAACAGCAACGCGAAGCAGAAATGCACGAGGCCGAATCGCAGGCGCATCACGCGCCCGCGCCGCAGCCCGAATCACCGCCCTCCTTCGCGCTCGTACCCGGGATGGAAGAACAAGTCCGGGAGCAAGCGCCCCAAAGTGAGGAACCGCGCATCGAAGCGCCTCGCATCGAAGCGCCGAGGGTCGAAGTACCGCGCGTGGATCCCAAGGAGTTGCTCGCCAGCGCGGGACTTCAGATGGTGGAGACCGATGCCTCGAAGGCCGGGCAACCGGCCCCCGAGCCCGAACCCGTCAAGCTGGGGCGGCCCCGGCGCGAAAAGCCGGTTATCCAGCCCGCTTCAGAAGAGCTGGTTCAGGTCGAAACGCGCGACAAGTAACCCCGGACATGGTCGACGAGGCCGCGTGCGGCGGCCTCTGCCATGTCCAGCACCTGCTCGAATCCCTCCGGCCCGCCGTAGTACGGGTCGCGGAGGTCCGTTTCCTTCATGCCCGCAAGCACGCGGAGCGCCGATATGTCGTAGCCGCGGCGAAGCGCGTGCGCTGTCGCGCGCCGGTCCGGCGCAGCGAGAGTACGCACGAAAGAGCGACAATGCGCTGCAGCACATTCAAATGACTACCATGAACCCGTAGCGATCGACAAGAAAGCTGGACGATTGAAGATCAGCGGCAATAGCGTTGCTCGAAGCCTGCTCCAGGTTCTGGCGCTGTTCCGGCGCGGCGGCTGGATGGCCGATTACGCGATCGAAGAGCCGCCGCTGCGATCGGAGCTGTTCAGCGCCGATCAGATGGAGCAGCACGGCAAGGCGCTGGCGGCCTCGCATTCGCTGGGGGCCAAACGCGCCCGCGACCTGCTGCTCACCCGCCTCGCAGAGAACGGAGGCGTGCTGCTCAGGGCCTGCGAACTGCTGACAGCGGCGATCCAGGACAAGCGCCCGGGCACGCCTGCCGGGGAATGGCTGCTCGATAACTTCCACCTCATCGAAGAGGAAATTCGCACCGCCAGAAGGCACCTGCCCAAGGACTACAGTCGCGAACTGCCGCGCCTGGGCAACGGCCCGTCGGCCGGGCTGCCGCGGGTCTACGACATCGCGCTGGAAACCATATCCCACGGCGACGGACAGGTGGACCCGGAGAGTTTCGGCCGTTTCATCGCGGCCTACCAGACCGTCACCACGTTGACCCTCGGCGAACTGTGGGCCGTTCCGATCATGCTGCGTCTGGCGCTGATCGAGAATCTGCGCCGCGTGGGAACGCGCCTCATCGCCCATCGCACGGGCCGGGATCTGGCCGATTTCTGGGCGGACGAGATGACGGAGACCGCCCAGAATGACCCCAAGAGCCTGATCCTGGTGGTCGCGGACATGGCACGGTCCAACCCGCCCATGAGCAGTTCCTTCGTGGCGGAACTTGCGCGGCGGCTGCAAGGGCAGAGCGCGGCGCTGGCGATGCCGCTCAACTGGATCGAGCAGCGGCTTTCGGAACTCGGCCTGTCGATCGAGCAACTGGTGCAGTCGGAAAACCAGCAGCAGGCCGCCGACCAGGTCTCCATCAGCAACAGCATCGGCAGTCTGCGCCTGCTGGCCGCGACCGACTGGCACGCGTTCGTCGAAACGATGAGCGTCGCCGAACGCACTTTGCGCGAGGACCCCGGCGGCGTGTACGGCCGGATGGACTTTGCCACCCGCGACCACTATCGCCACGTGCTGGAAAAGATCGCCAGGCGCAGCGGGCTCGCCGAGGACCAGGTGGCGCGCAGCTGCCTGCAACTGGCGCGCGAGGCCGCGGCGCGGAACGATGGCGACGATCGCGCCGCGCATGTCGGTTTCTACCTCGTCGGCCGAGGCTTGCCGCAGCTGGAAGCCGTGACCCGAATGCGGGTTCCCGCTTCCCTGGCGTTGCAGCGCATCTCCGGCCGCTACATTTATCTCGGGCCGATCGCACTGCTGACGGCGGCATTCGCGGGGGGCCTGCTCGCGCAAGCCCATGCCAGCGGGGCGCGCGGCTGGCTTCTGGTGCTGTGCGGCATCCTGGCGATACTCGGCACCAGTCAACTTGCCGTAGCCCTGGTGAACTGGCTGGCAACCCTGATGGTGACGCCGCGGCCGCTGCCACGCATGGATTTTGCCAAAGGCATTGCGCCGGAATCGCAGACTCTGGTCGTGGTTCCGACGTTCATTCACAGTGCACAGAATGTCGAGGACCTGGTCGAGGCGCTCGAAGTCCGCTTCCTGGGCAATCGGGACGCGCACCTGCAATTCGGTCTGCTCACCGATTTTGCGGATGCGCGCGAAGAAACGCTGCCACAGGACGAGCCGCTGCTGCAACTGGCCGAACAGCGCATCGCGGCGCTGAATGAAAAATACCGCGGTACCGAAGGCGCCGGGGACGACGATGTCTTTTTCCTGTTACATCGTCCGCGTCGCTGGAATCCCCGCGAGCGGGTCTGGATGGGCTACGAGCGCAAGCGCGGCAAGCTGGGCGACCTGAATGCCTTGCTGCGCGGCGGCGCGCTCGATCGGTTCTCGCGCATCGTCGGCCGGATCGCCATCCTGTCCAGCGTCCGCTACGTGATCACGCTGGACACCGATACGCAACTGCCGCGCGACGCGGCGCGGCAACTGGCCGGCACCATGGCGCATCCGCTGAATCGCGCGCGCTACGACGACGCCAGCGGGCGCGTGACGGAAGGCCACGCCATCCTGCAGCCGCGCATGGCGGTGAGCCTGACCGACGCGAACCGCACGCGCTATGCCCGGCTGCATGGCGAGGAGGCCGGCATCGACCCGTATACGCGCATGGTCTCCGACGTCTACCAGGATCTGTTCGGCGAAGGTTCGTTCATCGGCAAGGGCATCTACGAGGTCGATGCGTTCGAGCGCGCGCTGAAAGGCCGCTTTCCGGAGAACCGCATCCTGAGTCACGATCTGCTGGAAGGGTGCTATGCGCGCGCCGGGTTGGCCAGCGACGTGCAGCTCTACGAGCAGTATCCCGCGCGCTACAGCGAAGATGTCAGCCGGCGGCACCGCTGGATGCGCGGCGACTGGCAGCTGGTGGGCTGGCTGCGCCGGCGCGTTCCCAGGAGCGACGCAGGCTCGGAAAAGAATCCGCTCTCGGGCCTCGCCCAGTGGAAGATCTTCGACAACCTGCGCCGCAGCCTGGTCGCCCCGGCATTGACCGTGCTGCTGCTGCTCGGATGGACCATCCTGTCGCCGGCGTGGTTCTGGACCGTGGCGGTGCTGGCAGTGATGCTGCTTCCTGCCTTGAGCGGATCGATCGTGGAGCTGTTTCGCAAACCGGACGACGCCGTGCTGCGCTCGCACCTTGCCGGCGTCCTGCGCTCGGCCGGAGGGCGCCTCGCGCAGGCGGCATTTAGCCTTGCCTGCCTGCCCTTCGAGGCCTGCTTCAGCCTGGACGCGATCCTGCGCAGCGCGGTGCGGCTGGTCACGCGCCGGCGCCTTCTGGAGTGGACGCCTTCCGGCCAGCTCGATGGCAACAGCAGTACGGGCCTTCTGGATTCCTTCCGTTGGATGTGGATCGCGCCGTTCCTGGCGATCACCACGATGTTGTATCTGTTGCAGGCACGGCCTGGAGCGCTGGCGGTGGCCGCGCCGATCCTGCTCCTGTGGCTGGCGTCCCCGCTGGTGGTGTGGTGGCTCGGCCGGCCGCTGGCGCGTCCGCAGGCGAGGCTCTCGCCCGGGCAGACCGCGTTTCTGCGCCTGGTATCGCGCAAGACCTGGGCCTTCTTCGAGACCTTGGTCGGGCCAGACGACCATTGGCTACCGCCGGACAACCTGCAGGAGGGCCCCGCCGCGGTGCTCGCCCGACGCACCTCGCCGACCAACATGGGACTCGCGCTGCTGGCGAACCTTTCAGCGTACGACTTCGGCTATCTGACGGCAGGGCAACTCCTCCAGCGCACGCGCAATGCGTTCGCCACGATGCACAGGCTGGAACGCTACCGCGGGCACTTCTACAATTGGTACGACACGCAGTCGTTGCAGCCGCTGCTGCCGATGTATGTTTCCACGGTCGACAGCGGCAACCTCGCCGGTCATCTGCTGACGCTGCGGCCGGGCCTCGCCGCCCTGGCTGAGCGGCCGATTCTCGCCGCGCGATGGCTCGAGGGGCTCGAGGACACGTTGCGGGCCTTGCGCGAGGCCGCTCCGCAGATTGCGTCGCGCGCCCTGCTCCGGTTCCGGCAGGATCTCGCGTCGGCCCTGGCGGACCGACCGGCGACGCTCCCGGCCGCGCGCCAGGTCCTGCAACGGCTGGCGGCAAACGCCGCGCAGGTCCTGCGCGATCTCGACGAGGAATCGCGCATTGAAGCCGACTCCGAACCTGCAGCCTGGGCGCGTGCCCTCGACCGGCAATGCCGGGATGTCCTGGATGAATTGACGTTTCTCGCGCCATCGCCGGCAATGCCGGACATGAACGCAATGCCGACACTGCGTGAGCTGGCGGTGCAAGGCGTTGCGCATGCCAAAGACCGCATGGAGGAGATCGCGCGGCTCGCATTGCAGGCGGGCCAAATGGCGCACATGGACTATGACTTCCTGTACGACGAGGTGCGGCATCTGCTGGTGATCGGATATAGCGTGACCGAGCGCAGGCGCGGACACAACGTGACCGAACACAGGCGCGACGCCAGCTACTACGACCTGCTCGCATCGGAGGCCCGCCTCGCCGTTTTCGTCGCGATCGCGCAGGATCAGCTGCCGCAGCAGAGCTGGTTCGCGCTGGGACGATTGCTCATCGACGCGGGCAGCGGAGCGACGCTGCTTTCCTGGAGCGGTTCGATGTTCGAATACCTGATGCCGCTGATCGTGATGCCGGCCTACGACAACACGCTGCTCGACGAAAGCTGCCGCGCCGCGGTCAGACGCCAGATCGAATACGGCGCCGAGCGCGGCGTGCCGTGGGGCATGTCGGAGTCCGGGTACAACACCGTCGATGCGGCGCTCACCTATCAGTACCGCGCATTCGGCGTGCCGGGCCTCGGTCTGAAACGCGGCTTGAGCGAGGATCTGGTGATTGCGCCGTATGCCACGGCGCTCGCGCTGATGGTGGAGCCCGAGGCGGCCTGCGAGAACCTGCAACGGCTCGCAGCCGACGGCATCCTCGGCAGATTCGGTTTTTACGAAGCGGTCGACTACACCCCGGCGCGTTTGCGCCGCGGCGAAACCAGCGCCGTGGTGCGTTCGTACATGGCCCACCACCAGGCCATGAGCCTGCTGTCGCTGGCTCACCTGCTGCTCGACCGGCCGATGCAGCGGCGCTTCGCGTCGGACCCGCTGTTCCAGGCGACCCTGCTGCTGCTGCAGGAACGGATACCACGCGCCAAGGTGCGCTATTCGAGCGATACGGAGCGCGTGGATTCGCGGGCGGCCGCCGAGACGCTCGAGATGCCGATGCGCGTCTTCAGTACGCCCGATACGAGGATACCGGGCGTGCAGCTGCTGTCCAACGGCCGTTACAACGTGATGATCACGAACGCGGGCGGCGGCTACAGCTGCTGGAAAGACATCGCCGTCACCCGCTGGCGCGAGGACGGCACCAGCGATCAGTGGGGCACGTTCTGCTACCTGCGCGACCTGAGCAACGGCAAGGCGTGGTCATCGGCTTTTCAGCCGACGCTGCAGCGCCCCGATCATTACGAAGCGGTCTTCACCGAACAGCGGGTCGAATTCCGCCGGCATGGCCCGGACTTCGACACGCATACCGAGATCGTGGTGTCGCCCGAGGACGACATCGAACTGCGCCGGCTGCGCATTACCAACCGCTCGCGCAGCCGCAGGACGATCGAGGTGACCAGCTATGCCGAAGTGGTGCTCGCCTCCGCTGCCGCGGACGCCCTGCATCCGGCGTTCGGCAACCTGTTCGTGCAGACCGAGATCGTCAACGCGCGGCAGACCATCCTGTGCACGCGCCGGCCGCGCTCGCGCGGCGAGCAGGCGCCGTGGATGCTGCATCTGATGGCGGTGCATGGCGCGGAGGTGGAATCGGTTTCGTACGAGACCGACCGCGCGCGATTCATCGGCCGCGGCAATAGCGTGGCCGCGCCGCAGGCGCTGCGCGATTCCTCCCCGCTCTCGGGCAGCCAGGGCTCGGTGCTGGACCCCATCGTCGCCATCCGGCAGCGCATTACCCTCGATCCGGCGCAGACGGCCACGCTCGATCTGGTCACCGGCATCGGCGACGGCCGCGCCGCCTGCCTGCAGCTGGCCGAGAAATACCAGGATCGGCGCCTCGCCGATCGCGCGTTCGAGATGGCCTGGACGCACAGCCAGGTGGCGCTGCGCCAGATCAACGTCACCGAGGCCGAAGCGCAGCTCTACGGGCGCCTGGCCGGCTCGATCATCTACGCCAATGCCACGCTGCGCGCGGAGGCGAGCGTCATCGCCAAGAACCGGCGCGGGCAATCCGGTTTGTGGGGATACGCGATCTCCGGGGATCTGCCCATCGTGCTGGTGCAGCTGAAGGATCCGGCCAACATCGAGCTGGTGCGCCAGCTGGTCCAGGCCCACGCCTACTGGCGCCTGAAGGGCCTGGCGGTCGACCTGGTGATCTGGAATGAAGAGCGCGGCGGTTACCGGCAACTGCTTCACGACCAGATCATGGGTCTGATCGCCGCCGGCGTGGAAGCCCATGTCATCGACCGGCCGGGCGGCATTTTCGTGCGCTCCGCCGATCAGATTTCGAACGAGGACCGGATACTGCTGCAGGCGGTCGCACGCGCCGTATTCACCGACAGCCAGGGAACCCTCAAGGATCAGGTCAAGCGGCACCCCCCGGGCGAACCGGCCATCCCGCGCTTCGCCGCGACCCGTGTGCGCGGCGCCGCACCGGCACAGGAGCGCGAAACGCCGTCGCGCGATCTGGTCCTTGACAACGGACTCGGCGGTTTCACCCCCGACGGGCGCGAGTACGTGATCACGACAACCCCCGGGCAGGCAACCCCCGCGCCCTGGGTGAACGTGCTGGCCAATCCGCACTTCGGATGCGTGATCTCCGATAGCGGAGCAGCCTATACCTGGCATCAGAACGCCCACGAGTTCCGCCTCACCCCCTGGCACAACGACTCCGTCGGCGATGCCAGCGGCGAGGCCTATTACCTGCGCGACGAAGAAAGCGGTCACTACTGGTCACCGTCCGCGCTTCCTTGCCGCGGCACGGGCGCTTACGTCAGCCGTCACGGATTCGGCTACAGCGTGTTCGAGCACAGCGAGGACGGCATCGAAACCGAACTCACGGTCTACGTGGCCCACGACCTGCCGGTAAAGTTCGCGGTCCTGAAGGTGCGCAACGCCTCGGGCCGGTCGCGCCGGCTGTCTGCGACCGGCTACGTGGAATGGGTGCTGGGCGCATTGCGGCCGAAATCGAGCATGCACGTAGTCACCGAAATCGATCCCAACAGCGGGGCGCTGCTCGCGCGCAACGCCTATAACCCCGAGTTCGCCGAGCAGGTCGCCTTCTTCGACGTCGACGACGTGACCCGCACCATCAGCGGCGACCGCACCGAGTTCATCGGGCGCAACGGCACGCTCGCCAATCCGGCCGCGCTGGCGCGGGCACGGCTTTCGGGCAAGGTGGGCGCGGCCATGGACCCCTGCGCCGCGATCCAGGTCCCGTTCGACCTCGCCGACGGATCGTCGCGCGAGATCATCTTCCGCATGGGCGTCGGACGCGGCACCGACGACGCGAGCCGCCTGGTGCAGCGCCTGCGCAAATCGAGCACCGCCAGCGCGGCGCTCGAAGCGGCAAAGCAGCATTGGAAGCGGGTTCTGGGCGCCGTGCAGATCGAAACCCCCGACGTATCGCTCAACGTGCTGTGCAATGGCTGGCTGCTCTACCAGACGATGGCCGCCCGGCTCTGGGGCCGCAGCGGCCATTACCAGTCGGGCGGCGCCTTCGGATTTCGCGATCAGCTGCAGGATGTCATGGCGCTGGTTCATGCCGATGCGCAGCTGGTGCGCGAGCACCTGCTGCTGTGCGCGTCGCGCCAGTTCCTGGAGGGCGATGTGCAGCATTGGTGGCATCCGCCTTCCGGGCGCGGGGTGCGCACCCGCTGCTCGGACGATTATCTCTGGTTGCCGCTGGCGACCTGCCGCTATGTGCTTTGCACCGGGGACCGCGCGGTCCTGAGGGAGCAGGTTCAGTTCCTGGACGGCCGTGCCGTGAATCCCGAGGAGGACTCGTATTACGACCTGCCGCTGCGCTCGCTGGAAGCCGCGAGCCTGTACCAGCACTGCGTGCGGGCGATACTCATGGGGCTGAGATTCGGCGCGCACGGACTGCCGCTGATGGGGTCGGGCGACTGGAACGACGGCATGAACCTGGTGGGCGCGCAGGGCAAGGGCGAGAGCGTGTGGCTCGCCTTTTTCCTGCACGACGTCCTGACGCAGTTCGCCCCTATCGCGCGCGGCGAAAACGATGCGGCCTTCGCCGATCGCTGTGAGGCTGAAGCGGCCCGGCTGCGCGGGAAAATCGACCAGCATGGCTGGGACGGCGAGTGGTATCGCCGCGCCTACTTCGACAACGGCATGCCGCTCGGCTCGTCGGGCAACGCCGAATGCCGGATCGATTCGATTGCGCAAAGCTGGTCGGTGCTGTCCGGAGCGGGCGCCCCCGAGCGTTCGCGGCAGGCGATGGAGGCGCTGGATCGGCGCCTGGTGCGCCGGGACCACGCGCTGGTCCAGCTATTGGATCCGCCGTTCGACACCTCCGACCTTGATCCGGGCTATATCCGCGGCTACGTGCCCGGCGTGCGGGAGAACGGCGGGCAGTACACGCATGCGGCGATCTGGGCGGCAATGGCATTTGCCGCGCTGGGCGAGACTGCGCGGGCCTGGGAACTGCTCGGCATGATCAATCCATTGCACCACGGCGAGTCGCCCGAGAGGACCGCCGTCTACAAGGTGGAACCCTACGTCGTCGCGGCCGACGTCTATGCAGTCGCGCCGCATACCGGCCGCGGCGGCTGGACCTGGTACACGGGCTCCGCCGGCTGGCTGTACCGCTTGATCATGGAATCGCTGCTGGGATTGAGATTGACGGCGGACCGGCTGCAATTCGCGCCTTGCCTGCCGGCCGACTGGCAGGGATTCCAGCTGCACTACCGCTACCGGGAAACCCTCTACCACATCACGGTCCGCCAAGTCTCCGACGACAACGGGATCGCCGTCAGCGTGGACGGCGTAGTGCAGTCGGAGCCTGCGATACCGCTCGCCGATGATCGCCTCGACCATCAGGTGGAAGTGACCGTGCAGAAGCAGACTATTCCGAATGTAGTTCGACCCCGAAGACGCGCTTCTTGAGCTCGGCGAGCTGGTCGCGCGCCTGCGCCGCCTTTTCGAATTCGAGGTTCCTGGCGCAGTCCAGCATCTGCTTCTCCAGCGCGCGGATCTCGCGCGCGAGCTGCTTCTCGCTCATCGCCTCGTAGCGCGCGCCGGCCTGCGCCGCCTTCAGCTCCTGCCGCGCCCCGTCGGCGTCGTAGACACCGTCGATCAGGTCCTTGATGCGCTTCTGCACGCCGATCGGCGTGATGTTGTGCTTCGCGTTGTAGGCGATCTGCTTGTTGCGCCGCCGGTCGGTCTCGGCGATGGCGCGCTTCATGGAATCCGTCATCCGGTCGGCGTACAGGATCGCGGCGCCGTTGATATGGCGCGCCGCGCGGCCGACGGTCTGGATCAATGAACGCTCCGAGCGCAGGAAGCCCTCCTTGTCGGCATCCAGGATCGCCACCAGCGACACCTCGGGCAGGTCCAGGCCCTCCCTGAGCAGGTTGATGCCGACCAGCACGTCGAATTCGCCGAGCCGCAGGTCGCGGATGATCTCCACCCTTTCCACGGTCTCGATCTCGGAATGCAGGTACCGGACCTTGACGCCGTGCTCGCCGAGGTAATCGGTCAGCTGTTCGGCCATGCGCTTGGTCAGGGTGGTGACCAGGACGCGCTCCTTCTTCGCGACCCGCAGGCTGATTTCCGACAGCAGGTCGTCCACCTGCGTCGCCGCCGGCCGCAGCTGCACCGGCGGATCGATCAGCCCGGTCGGGCGCACCACCTGCTCCACGATCTGCGCGGATTTGCCCGCCTCGTAGTCGGCCGGCGTCGCCGAGACGAAGATCGTCTGCCGCACCACCGCTTCGAACTCGTCGAAGCGCAGCGGCCGGTTGTCGAGCGCCGAGGGCAGTCGAAAGCCGTAATCGACCAGGTTCTCCTTGCGCGAGCGGTCGCCCTTGTACATGCCGCCGAGCTGTCCGATGGTGACGTGGCTCTCGTCGATGATCATCAGCGCGTCGGGCGCCAGGTAGTCGATCAGCGTCGGCGGCGGCTCGCCCGGCTTGCGTCCGGAGAGGTGGCGCGAATAGTTCTCGATGCCCTTGCAGAAGCCCAGTTCGACCAGCATTTCGAGGTCGAAGCGCGTGCGCTGCTCGATGCGCTGCGCCTCGACCAGCTTGAGCGCTTTCTGGAAGAAATCGATGCGCTCGCGCAGCTCGAGCTTGATCGCCTCGATCGCGCGCAGCGTGGTGGCGCGCGGCGTCACGTAATGGCTCGAGGGATAGACCGTGAAGCGCGCCATCGGGTGCTGCACCCGGCCCGTGAGCGGATCAAATACTTCCAGTTTTTCCACCGCATCATCGGACAATGAGATTCGAATTGCATGCTCGGCATGCTCGGCCGGGAAGACGTCGATCACGTCGCCGCGCACCCGGAAAGTGCCGCGGCGGAAGTCGAGCTCGTTGCGGTCGTACTGCATCGCCACCAGCCGCGCGATCACCTCGCGCTGCTGCAATTTCTCGCCTTGGCGCAGGTGCAGGATCATGCCGTGGTACTCGGAAGGATCGCCGATGCCGTAGATCGCCGACACCGTGGCGACGATCACCACGTCGCGCCGCTCCAGCAGCGACTTGGTGGCCGACAGGCGCATCTGCTCGATGTGCTCGTTGATCGACGAGTCCTTCTCGATGTAGAGATCGCGCGACGGGACGTAGGCCTCGGGCTGGTAGTAGTCGTAGTAGGAAACGAAGTACTCGACCGCGTTGTCGGGGAAAAACTCGCGGAATTCCGAATAAAGCTGCGCCGCGAGCGTCTTGTTGGGCGCCAGCACCAGCGCCGGGCGGCCGAGCCGCGCGATCGCGTTGGCCATGGTGAAGGTCTTGCCCGAGCCGGTCACGCCGAGCAGCGTCTGGAACGCGAGGCCGTCCCCGATCCCCTCGACGATCTTGGCGATCGCCTCCGGCTGATCGCCCGCCGGCGGATACGGCTGGTGCAGTTTGAACGGGCTATTGGGGAAAGCGAGATCCACGGGTAAACTATTGCAGCGCAATAACCAACATTCCAGTCTAGCAGAATGAACGCACCGCACGCACCCTCCCCGCTCGCCGCGGTCGATATGGCGCCCAAGGACCCGATCCTTGGCGTCACCGAGGCGTACGTCGCCGACCAGAACCCGAAAAAGGTCAATCTCGGCGTCGGCGTCTATACCGACGACAACGGCAAGGTGCCGCTGCTCGAGTGCGTGCGCCGCGCCGAGGACAGCCGCGTCAGGAGCGGCGCGCCCAAGTCTTACCTGCCCATCGACGGCATTGCCGCTTATGACAAAGCTGTCCGGGAACTCGTTTTCGGTTCTTCTTGTAGTGCTTTGAATGAAAACCGGGTCGTAACCATTCAGGCCCTGGGCGGCACCGGCGGCCTGAAGATCGGCGCCGACTTCCTCAAGCAGATCAGTCCCGCCGCGACGGTCTGGATCAGCGAGCCGAGTTGGGAGAACCATCGCGCCCTGTTCGAAGGCGCGGGTTTCGCGGTCAGGGAATACCCGTACTACGACCCGAAGACGCACGGCCTGAACTTCGAAGGCATGCTGGGCGGGCTGAAAAAGCTGCCGGCGGGTGCGATCGCGGTGCTGCATTCCTGCTGCCACAACCCTACCGGCGTCGACCTGACCGAGGACCAGTGGAAGCAGGTGCTGGAAGTCGTCCGGGCGCGCGCGATCGTGCCGTTCCTCGACCTCGCCTACCAGGGCTTTGCCGAGGGCGCCGACGCCGACGCCTACGCCCCGCGCCTGTTCGCGCAAGCGACGCAGCCCGTGTTCCTGTCGAGTTCCTTCTCCAAGTCCTTCTCGCTCTACGGCGAGCGCGTCGGCGCCTTCAGCCTGGTCGCCGGCAGCAGCGACGAAGCCGCGCGCGTCCTCTCGCACCTCAAGCGGATCGTGCGCGCCAACTACTCCAACCCGCCGACGCACGGCAGCGACATCGTCGCGCGGGTGCTCACGAACCCGGAACTGCGCGCGCTCTGGGATCGGGAACTGGGCGCGATGCGGGACCGCATCAAGACGATGCGCAAGGCCCTCGTCGACGGCATCCATGCGCGCGTCGCCGGCGCCGACTTTTCCTTCGTCATGCAGCAGCGCGGCATGTTCTCCTATTCCGGCCTCACCCGGGAGCAGGTCCTGCGTCTGCGCAGCGAATATTCGATCTACACCATCGAGACCGGGCGCATCTGCGTCGCCGCGCTGACGACGAAGAACATCGACTACGTCGCCGAGGCCATCGCCCGAGTGCTCAAGTAGGTCTGCGGCCTTTTTTTCTATATAATTCCGGCCCTTCGCACGATTCCTCGATAGCTCAGTTGGTAGAGCGTCGGACTGTTAATCCGCAGGTCCCTGGTTCGAGTCCAGGTCGAGGAGCCAGACCCCAGTGCGACCCTCAAACCTCACTGCCCGGGTTCAATCGATGGAAATGTCAGCCGAAGAAATCAAGCAATTCTGGCGCGGCTTCTGCCAGCGCCGCAAGATCAGCGCGGACGTCGTCGCCAAGGGCGAGGCGATCATCGACAAGGACCCGGAATACTGGGCCGACCAGACCATGGGCGACCTGCTCGATTCGATTTCCGGCAAGAAGCCGAGTTGAGCGGGCCGCAGCGCTGCCGCCGCTTCCCGGTCATTCGGCCTTGAAGCCGATGGGGGAGTGATCGAAGCGACGGCAAGCGGGGCGTTGCTGCGCGTGCTGAACGTCGGTGTGCGCTTTGGCGGCATCGTTGCGCTCGACGATGTCTCCTTCGACGTGCCCTCGGGAAGCATCGTCGGCCTGATCGGGCCGAACGGCGCGGGCAAGACCACGCTGTTCAACTGCCTCTCGCGCCTCTACCAGTGCGGCAGCGGCGACATCGTTTTCGACGGCAGTTCGCTGCTCAGCGTCCCGCGCCACCGCGTTGCGGTGATCGGCATCGGCCGCACTTTCCAGAACCTCGCGCTGTTCCGCACCATGACGGTGCTCGAAAACATCATGGTCGGCCGTCATTGCCGCACGCACAGCGGCTTCTTCGTCAACGCGCTGCGCCTGCCCGCCGTCGCAAGGGAAGAGCACGCCACGCACGACAGTGCCCGCGCGCTGCTCCGGCTTCTCGATCTGGAATCACTCGCCGGCACGCGGGTCGCCGAATTGCCCCTCGGCACGCAGAAGCGCGTCGAGCTGGCGCGCGCGCTCGCCTCCGAGCCGAAGCTGCTGTTGCTCGACGAACCGGCGAGCGGTTTGAACCACGAGGAAGTCGGCGCGCTCGGCAAACTGATCTGCGATATCCGCGAGCGCCTCGCCCTCACGGTGCTGTTGGTCGAGCATCACATGAGCCTGGTGATGAGCATCTCGGACCGCGTCGTGGCGCTGAATTTCGGCAGGAAGATCGCCGAGGGCACGCCCGCCGAGGTGCAGCAGCATCCGGAACTATTACAGGCATACCTCGGGAGCACAGGCTAATGGCGTTGCTTGAGACCGCCAACCTGCACGCGGCCTACGGCCAGACCCGGGTGCTGCACGGCATCAGCTTTTCGATGGAGGAAGGCACGATTACCACGCTGCTCGGCGCCAACGGCGCCGGCAAGACGACCACCTTGCGCGCGCTCTGCGGCATGGTCCGGACCGAAGGCGAAGTGCGCTTCGGCGGCCAGCGCATCGACGGGCGCGCCACCGAGGACATCGTGCGGCTGGGAATCGCGCATGTGCCGGACGGCCGCGGGACTTTCGTCAACCTCACCACCGAAGAGAACCTTCGGCTGGGCGCCTACACCCGCAAGGACCGCGCCGCGATCGACGCCGATCTTGAACGCGTCTATGGCTACTTCCCGCGGCTCGGGGAACGGCGCGCCCAGCAGGCGGGCACGCTCTCCGGCGGCGAGCAGCAGATGCTGGCGGTATCGCGCGCCCTGATGCTGCGGCCCAGGCTGATGCTGCTGGACGAGCCCTCCTTCGGACTTGCGCCGCTCATCGTGCGGGAACTGTTCGGCATCCTGCGCGCGCTGAACCAGAAGGAGCACGTCAGCATGCTGCTGGTGGAGCAGAACGCGGCGATGGCGCTCGACCTCGCCGACCACGCCTACCTGATCGAAACCGGCCGCGTGGTGCTGTCCGGCACCAGCGGCGAGATCAAGAGCAACGACGCCGTTCGGCGTTCGTATCTGGGCTACTAGGCGCGCACGTGGAACCATTCATCCACCAGGTCCTTGCCGGGCTCGCCACCGGCGGCATCTACGCGAGCGTCGCGCTGGCGCTGGTGATGATCTACCAGGCCACCCATCTGGTGAATTTCGCGCAGGGCGAACTGGCCATGTTCTCGACCTATATCGCCTGGAGCCTGATCAACGCCGGCATGCCGTACTGGGGCGCTTTTTTCCTGACCGTGGGCTTGTCGTTCGTGCTCGGCGTCGTGATCGAACGCGTCGTGATCCGACCGGTCGAGAACTCCCCGGTGCTGGCGGTGGTGGTCGTGTTCATCGCACTGCTGGTGATACTCAACAGCGTCACGGGCTGGATCTACACCTTCACCATCAAGACCTTCCCCAGCCCGTTCCCGGGGCAGCCCCTGTTCGGCAACAAGTACATGTCGTCGCACGAAATCGGCGCCATCGGCGTCACCCTGGTGGTGCTCCTGCTGCTGTACGTGTTCTTCCGCTTCACGCCGCTCGGGCTCGCGATGCGGGCCGCCGCGCAGAATCCGGAATCGAGCCGCCTGGTCGGGATCCGCGTCGGCTGGATGCTTGCGCTCGGCTGGGGTCTTGCGGCCGCGATCGGCTCGGTGGCAGGCATGATGGTGGCGCCGATTGTCTTTCTCGATCCCAACATGATGGGCGGCGTGCTGCTCTACGCGTTCGCGGCCGCGCTCGTGGGAGGCATAGACAATCCGGCCGGCGCGGTATTCGGCGGTTTCCTCGTCGGGGTGCTGGAGAACGTGCTCGGCGCATTCGTCATCGGCAACGAACTCAAGCTCGCAGTGGCGCTGGTGCTGATCATCGGCGTGCTGACGGTGCGGCCTTCGGGCTTGTTCGGCAAAGTCCACGTGACGCGGGTATGAGCAGACGCAGCCTGGCCGGATTCGCGATCCTTCTGCTGCTTGCCTGCGCGCTGCCGTTCATGGTCAGCGAGTACCGCAGCTTCCAGTTCACGCTGGTCCTGGTCTATGCGATCGCGCTGCTCGGGCTGAACATCCTCACCGGTTACAACGGCCAGATCTCGCTCGGCCATGGCGCCTTTTATGCGATCGGCGCCTACTGCGCCGCGATCCTGATGGACAAGTACGGCGTTCCCTACTGGGCCACGATCCCGGTTGCCGGCGCCGTATGCCTCGCGGCGGGGTTCCTGTTCGGCCTGCCCGCGCTGCGGCTCGAAGGCCTGTATCTTGCGCTCGCCACGTTCGCGCTCGGCGTTTCGCTGCCGCAGCTCCTGAAATACCACCACCTGGAGGAATGGACCGGAGGCGTGCAGGGCATCACCATTCAGAAACCGGACGCGCCCGCCTTTTTCGCCGAGTTCGGCCTTGCGCTGGACCAGGATCAGTGGCTGTACTTGTTCACCCTGGCGGTTGCAGTCGTCATGTTCGTGCTTGGCTGGAATCTGCTGCGTGGCCGCATCGGCCGGGCGATGGTCGCGATACGCGACAACCACGTTGCCGCCGAGGCGATGGGTGTGAATAATGCGCTCATAAAATCGCTCGCCTTCGGCGTCTCGGCCATGTACACGGGGATCGCGGGCGCCCTCGGCGCGATCGCGGTGCAGTTCGTCGCACCCGACAGCTTCAACTTCTTCCTTTCGATCACCTTGCTGGTCGGAATCGTCATCGGCGGACTGGCATCGATCCCGGGCGCCCTGTACGGTGCGCTGTTCATCCAGTTCGTGCCGAATATCGCCGATGAGATCTCGAAGGCCGCGCCGTGGGCGATTTTTGGCCTGTTCCTGATCGGCTTTGTGTACCTGATGCCCGCCGGCGTCGCAGGAGCCGTGCGCATGGCCGTAGCACGGCTGGGTCGGAAAAGGCAAAATACCTGATGTTCCATCGAAGGCGGAGACCGTCATGAAGCTGAAGCTGATGCCCGTTGCGGCCCTGCTCGCCGCCGCGCTCGCGAGTCCGGCGGCGCTGGCGCAGAAGAAGTACGACCCGGGCGCCTCCGACAAGGAGGTTCTGCTTGGCCACATCAATCCGTATAGCGGGCCGGCATCCGCCTACGGAACGATCGGCAGGGTCATCGCCGCGTACTTCAAGAAAGTGAACCAGGAAGGCGGCGTCAACGGCCGCATGCTCAACATGATCAGCTACGACGACGGCTACAGCCCGCCGAAGACGGTCGAGATGGCGCGCAAGTTGGTCGAGCAGGACAAGGTGCTGCTGATCTTCCAGCCGCTCGGCACGCCGCCGAATTCGGCGATCCACAAGTACATGAACGCGAAGAAAGTGCCGCAGCTGTTCGTCGCCACCGGCGCCACCAAGTGGAACGATCCGAAGAAATTTCCCTGGACCATGGGCTGGCAGCCGAACTACCAGACCGAGGGCAAAATCTACGCGCAGCACATCCTGAAGACCAGGCCCAATGCCAGGATCGCCGTGCTCTACCAGAACGACGATTATGGCAAGGACTACCTCAAGGGCTTCCACGACGGGCTGGGCGCCAGGGCGAAGGCGATGATCGTCAGGGAGGCCTCCTACGAGGTCAGCGACCCGACGGTCGATTCGCAGATGGCGCAGCTGCAGGCTTCGGGCGCGGACACCTTCTTCAACATCACGACGCCGAAGTTCGCCGCACAGGCAATCCGCAAGGCCTGGGATAGCGGCTGGAAGCCGGTGCACTACCTGAACAACGTTTCGGTCGGCGTCGGCGCGGTGCTCAAGCCCGCGGGGCTGGAGAAAGCGGTCGGCCTGATCACCACCAACTACATCAAGGACCCGACCGATCCGCAATGGAAGGACGACGCGGCGATGAAGGGCTGGACGGATTTCATGCAGAAGTACTACCCGGAGGGCGACCTGACCGACAATACCAACGTTTACGGTTATGCCGTCGCCAAGACCCTGGCGCAGACGATCAAGCAGGCCGGAAACGACCTGACGCGCGCCAACGTCATGCAGCAGGCGGCAAGCCTGAAGAACTTCGAGGTCGATGTCCTGCTGCCGGGCATCAAGATCAACACCAGTGCGAGCGACTTCGCGCCGATCGAATCGGTGCAGCTGGCGAGGTTCGACGGCAAGACCTGGGTGCGCTTCGGCGAAGTCATGGGCAATTAGGGGAAAGGAAATACATGGACAAGAGAAACCACAAGGAGCGCCACGAGGCCGGCCTGAAGACGCGCCGCGAGGTGCTGGGCGCGGAGTACGTCGACAGGTCGCAGGCGGCGGCGGACGACTTCAACCGGCCGTTCACCGAACTGCTCAACACCTACTGCTGGAACGACGTCTGGAACCGGCCGGGACTGTCGCGCAAATCGCGCTCGATGCTGAATCTGGCGATGCTTTCCGCGCTCGGCCGGACGCATGAACTGAAGCTGCACGTGAACGGCGCGCTCAACAACGGCCTGACCAAGGAGGAGATCCGCGAGGTGTTTCTCCAGGTGGCGATCTACTGCGGCGTGCCCGCCGCCGTGGAGAGCTTCCGCTGCGCGAAAGAAGTCTTCAAGGAGCGCGGTCCTTCGCCTAAGGCATGATCCAGCCGTGCTGGTAGCCCTGGATCACGGGCGCGCAGCCGATCTTGGCAAAGAACTCCGCGACATAACCGCCCTTGCCCGCGACGCCGTAGTCGTGGACGATCATCTCCCGGCCCTTGAACTGCACCAGGGCCTGATTCCTCGCTGTATCGTCGACCACAATCAGGGTGCCGCTGGCGAGCAGCGGCATGATCGCGCACAACTCGTGCAGGTGATGCAGGGCGGCAGGATGCGGGTTGCGCCAGTCCAGGTCGAAGGAATCCAGGTAAAGGAGGTCGATGCCGGATTCGTCGGACCGGGTCAACTCCCTCAGATAGGCGACGCTGTCCGAACAGGTGACGGTGACCTTGCTGCTCACCCTGCCGCGAAGCCAGGTACAGGCGTCCTGGCTGATGTCGACCGTCCGCACGCTGCCGCCCCAGTGGTTGACGAAGCGATCGAACAGCAGCGTGCTCTGGCCGTCGCCATACCAGTTGCCCTCCGCCCTGGCGCAGCCGGTTTCCACGATCGTGTAGCTGGATTTCTCCATCGCCTCGAGGATCGCGAATGCCTGGCGAAAGGTTTCGCCGCGCAAGCCCAGCTTCTCGGCGTACTCGGCGTCGTATATCGGGAGAAAGGAAGTTCCGGCCACCGGTTCTGCGACCTCAGGTGGCCGAGCGCTGCTGCTGCAGGCCGAAGGTCTGCTCCATTTCACGGCGCAATTTCACCGCGGGCAGGCTGGCCTCGAAGGCGACGTCGCCCCAGCTGAGCGCCTGACCGGCGGCGACCGGCCGCAACAGCTTCCAGCCGTGCGCGAGGCCGAGCGGCAGGCAGCCCTGCGCCAGCGAAGCCTGCGCGGGCATCAGGCGCCCGACCACGGTGTACCCACCCTCACCATCGAGAATTTCGCTTTCATTCAAATCTTTTTTTGCAACTGCAACAGCGTCCGCACGCCATCCTGTCGCGCAGCCGGTCGGCTCGCCGCGCAAGCCCACGGAGGCGACCGAAATGCCGACCTCCAGCCCGATCAGGTGCCAGCGCTTGTACATGCAGGCGTAACGCCCCGACGGGTCGGTCTGCACGCCGTACTCGGAAAAGCAGCGCCGGATGTACTCCGATTCGCCCTCGAACACCACCCAGACGCCGAAGCGGATGTCGTAGGGAATGACCCTGCCGTCGCGCTCCAAAGACGACACCACCTCGACCTGTCCCTTGTGGTGCAGTTGCCCGCCTTCCTCCCGGGGCCGCATCACGCTTGGCAGCTGATCAATGGAACAAGCTGGAAAAGAAAGGCCAGCGGGCGCCGGCGTCAAACCGGTGGCGTTGCACACCGCGCTCGCTTCGATCGCCGGCTTGGAGCCATCGAGAAAGGAATTGAACATCTTCGGATTGAGGCCGCCGACGCTGGCCTGCTCCGGCGTGAGCCCGTAGTAGCCCCACACCGTCTCGGGCGTGGATTGCGCATAGTGCGGCAGCCACTTGTGGCCGCGACCTGCCGCAACGACCGGAAAACCCGCCGCGCGCGCCCAGTCCACCAGATCGCAGATGAGCGCCGGCTGGTCGCCGTAAGCGAGGCTGTAGACGACCCCGGCCTGCCTGGCGCGCTGCGCCAGCATCGGCCCGCAGAACGCATCGGCTTCGACCGTCACGTTGACGACATGCTTGCCGTTCCGGAACGCGTCCAGGATGTGCTCGACCGCAGCCACCGGGTTGCCGGTCGCCTCGATCACGATGTCGATCGAAGGATGCGAGACCAGCGCCTGCCAGTCTTCAGAAATGTGGGTAATACGGTTCTTGAGCGCGTGTTCAATTGAAGTTCCAGAATAATTTCCGGGACTCCAGCCAACGCGGCCTAGATTCGTCTTCGCATTCTCCGGAGAAAGGTCTGCGATCGAGACCAGATGCACGCCCGGGGTGCGCGGCACCTGCGCGAGATACATCGCCGCGAATTTTCCCGCGCCGATCAAGCCGATGCGGATCGGTTTACCCTGGTTTTCTCTTTCCTGCAGTTTTGCGTAGAGGTTCATGCCGCCTCCAGCGCTCCCTGCAGTTCTTCGGCCGGCGTGCCGTCCTTCCAGGGCAGCGGCACGTCGTAGGGCTTGCGCAGGCAGTCGTCCGGCAGGCACCGGATCGGCGCGAAATCGCGGTGCGCGATGTAGCCGGGCCGCTTGAAGCGCCGGATGTGGTTCGACACCGCGCACAGCGACAGATACACGCTGACCCGGTTCCAGGGCGACAGGTTCGAGCCCGAGGCATGCACCAGGCAGCCATGGAACAGGATCATCGAGCCGGCCGGCCCTTTCGGCGCCACGATGCCGCCGTGTTCGACCAGTTTCCCTATGCTTTCGTTATTTATGGTCCAAAGCGGATAACTCGTCGTGCTGGTGTCGTGCTGCGCCTCCAGCACGCCGAGTGTGTGGCTGCCGGGGATCAACATCAGCGGCCCGTTGAATTCGTTCACTTGGTCGAGGAAGATCGCCACGTTCATGGCGCGCGCCTCGGGCATCTGGTCGTCGTTGCGCCAGGTGCCGTAGTCCTGGTGCCACTGCCAGAGGTCGCCGTCGAACGCCTGCTTGCCGTTGATCTTGAACTGGTGCATGTAGACGTCTTCGCCGAACACCTGCTGCACCGGCTCGACCATGCGCGGGTGGCGCGCCAGCCGCGCGAAAGGCGCGCTGTACATGTGCGCCGCGAAATTGGTGCGCACGACATCGCCGGTCTTCTCGCGCACGTTCTCGGGCCGGCGCTGGGCGTAGAGCGCGGGCACCTCGTCGGTCAGAACCTTGATTTCCTCCGGCGTGAACAGACCGGGAAAGAACAGGTAACCGTCGCTGTCGAAGGTGTCGAGCTGGGCTTGCGTCAGTTTCATGGGCAACCTCTCCAAGCTTGTGTATTATAGATTTTCCTGAGGAGGAGACCGATGCAGCTCAAGCGATTCCTGGCGGCCGCGCTCGCCGCCGCCGCGCTGTGCGCCGCCCCGGCACACGCCGTCACGCTCAAGTGGGCGGCGCAGAACGACGTCATCACGCTCGACCCGCATTCCCAGAACCACGCCACCACCAACGGCATCATGCAGCACGTCTACGAGGGGCTGGTGCGCTACAGCAAGAAATTCCAGGTCGAGCCCTCGCTCGCCACCGGCTGGAAGGAAGTTGCGCCGAACCAATGGCGCTTCACGCTGCGCAAGAACGTCAAATTCCACGATGGCAGCCCGTTCACCGCCGACGACGTCGTCTTCTCCTACGGCCGCATCATGCAGCCGCAAGGCACCATGCAGATCTACGTTGCCGGCGTGAAGGAAGTCAGGAAGGTCGATGATTTCACCGTCGACCTGATTCTGTCGGGCCCGAACCCGGTGCTGCTGCGCAACCTCGTTGATTTCCGCGTCATGAGCAAGGCCTGGTCCGCGAAGAACCGGTCCGAGAACGTACAGGACTACAAAGGCAAGGAAGACACGTACGCCTCGCGCAACACGAACGGCACGGGGCCGTATGTTCTCAAGCTGTGGGAGCCCGAGAAGCGCATCCTGATGCAGGCCAACGCCGCCTGGTGGGACAAGATCGAAGGCAACGTTACCGAGGTGATCTATACGCCGATCCGCTCGGATGCGACGCGCGTCGCCGCCCTGCTGTCGGGCGACGTCGACCTGCTCACCGACATGCCGACGCAGGACGTGGCGCGGATGCGCAACGACCCCAAACTCAAGGTGCTCGACGGCCATGAGGTTCGCACGATCTTCATCGGCATGGACCAGTTCAGTCCGGAACTGAAGTATTCGAACATCAAGGGCAAGAATCCGTTCAAGGACATCCGGGTGCGCAAGGCGCTCAACCTGGCGGTGGACCGCGAGGCGATCCGGCGCGTCACCATGCGCGGCCTGTCGCTGCCTGCCGCGATCATGGTCGCACCGGGCGTGCATGGCCACTCCCCCGAGCTCGACAAGGTGCTTGCGGCGGACGTCGAGGGCGCGCGCAAGCTGCTCGCGGAAGCGGGCTATCCGAACGGTTTTGAATTCACGCTCGACTGCCCGAACAACCGCTACGTGAACGACGAGGAGATCTGCCAGGCGCTGGTCGGGATGTGGGCCAAGGCCGGCCTCAAGGTAAAACTGCTCGCGGCGCCGATGGCGACCTTCATCGCCAAGATCCAGAACTTCGACCACAGTGCCTACATGCTGGGCTGGGGCGTGGCGAATTTCGACGCCAATTACACCCTGTTCTCGCTGGTGCATACCAAGTCCACGGGCGCGGCCGGCAGCTTCAATCTCGGCCGCATCAACGACGCGAAGCTCGATGCGATCATCGCCGGGATCAATACCGAGACCGACACCAGGAAGCGCGACGCGATGCTGCGCGAAGCGCTGACCATCACGCGGGACCAGTACTATTACGTGCCCCTGCACCACCAGCTGCGGCCCTGGGCGATGAAGAAGAACGTCACCACGGTCCACAAGGCCGACGACCGGCCCGAATCCCGCTTTGCGCGGGTGGATTAGAAGGAGCCGGAAATCGGGCCCTGACCCCGATTTCTATTGCTTGGCCGGGACCTGGAAGAACACTTCGTCGTTCTTGACCATCCCGAGCTCGTAGCGGGCGCGCTCCTCGATCGCGTCGAAGCCCTGCTTGAGGTCCTTGACTTCGGCGGCGAGCGCGCCGTTGCGGATTTCCAGCCGCTCGTTCCTGGCGTGTTGCGCGTCCAGCTGGCGGTCCACGTCCCAGACCCGCAGCCAGCCGCCCTTGCCCAGCCAGAGCGGGTACTGGATGGCGAGGATCAGCGCGCCGAGGACGCCCGCGAGGACTTTCATCCGGCCCGGAGCAACGCCTCGCGCCCGGGGTAGCTGACCGAGTCGCCGAGGTCTTCCTCGATGCGCAGCAACTGGTTGTACTTGGAGGTGCGGTCCGAGCGCGACAGCGATCCGGTCTTGATCTGCAGCGCGTTGGCGCCGACCGCGATGTCGGCGATGGTCGTGTCTTCGGTCTCGCCCGAGCGGTGCGAGATCACCGTGCCGTAGCCGGCGCGCTTGGCCATTTCGATCGCGGCAAAGGTCTCCGAGAGCGTGCCGATCTGGTTGACCTTGATCAGGATCGCGTTCGCTGCGCCCTGGCGAATGCCTTCGCGCAGCAGCTTGGTGCTGGTGACGAAAACGTCGTCGCCGACCAGCTGCAGCTTGCGCCCGAGGCGCGCGGTAAGCAGTTTCCAGCCTTCCCAGTCGCCCTCGGCCATGCCGTCCTCGATCGAGACGATCGGGTAGCGGTCGGCCAGGTTCGCGAGATAATCGCAAAGTTCATTCGAGGTGTAGTTTTTTCCTTCGGATTTGAAAACATAACGGCCATCCCGATAGAACTCCGTGGCAGCGCAGTCCAGCGCAAGCAGCACGTCCTGCCCGGCGCTGTAGCCCGCCTGGTCCACCGCCTCGAGGATCAGCTCGATCGCCGCCGCATGCGTCGGCAGGTTGGGCGCAAAGCCGCCCTCGTCGCCCACCGCCGTGGACATGCTCCTGGAACTGATTATTTTCCTCAATGAATGAAAGACTTCCGCACCGCAGCGCAGCGCTTCCCGGAACGACTTCGCGCCGACCGGCACGATCATGAACTCCTGCATCTCCAGGTTGTTGTTGGCGTGCACCCCGCCGTTGACCACGTTCATCAGCGGCACCGGCATCTGCATCGGCCCCGCGCCGCCGAAATAGCGGTACAGCGGCAGGCCGGATTCTTCGGCCGCAGCCTTGGCGGCCGCCATCGACACCGCCAGCGTGGCATTGGCGCCCAGGCGTCCCTTGTTCTCGGTGCCGTCCAGCTCGATCAGCGTCTTGTCGATGAACGACTGCTCCGAGGCATCCAGCCCGACGATCGCCTCCGATATCTCGGTGTTGACCGCCTCCACCGCCATGAGCACGCCCTTGCCGCCGTAGCGCTTCGCGTCGCCGTCGCGCAGTTCGATCGCTTCCCGGCTCCCGGTCGAGGCGCCCGAGGGAACGGCGGCGCGCCCCATGGCGCCGGACTCCAGCAGGACGTCCGCTTCGACGGTCGGGTTGCCGCGCGAGTCGAGGATCTCCCTCGCAACGATATCGACGATGGAGCTCATGAATTTTCCCTTTTCACCAGATTTTCAGCGAAACCGCTCTTCTTCACCGAGCGATCGAGTTCGACCAGCGTTTGCAGCAGCCCTTCCATGTGCTTCAGCGGCCAGGCATTGGGACCGTCCGAGAGCGCCTTCTCCGGGTCCGGGTGCGTCTCCATGAAAAGCCCCGCGATGCCGCTCGCCACCGCGGCGCGCGCGAGCACCGGGATGAATTCCCGCTGGCCGCCCGAGCTCGTACCCTGCCCGCCCGGAAGCTGCACCGAGTGCGTGGCGTCGAAGACGACCGGACAACCGGTGTCGCGCATGATCGCGAGCGAGCGCATGTCGGAGACCAGGTTGCCGTAGCCGAAGGAAAATCCCCTCTCGCAAACAAGAATATTTTCCTGTTTGGAGGATTCTTTTGCCTTGTCAACAACGTGCTTCATTTCCTGTGGCGAAAGGAACTGGCCCTTCTTGATGTTTACGGGTTTTCCGGCCGAAGCGGCCGCGCGGATGAAATCGGTCTGCCGGCAGAGGAACGCGGGCGTCTGCAGCACGTCCACCACCGCCGCCGCGGGCTTGACCTCTTCCTCGGAATGCACGTCGGTCAGTACAGGAATATTTAGTTCTTTTTTTACATAAGCAAGAATTTCGAGCCCCTTTTCCATGCCAAGCCCGCGGTAGGACTTCCCCGAGCTCCGGTTGGCCTTGTCGTAGGACGACTTGAAGATGAAAGGCACGCCGAGCCTGGCGCAAATCTCCTTCAGGCGCCCGGCGGTCTCGAGCTGCAGCCCGAGCGACTCGACCACGCAGGGACCGGCAATCAGGAACAGCGGCCTGTCGAGGCCGGCCTCGAAGCCGCACAGCTTCATGCGGCAACGACGGAAAGCTTTCCGTCAGGAGACGAGCGCTTGGCAGCCGAGCGGTAGCGGATGGCCGCATTGACGAAGGCCTTGAACAGCGGATGACCGCCGCGCGGGGTCGAGGTGAATTCCGGGTGGAACTGGACGCCGAAGAAAAACGGATGGCCCGGCAACTCCATCATTTCCGGCAGTTTCTCGCTCGGCGTGCGCGCCGATACCCTGTAGCCCTTGGCCGCCAGTTCCGGCACGTACACGTTGTTTACTTCGTAACGATGACGATGCCGTTCATTCACTTCCGGACCATAAACTGAAAAAGCAAGCGTTCCCGCCTCGACCGGGCATTTCTGCGCGCCCAGGCGCATGGTGCCACCCAGATCCGAAGATTCGCTGCGCTGCTCGATGCGCCCGGTGCGGTCCAGCCATTCCGTGATCAGCGCGACCACGGGATGCGGCGTCTCGGGGTCGAATTCGGTGCTGTTGGCGCCCGCAAGGCCGCAGACATTGCGCGCGAACTCGATCGTCGCGAGCTGCATGCCGAGGCAGATGCCGAGGTAGGGGACGCCGTTCTCGCGCGCGAAGCGGATCGCCCGGATCTTGCCTTCGGTGCCGCGCTTGCCGAAGCCGCCCGGCACCAGGATGGCGTCCATCTTTTCCAGGATGCCGATGCCGCTGCGTTCGATCTCCTCCGAATCCACGTAATGGATCCTGACGCGGCTGCGGGTATGGATGCCCGCATGCGCCAGCGCCTCGTTGAGCGACTTGTAGGAGTCCTGCAGGTCGACATACTTGCCGACGAAGGCGATGTCGACCTCGTGTTCCGGGTGTTCGAGCGCATGCACCAGGCTCTTCCAGGCCGACAGATCCGCGGCCTTGGCCAGGATCTGAAGCTTGTGGCAGACGATCTCGTCGAGCATCTGCTCGTGCAGCATCATCGGGATCTTGTAGATCGAATCCACGTCCCAAGCCGAAATTACCGCCTCCTTCTGGACATTGCAGAAGAGAGCTATTTTTCTTCTCTCCTCTTCGGGCAGCGGCCGGTCGGCGCGGCACAGCACCACGTCGGCCTGGATCCCGATCTCGCGCAGTTCCTTGACCGAGTGCTGCGTCGGCTTGGTCTTGATCTCCCCCGCCGAGGCGATGAAGGGCACCAGCGTCAGGTGGATGTAGCAGACATTGTTGCGGCCCAGTTCCAGGCCCATCTGCCGGATCGCCTCGAGGAAAGGCAGCGACTCGATGTCGCCGACCGTGCCGCCGACCTCGACGATCGCCACCTCGGCGTCGCCCGCGCCGCGCTTGATGTTGACCTTGATCTCGTCGGTGATGTGCGGGATCACCTGCACCGTGCCGCCGAGGTAATCGCCGCGCCGCTCCTTCTTGATCACCGACTCGTAGACCTGGCCGGTGGTGAAGTTGTTCCAGCGCCGCATCTTCGAGGACTGGAAGCGCTCGTAGTGGCCGAGGTCGAGGTCGGTCTCGGCGCCGTCGTCGGTGACGAACACCTCGCCGTGCTGGAACGGCGACATCGTGCCCGGATCCACGTTGATATAGGGATCCAGCTTGATGTTGGTGACCCGGATGCCCCGCGATTCGAGGATCGCGGCTAGAGAAGCGGCGGCGATACCCTTTCCAAGACTGGAAACGACACCACCGGTTACGAACACGTACTTTGTCATGTACGCCGAGCAGGGCGTGAAAGCCGGAGTCTACAGGAACCGCGCCCGCCTCACAAATCCGGATCGCTCCCGCGCAATGCCGGTCAGGCCTGCGAAAGCTCCAGCCGGCCGCGGAACTGCTCCAGGGCTTCGGGATTGGCGAGCGCCTCGAGATTTTTCACCTGCCGGCCGTGCACCACGTCGCGCACCGCGAGCTCGACGATCTTGCCGCTCTTGGTGCGCGGGATGTCGGCCACCTGGATGATCTTGCCGGGCACGTGCCGCGGCGTGGTGTTGTCGCGGATCTTCTGCTTCACCCGGGAAATGAGCTGGTCATCCAGGGAAAGCCCTTCCTGAAGTTTCACGAACAGCACCACCCTCACGTCCCCGTCCCAGTCCTGCCCGATGACCAGCGCTTCGACCACTTCGTCGAGCTGCTCGACCTGGCGGTAGATCTCCGCCGTGCCGATCCGCACCCCGCCCGGATTGAGCACCGCGTCCGAGCGTCCGTAGATGACCATGCCGCCATGCCCGGTCAGTTCGCACCAGTCGCCGTGGCGCCAGACGTTGGGAAATCTCTCGAAGTATGCGGCCCGGTACCTGGCATCACCGGGATCGTTCCAGAAACCGACCGGCATGGATGGGAAGGGTCTGGTACAAACCAGTTCTCCTTTTGCTTGCTTGAGAGAAAAACCGTTCTCATCAAAAACCTCGATCGCCATGCCGAGGCCCTTGGCCTGGATTTCGCCGCGCCACACCGGTCCCATCGGGTTGCCGAGCACGAAGCAGGAGACGATGTCGGTGCCGCCCGAGATCGAGGACAGGCAGAGGTCGCCCTTGATGTTCGCGTAAACGTAGTCGAAGCTCTCCGGCACCAACGGCGAGCCGGTGGACAGCACCGCACGGAGCTTCTCCAGCCTGTGGGTCTCGGCCGGCTTGAGCCTGATCTTGGCGATGGCGTCGATGAATTTTGCGGACGTCCCGAAGTGCGTCATGCCCTCGGCATCCGCGAAATCGAACAGGATCCTGCCGCGTCCGGCGAACGGCGAGCCGTCGTAGAGCAGCAGGGTCGCCCCGGCAGCCAGGCCGGAGGCGAGCCAGTTCCACATCATCCAGCCAAGCGTGGTGAAGTAGAACACCCGGTCGCCCGGCTTCACGTCGGAATGCAGGACGTGTTCCTTCAGGTGCTGCAGCAGCGTGCCGCCGGCGCCATGCACGATGCACTTGGGGACGCCCGTGGTCCCGGACGAATACAGGATATAGAGCGGATGATTGAACTCGACCTGCTCAAAATGAATTTCCTTCGGGGAAAAAGACGAGACAAAATTTTCCAATGAAACTCCAACCTTTAATTCCGCCCCGATATACGGCACCACGACGCACTGCCTGACGCAGGGCAGCTTCGCCAGGATCTCTGCGGCCTTCTCTTGCGCGTCGAATTCCTTGCCGCCGTAGAGGTAGCCGTCGGCGCAGAACAGCACCTTCGGCTCGATCTGGCCGAAGCGGTCGAGCACGCCCTGGACCCCGAAATCCGGCGAGCAGGAGGACCAGATCGCCCCCAGGCTGGCTGTCGCGAGCATTGCAGCGACGGCTTCGGGAAGATTCGGCAGATAAGCTGCGACGCGGTCGCCCTTCCTGATTCCGGCGGCGGCCAGCGCCTGCTGCAGGCGGGAGACGAGATCATGGAGCTGCTTGCGGCTCAGGCGCCGCTTGATCCGGTCCTCGCCCCAGAAAACGATCGCATCGGAATCGTCGCGCCCGCGCAGCAGGTTTTCCGCAAAGTTGACGCGTCCGTCGGGAAACCATTTCGCCCCCGGCATCCTGCCGCCGTCCACCAGCGTGCGCGCGCCCTTCATGCCGCGCACGGCGCAGAAATCCCACAGTAGGTTCCAGAACTCCTCGCTGTGCTCGACCGACCAGCGGTGTAGCGCTGCGTAGGAACCCGGCGTACCCGCGCGCGCCATGAACCGCGCCATGTTGGTCTGCGCTGCGCGTTCCGGCGACGGCCTCCAGAGCGGATTCACAGCGCCATTCTATAATCCCCGGCATGACGCGCGAATCGATGCGATACGACATCGTGATCGTGGGCGGCGGCCCGGCGGGCCTCGCCGCGGCGATCCGGCTCAAGCAACTGTCGCCCGATTGCTCGGTCTGCGCAATCGAGAAAGGCTCCGAAATCGGCGCCCACATCCTTTCCGGCGCGGTGATGGATCCCCGCGCGATGGACGAACTGTTCCCCGACTGGAAGGCCAAGGGCGCGCCGCTGAATGTTGCCGTTGCCGAGGACAGATTTTTATTCTTGAGAGAGAAAACGGCATTCAGGACACCGAACTTCCTGCTTCCCGCCTGCTTCCAGAATCACGGCAACTACGTGATCAGCCTCGGCAGCGTCGCGCGCTGGCTCGGGCAGCAGGCCGAAGCGCTGGGGGTCGAGATCTTCCCCGGTTTCGCGGCCGCGGAGGTCCTTTACGATGAAAAGGGCGCGGTAAAGGGCGTCGCCACGGGCGACATGGGCGTCAACCGCAGGGGCGAGCGCACCGACGCGTTCCAGCCCGGCATCGAACTGCACGCCAAATACACCTTCTTCGCCGAAGGCTGCCGCGGCAACCTGGGCAAGCAGCTCGAGACAAAATTCGACCTGCGCAGGGGATCCGATCCGCAGGTCTACGGCATCGGCCTCAAGGAACTATGGGACCTGAAACCGGATAAGCATCAGCCGGGACTGGTGGTGCACACCGCCGGTTGGCCGCTCGAGAGCGACACCTATGGCGGTTCGTTCCTTTACCACCTGGAGAACAACCAGGCCGCGGTCGGTTTCGTGGTCGGGCTCGCCTATACCAACCCATACCTCAGCCCCTACGAGGAATTCCAGCGCTACAAGACGCATCCCGCGATCCGCAGTTTCCTCGAGGGCGGAAAACGCGTCGCCTACGGCGCCAGGGCGATCGCCGCGGGCGGCCTGCAATCGCTGCCCGAGCTGGCCTTCCCGGGCGGCTGCCTGATCGGCGACGATGCGGGCTTCCTGAACGCTTCCCGCATCAAGGGCAGCCACTGCGCGATCAAGTCCGGCATGCTCGCGGCCGAAGCCGCGCACGCTGCGCTTGCCGCCGGCCGCGCAGGCGATACGCTGGCGTCCTACCCGGAAGCCTTCAGGCAAAGCTGGCTGTTCGACGAACTCTACCGGGCGCGCAACTTCAAGCCCTGGATGGCCAAGGGCCTGTACACCGGCTCGCTCATGTTCGGCGTCGACCAGATCGTGTTCGGTGGCAAGGCGCCCTGGACGCTGCACCACGGCCATGCCGACCACGAGACCCTGAAGAAAAAGACCGAAGCCGAGCCGATCGCCTATCCCAAGCCCGACGGCGTGCTGAGTTTCGACCGGCTGACCAGCGTCTCGTTCTCGAGCACCAACCACGGCGAGGACCAGCCGGCGCACCTGACGCTCAAGGACGCGTCGGTGCCGGTCAATGTCAATCTCGAGCTCTACGATGCGCCCGAGCAGCGCTACTGCCCGGCGGGCGTCTACGAGATCGTGCGCGAGGCCGCGGGGGCGCGGCTGCAGATCAACGCGCAGAACTGCGTCCACTGCAAGACCTGCGACATCAAGGATCCGACGCAGAACATCGTCTGGGTCACGCCGGAAGGCGGCGGCGGACCCAACTACCCGAACATGTAGTGCGGGATAATCTCCCACCATGGACCGAAAATTGACCGTTCTGGATCTCAAGGGGCGCAAGGGTGCGCGCCTCGTAATGCTCACCGCCTACGACGCGCCTACCGCGCGCCTGGCCGTCGCCGCCGGCGTCGACGTGCTCCTGGTAGGCGATTCGCTCGGCATGGCAGTCCTCGGTTACGACTCCACGGTGCCGGTCACGATGGAAGACATGCTCCATCACGCCAAGGCCGCCCGGCGCGGCGCGCCGGGCGCCTTCATCATCGCCGACATGCCGTTTCTGTCGTTTGCCACCGTGGAGCGGGCTCTGGACAATGCCGCGCGCTTCCTGAAGGAGGCCGGCGCCGATGCGGTAAAACTGGAAGGCGGCGTGGAAGTCGCGCCCGTCGTCGAGGCGCTGGTGCGGGCGGGCATCCCGGTGATGGGGCATCTCGGCCTCACCCCGCAGACCGCCTCCGCTCTGGGCGGTTTCAAGCTTCAGGCCAGGGACGAGGACGGCGGGCGCAAGCTCCTTGCCGACGCGCGCGCGCTCGAGCAGGCCGGCTGCTGGAGCATCGTGCTCGAACTGGTCCCCGCGCCCCTCGCCAAGCTCGTCACTTCGCGCGCGGGCATTCCGACGATCGGCATCGGCGCGGGCCCGGACTGCGACGGCCAGGTGCTCGTCTACCACGACCTCGTAGGGATCACCGCGCCGGAGTTCCGTCCGAAATTCCTCAAGCGTTACGCCGAGGCGGGCGAGGCAATGCGCGCAGCCATCGCACAGTACGCGGCGGAAGTGCGCGCCGGCCGCTATCCGGACGAAGCGCACAGTTTCGGCATGAATGCCGACGTCCTGCGCCGCATCGAAAGCGGCTGACCCCGATTTTCTAGGCGGCGAGGAACTGCTCGTCCGAGAGCGCCATCACCGCGGCCGAACCGCGGGTCACCGTGGCGGCGAGCCCCGGCGCCTGTGTCAGCACGTGGTCGGCGAAGAAACGCGCCGTCGCGATCTTGGCGGCGTAAAAACCCTGATCGCCTTCCTTTGTTGCCAGTTTCTTTTCCGCAATCAACGCCGCGCGCGCCATCTGCCAGCCGCCGGCGGTGATCCCCATCAGCTTGAGGAACGGCACCGCGCCCGCGAAGACCGCGTTGGGATCCTTGCTCGCGGTGGCGAGGATGAAATCGACGCTGTCGGAGACTGCCTGCACCGCGGCGGAAACACAGATACGTATAGCTTGAATATCCGGATTTCCCGAACTGGAAAGTTCCGCATCGAAATTCCTCAAGCCAACAATCCATTCCCTGACGGTCGCACCCGCCTCGCGCGCGATCTTGCGCCCGACGAGGTCGCCCGCCTGGATGCCGGTGGTTCCCTCGTATATCGTGGTGATGCGCGCGTCGCGCAGGTGCTGCGCGGCGCCGGTCTCCTCGATGAACCCCATGCCGCCGTGCACCTGCACGCCGAGCGAGGCGATTTCGATGCCGGTCTCGGTGCTCCAGCCCTTGACCACAGGAATCATCAGGTCGACGAAGGCCTGGTGTTTCCTTTGCTCTTCCGGATTCTTGGTCCTTAAAGAAAAATCCATCGAGGCCGCCACGACATAGGCGAGCGCGCGCGCCGCCTCGGTCTGCGACTTCATCAGCATCAGCATGCGGCGCACGTCCGGGTGGCGGATGATCGGGACCGTGTTGCCGCCCTGCACCAGGTCCTTGCCCTGCAGCCGCTCCTTGGCGTAGGCCAGCGCGCGCTGGAACGCGCGCTCGGCGATCGACACGCCCTCCAGCCCGACGCTGAAGCGCGCCGCGTTCATCATCACGAACATGTACGCGAGGCCCTTGTTCTCCTCGCCCACGAGGTGGCCGACTGCGTCCTCGAACACCATCACCGCCGTAGGGCTGGCGTGGATGCCGAGCTTGTGCTCGATCGACGCGCATTTCGCACGGTTGCGTTCGCCGGGCGTGCCGTCGGGTTTGAGCAGGAATTTCGGCACCACGAAAAGCGAAATGCCCTTCACGCCCTCGGGCGCGTCCGGCGTGCGCGCAAGCACCAGGTGCACGATGTTGTCGGTGAGGTCGTGCTCGCCGTAGGTGATGAAAATCTTCTGCCCGGAGATCAGGTAATGATCCCCCTTGGGCACCGCCCGCGTGCGCACCAGCGCGAGGTCCGACCCCGCCTGCGGTTCGGTCAGGTTCATGGTGCCGGTCCAGTGGCCGGCGACCATCTTGTCCAGGTAGGCCTTCTTCAGCGCGTCCGAACCGCACAGGATCAGCGCGTGAATCGCGCCCTGCGTGAGCAGCGGGCAGAGCGAAAAGGACATGTTGCTCGAGGTGAGCATTTCCTCGACTGCGGTGGCAACCAGCTTGGGCAGGCCCTGCCCGCCGAACGCCTCCTCGAACGGCAGCGCGGGCCAGCCTGCCTCCACGTACTGCCGGTAGGCCTGCTTGAAGCCCTTGGGCGTTGTCACCGCGCCATCGCGCCATTGGGAGCCTTCCTGGTCTCCGGAGTAATTCAGGGGGTCCAGGATCTGCGTGGCGAACTTGGATGCTTCTTCCAGGATCGCGTCCACGGTGTCCGGGCTCGCCTCGCCGAATCCCGGCAGCTTCGCGACTTCGGCAAGGCCGGCGAGCTCGTTCAGCACGAAGCGCATGTCCTTCAAAGGCGCGACATAAGAGCTCATTTCTTAAGTTCCTCGATCAATTCCGGGACCACCTTGAACAGATCGCCCACGATGCCGTAATCGGCCACCTGGAAGATCGGCGCTTCCTCGTCCTTGTTGATGGCGACGATCACCCGGCTGTCCTTCATCCCGGCCAGGTGCTGGATGGCGCCGGAGATGCCGACCGCGACGTAGAGCTCGGGCGCCACGATCTTTCCGGTCTGCCCTACCTGCCAGTCGTTCGGCACGAAGCCCGCATCCACTGCCGCGCGCGAAGCGCCCATGGCCGCGTTCAGCCTGTCCGCCAGCGGCTCGAGGATCTTGAAGTTCTCGCCCGAACCCATGCCGCGTCCGCCCGAGACGACGATCTTCGCGGCGGTGAGCTCCGGGCGCTCGGACTTGGAGATTTCGCGGCTGACGAAGCTCGAGAGGCCACTATCGGCAGGAGGATCCATTTTTTCGATAGCAGCATTTCCCCCGGCAGGCGCGACCGCATCAAACCCGGTCGTGCGCACGGTAATGACCTTGATCGCGTCTTTCGACTTCACCGTGGCGAGCGCGTTGCCGGCGTAGATCGGCCGCACGAAAGTATCCGGCGACTCGACCGCGATGATCTCGGAGATCTGCTGCATGTCGAGCAGCGCGGCGATGCGCGGCGTCACGTCCTTGCCGTTCGAGGTCGCGGGCGCAAGGATGTGCGAATAGCCCTTTGCGATCGAAACCACCAGGGCAGCGACGTTCTCCGCGAGAAACTCGGCGAGCTGCGGCGCTTCCGCGTTCAACACCTTCGCCACCCCCGGGATCTGGGCGGCGGCCTTGGCCGCGCCGTCGGCATTGTGCCCGGCGACCAGGACGTGGACCTCGCCGCCGATCTTGTGCGCCGCGGCCACCGTATTGAGCGTCGCGCCCTTGAGCGTGCCGTGGTCGTGCTCCGCAATCACCAGGATGGCCATGGTCAGATCACCTTGGCTTCGTTGCGCAGCTTGTCGACCAGCGCTTTCGCGTCGGGCACCCTGACCCCGGCCTTGCGCTTGGGCGGCTCGACCACTTTCAGGGTCGCGAGGCGCGGCGCGATGTCGACGCCGAGCGCATCGGGCTTGAGGTTCTCGAGCGGCTTTTTCTTCGCCTTCATGATGTTGGGCAGCGTGACGTAGCGCGGCTCGTTCAGGCGCAAGTCGCTGGTCACGATCGCGGGCAGCCTGACCGATACCGTCTCCAGGCCGCCGTCGACTTCGCGGGTGACTTGCGCCTTGTCATTTTCTATTTTTATTTTCGAAGCAAACGTGGCCTGGGGCCAGCCGAGCAGCGCGGCGAGCATCTGCCCGGTCTGGTTCGAATCGTCGTCGATCGCCTGCTTTCCCAATATGACCAGTCGGGGCGCTTCCTTTTGACAGACTGCTTTCAGGATCTTTGCAACCGCAAGAGGCTGCAACTCCTCGTTGCTCTCCACCAGGATTGCCCGATCCGCCCCGATCGCGAGCGCCGTGCGCAGGGTCTCCTGGCAGGCCGCGGCGCCGCAGGAAACGGCCACCACCTCGGTCGCGACGCCGGCTTCCTTCAGCCGCACCGCCTCCTCCAGCGCGATCTCGTCGAACGGGTTCATCGACATTTTCACGTTGGCGGTCTCGACGCCGGTGCCGTCGGCCTTGACGCGCACCTTGACGTTGTAATCGACCACGCGCTTGACGCTGACCAGTACTTTCATGGGCTGAGGGCGGGATGCAATGGAGCGAAATTATAGCCCGGCACTCTTTGGCTGCGGCCGTTTGAAACAGACCTTTCGCTTTGCCGCGCATGCGACAATCCGGCCAATGGTCAAGGACAAAGTAGTCGTAGTGACCGGGGCGGGCGGCGGCATCGGTCGCGACTTCGCGCTCGCAATGGCGGCGCATGGCGCCAAAGTCGTGGTCAACGACATCGGCGCCTCGGTCGCCGGCGAAGGCAAGGACGCGGGGCCGGCGCAGAAGGTGGTCGAGGAGATCAGGGCCAAGGGCGGCACCGCGGTCGCGAATGCCGACAGCGTCGCCGAGTGGGAGTCGGCAAACCGGATCATCAAATGCGCCGTCGATTCATTTCAGCGAATCGACGTCGTGGTGAACAACGCCGGCATCCTGCGCGACCGCTTCTTCTTCAACATGTCGGTCGAGGAATGGAAAGCCGTGATCGACGTGCACCTGAACGGCACGTTCTACGTCTCGCGCGCCGCGGCGCCCTATTTCAAGGGCCAGAATTCGGGCCGCTACATCAACATGACCTCGACCTCGGGCCTGATCGGCAACTTCGGGCAGGCCAACTACGCCGCGGCCAAGCTCGGCATCGCCGCGCTCTCGAAGTCCATGGCGCTGGACATGTCCAGGTACCAGGTGACCTCGAACTGCATCGCGCCCTTCGCCTGGAGCCGGATGATCGGCACGATTCCCGCGGAGACGCCCGACCAGAAGGCGCGGCTGGAGAAGCTGAAGCGCATGCAAACCGCCAAGATCGCGCCGCTCGCGGTCTACCTCGCGAGCGACGCCGCGCAGGATGTGAGCGGGCAGATTTTTGCGGTGCGCGCCAACGAGCTGTTCCTGATGTCCCAGAACCGCCCGGTGCGCTCGGTGCACCGGTCCGAGGGCTGGACGCCGGAAACGATCGCCGAGCAGGCGATCCCCGCCATGCGGGCGCACTTCTACGCACTGGACCGCTCGCAGGACGTTTTTTCCTGGGATCCGATCTGAGCCGAGCCTGAAGCGATCGAACGCGGCTCTTGCCCGCTGCGCCGAATTCCGCGAAGCTAGCGGCAGGGGAAACTGGTCTGGAAAAGAAGCAGTTCGGGCGTTACCTGATCGTCGCCGAGCTCGGCCGCGGGGCCATGGGCGCGGTGCACCGCGCCATCGATCCGCTGATCCAGCGGGACGTTGCGATAAAAACGCTGCTGCCGAACCTGCCCCCCGAAATCATGGACGAAGTCAGGGAGCGGTTCCTGCGCGAGGCGCGCTCCGCGGGCCGGCTCAATCACCCCAACATCGTCACCATCTACGACGTCGGCGAGCAGGACGGCATCGCCTACATGGCGATGGAGCTGCTCGAGGGCAAGTCGCTGCAGCAGATCCTGCGCGAAACGCCGCGCCTGCCGGTCGCGACCATCGCGGACCTCGTGGCGCAGGTGGCCGACGGGCTCGATCTCGCGCAGCGCTTCCAGATCACGCATCGCGACATCAAGCCCGCGAACATCATGGTGTCGGCGGACTGGCGCGCCAAGCTCACCGACTTCGGCGTGGCGCACGTGGCGTCGTCTTCCATGACGCAGACCGGGTCGGCGCTCGGCTCGCCCAAGTACATGTCGCCCGAGCAGGTGACCGGGCAGACCGTCGATCCTCGCTCCGACATATTTTCGCTGGGCGTGGTGCTCTACGAAATGCTGGTGCGCCGCACCCCGTTCGAGCGCACGGGCGACAATACGGTGTTCGCGGTGATGCACCGGATCGCCGCCGAAGCCCACCTGCCCGTGGCCCGGATCGACCCGCAGATCCCCACCGCGTTCGACCTGATTCTCGACCGCGCGCTGGCAAAGTCACCCGACAAGCGCTACCAGCGCGCCGGCGACATGGCGAACGACCTGCGCAACTACAAGGCGCTCGCGGGCGCCGCGCCTTCGGCCGAGCCGCAGTACGAAAAAACAATGCTGGTCGAGCGCACGCCCGGCCGGCCGCCGGCCGGCCCCGCGGGCACAGACCCGGCCACATCGACGCTGATCGAGGACCTGGACGCCTTCGCCAGGAGTTTCGAACAACGGCAGCAGGAGGCGCTGCGCGCCGAGGCCGAGGAGCGGCAACGCAAGGAAGACGCGATCCGGCGCTGGGCGGAGGCGGAGCAGAAGCGGCGGCAGGAGTTCGAGCGCGGACGCGACGCCAAGGCGGGTGCGACCCAGGGTGGGCAGCGGCGCAGCGCGGCGCTGGACCTGCTCAAGCAAAAGGCTGCCAGCCGCACCACGATCGCCGGCGCCGACCAGGTGAAAAAGGCGGAAAGCGTCGCACGCATCGACGAGCGGCTGCGCGCCGCATTCCGCTACCTTTCGGAGTTCACCAACGTGCTCAACGAGGCCCATCCGGTGTCGGACGGGCTGCAGGGCGTGATGTTCTTCGGCGACCGGGCGGGCATGATCCTGGGCGACGGCTTCACCGACATGCGCACCCGCGACCTGAACGGCAAGTCCTGCGCGGATTACGTCACATTCAGGTACAAGGTCCGCTTCCCGCAGCCGGTCAAGCTGGAAGTGACCGCGGCCGAGGCGCCGCGCATCCAGGAACGGCTCAAGGCGATGGGCGTCAAGCACGAGCATTTCGCGAAGAAGAACGAACTGGGACAGGTGACCCACGCCACCTTCATGCTCGCCGGCCCCTTCCCCTGCCAGGCGCTGCTGCGCGGCGACTACGACGAACCGGGCATCGTGATCGAACTGACTAACGTGAGGCACCATGGCACCGCGAGAACGCGCCTCGCGGCCGAGGAACTCAACGACGACGTGCTCGACGAATTCGGCACCTGGGTGCTGGGCGCCGACGAAGCGTTCGAACGATTCCTGAAGACCCGCGCATGACGCTGCCAAGCGCGCGCGCGCCGGAGGGCGTGCCCGAATCCCGCGGCCTGAACCTGTTCGAGGCGGACCCCTCCTACCGGGGGCTGCTGGAGCTGCACCTCGAGCCGAAGCTCTGCGCCCACCTGCTGCCTCATTTCGCGCAGTTAGGCGCGATGGCGGGCGGTGATCTTGATGAATTGGCGTTGGAAGCAGACAAGAATCCTCCGGTATTGAACGGCCAAAGGATAGAAAAAAGCCAGGCCTACAAAAAACTGGAGGAAGTCGCCTTCGCCAAATACGGCCTTGCCGCCATGTCGCACCGGGGCGGCGTGCTCGGCTGGCCGGAGCCGCTGCCGCCCGCGGTCAAATACGCGCTCACCTATGTTTACGTGCAGGCCGAATTCGGCGTCTGCTGCCCTCTGTCGATGACCGATGCGCTGACGCGCACCATCCGCAAATACGCCGATCCGGCGCTGGTGGCGCGCTATCTGCCCGGGCTGACATCACAGGACCTCGACGCGTTGACGCAGGGTGCGATGTTCATCACCGAGCAGCAGGCCGGTTCGGACGTTGGACTGGTACAAACGCTTGCAACAAGAGAAAAAGATCATTGGCTGCTGTCCGGCGACAAATGGTTCTGCTCCAACGTCGATGCCGGTCTGGCCCTGGTCCTCGCGCGCCCCGAGGGTGCGCCCGGCGGAACCGCCGGCCTTTCCCTGTTTCTGCTGCCGCGCACGCTGCCGGACGGATCGCCCAACCGTTACCGCATCGTGCGCCTCAAGGACAAACTCGGCACGCGCGACATGCCGAGCGGCGAGATCAAGCTCGAGGGCGCGCTCGCCTGGCTGGTGGGCGACCCGCAGCAGGGCTTCAAACAGATGACCGACATGATCAACATGTCGCGCCTGTCCAACGGCATGCGTGCTGCCGGCATGATGCGCCGCGCGCTCACCGAGGCCCTGTTCGTCGCACGGCGGCGCATGGCGTTCGGCAAGCCGCTGATCGAGCTGCCGCTGATGCGCCGGCAGCTGCTCAAGCTGATGCTGCCAGCGGAGGCCGCGCGTTCCGTTCTATTCTTTATTTCAAAGGATTTGGAAAAAGCAGACGCGGGAGATGAGCTCGCGCGGCGCCGCGTCCGGCTTCTCACGCCGCTCATCAAGTTCCGCGCCTGCCGCGACGCGCGCCGCGTCACCGCAGACGCCATGGAGGTGCGCGGCGGGGCCGGTTACATCGAGGAATGGTCGGATCCCCGGCTGGTGCGCGACGCGCACCTGGGCTCGATCTGGGAAGGCACCTCCAACATCGTCGCGCTCGACGTGCTGCGCGCGATCCGGCGCGAGAAATGCCTCGAAGCGCTGCTGCCGGAGCTGGACGAGCGCATCGCGCGCGCGCCGCGCCTGCTCGCCGGGCGCCTGGCCGCATCGCTCGACAAGGCCGCGGAGTTTGCGCACGAGACCGCGAGCACGCAAAGCGAGGCCCATGCGCGGCAGGCTGCGACCGGTCTTTACTACGCTTGCGCCGCGGCCCTGCTTGCCGACGAAGGTACGCGCCTCGGAGAACGCGGCGATGCGCGCCGCCAATTGCTCGCATTCCTCGCCTACGTGCACCGCCTCGCACCGCGCGATCCTCTGCGGCGCGTCACGACCGGCTTCGAAGCCGAGTTCGCGCAAGCCTTGCTGCCCGAAACGCCCATTGCGCCGGATGCGGCCGAGCGCATTCTGACGCGCCTTGCCTGAAGGATCCGCCATGGCCGGCCCTCTTTCGCACCTCCGCGTCCTCGACCTGTCGCGCGTGCTTGCCGGGCCGTGGGCGGCGCAGAACCTCGCCGATCTGGGCGCCGAGGTGATCAAGATCGAGCGCCCCGGCGCGGGCGACGATACGCGCGGCTGGGGCCCGCCCTGGATGAAGGACGCCCAGGGCAAGGACACCGGCGAATCCGCCTATTTCCTCTCGGTCAACCGCAACAAGAAATCGGTGACGCTCGACATCGCCAAGCCCGAGGGGCAGCAGATCGCGCGCGAACTGGCGGACAGGTGCCAGGTACTGATTGAAAATTACAAGGTCGGTACGTTGAAAAAATACGGCCTGGGTTATGAAGAATTAACGGCATCCAACCCGTCCCTCATCTACTGCTCGGTCACCGGCTTCGGGCAGGACGGCCCCTATGCGCCGCGCCCGGGCTATGACTTCGTCTTCCAGGGCATGGGCGGGCTGATGTCGATCACCGGCGAACGCGACGGGCAGCCGGGCGCCGGTCCGCAGAAAGTCGGCATCGCGATCACCGACGTGCTCACGGGGATGTACGCGAGCGTGGCGATCCTTGCCGCGATCACCCACCGCGAACGCACCGGCCAGGGGCAGTACATCGATGCGGCCCTGCTGGACACCATGGTCGCCTTCAACGCCAACCAGATCGTGTCCTACTTCTGCTCGGGGAAGATTCCGGTCCGCTGGGGCAACGCGCATCCGCAGGTCGTTCCCTACGAGGTATTCCCGACCGCCGACGGCCACATCATCCTCGCCATCGGCAACGACGGCCAGTTCGAGCGCTTCTGCGAGGTCGCCGGCGCCGCCGCGCTGGCGCAGGAACCGCGCTTCAAGACCATGTCGCAGCGGATCATCCACCGCGGCGAGCTGATCCCGCTGATCGCCGAAATAATGCGCACGCGCAGCAAGCGCGAATGGATCGGGCAGCTCGAGGCGGCCACCGTTCCCTGCGGCCCGATCAACAACATGAAGGAAGTGTTCGAGGACCCCCAGGTGCGGCACCGCAAGCTGCGCGTCGACATGCCGCACCCGCTGGGCGGCGTCGCGCCGGTCGTGGCGAGCCCGCTGCGGCTTTCGGAGACGCCGGTTGAATACCGCATTGCGCCGCCGACGCTCGGTCAACACAACGAGGAAATCCTCCAGGGCCTGCTCGGCAGAAGCGCCGCCGACCTGAAACGCCTCAAGGACGCGGGAATCGTCTAGGATTTGAGCTACGGAGGATCCAATGAAGAAAATGCTGCTGGTTTCCGTTCTTTTGACTCTTGCCTCGGCGGTGCAGGCGCAGAGCTACCCCAACAAGCCGATCCGCTGGGTGATTCCGTACCCGCCGGGCGGGATCACCGACAACGTGACGCGGATGGTGACGCTGAAGATGCAGGAGTCGCTTGGCCAGCCGATCGTGATCGAGAACAAGCCGGGCGCCAACTCCATCATCGGCGCCGACCTCGTGGCCAAGGCGGCGCCCGACGGCTACAGCATCGTCACCGTGATCGCCGCGCACGCCGCAAATGCGACGCTCTACCAGGGCAAGCTGCCGTTCGACCCGGTGAAGAGTTTTGCGCCGGTGTCCCTGGCGGTGGTCGCGCCGCTGATCCTGACCGCGAACAACAACTTCCCGCCGAAGTCGGCGAAAGAGCTGGTCGAATACGCGAAGAAGAACCCGGGCAAGATTTCCTTCGGCTCCTCCGGCATCGGCGCGGCGGCGCACCTCACGACCGAGCTTTTCAAGCAGACCACCGGCGTGGACATGGTGCACATTCCGTACAAGGGCACCGCGCCGGCCCTGCAAGGGCTGATGGGCGGCGACATCCAGATCCTGGTGGACGTGCCGAGCACCTTGATGCCCCAGGTGCGCGGCGGCAAGATCAAGGCGCTCGCGATGTTCTCCGCGCAACGGGTGCCGGGCGCGCAGGAAGTCCCGACCATGGCCGAGGCCGGCGGCCCGCCGATCGAATCCTCCACCTGGCTGATGTTCCTCGCGCCCGCCGGCACGCCGCGCGAAATCGTCAACCGCCTGTCGCAGGAGGCGGACAAGGTCGTCAAGTCCAGCGAGATGAGGGCGCGTTTCGACCAGCTGGGCATCTTCCCCGGCGGCGGCACGCCCGAGCAGGCGGCGAAATTCCTCGCCGACGAGATCACCAAGTGGGCGCGCGTCATCTCCACTGCGGGCGTAAAGGCGACCGATTAGATGGAGGCCGAAGAGTCCCACGCAGAACTGCGCGACGCCGTCCGCGCGCTCTGCAATACCTTCGATTCCGCCTACTGGCAGAAGGTCGACGCGGCGCGCGCCTACCCCGAAGCCTTCGTCGACGCGCTCACCAAGGCGGGCTGGATGTCGGCGCTGATCCCCGAGGAATACGGCGGCTCCGGCCTGTCGCTCACCGAAGCCTCGGTAATCATGGAAGAGGTCACCCGCACGGGCGGCAATGCCGGCTGCTGCCACGGCCAGATGTACAACATGAACACGCTGCTGCGGCACGGCTCGGCCGAGCAGAAGACGAAGTACCTGCCGAGGATCGCCACCGGCGAGCTGCGGCTGCAGTCGATGGGGGTGACCGAGCCGACCGCCGGCACCGACACCACCAGCATCAAGACGGTGGCCGTAAGGAAGGGCGACCGCTACGTGGCCAACGGCCAGAAGGTCTGGACCTCGCGCCTGCAGCACTCCGAGCTCATGATCCTGCTCGCGCGCACCACGCCGATTTCCGAAGTCGCGAAGAAATCCGAAGGGATGTCTATTTTTCTTGTAGAAACAAAAAGTAAAGGCTTGGAGATCAAACCCATCCGGAATATGGTGAACCACGAGACCAACGAGGTGTTCATCGACAACCTCGAGATCCCGGCCGAGAACCTGATCGGCGAGGAAGGCAAGGGCTTCAGATACATCCTCGACGGCCTGAACGCCGAGCGCATCCTGATCGCCGCCGAGTGCATCGGCGACGGCTACTGGTTCATCGAACGCGCCGCCAAGTATTCCAAGGAACGCGTGGTGTTCGGCCGGCCGATCGGCCAGAACCAGGGCATCCAGTTCCCGATCGCCGAGTCGTACATGGAAATCGAGGCCGCCAACCTGATGCGCTACAAGGCGGCGGCGCTGTTCGACGAAGAAAAGCACTGCGGGGCGGAGGCCAACATGGCCAAGCACCTTTGCGCCAAGGCCTCCTGGGAAGCGGCCAACGTCTGCATCCAGACCTACGGCGGCTTCGGTTTCGCCGCGGAGTACGACGTGGAGCGCAAATTCCGCGAGTCCCGGCTCTACCTGGTCGCGCCGATCTCCACCAACCTGATCCTCGCCTACGTCGCCGAGCACGTGCTCGGCCTGCCTAGGTCCTTCTGAGCTCCGCGAAGATGTTCCGGCAGCGCGTCTCGCGCAGCCGGAACGCGGCCACGACGCCGATCAGCGCGATGACCGCGAGCAGCGCCGCGGCGCTCCGATAGCCGACCAGCGGACCGCCCGCGCCGGCCCGGTCGAGCACCCATCCCACCAGCGGCTGGAACAGCGCGGTGCCGAGAAAGCCGCCGGTATTCACCAGACTGGTGGCGGTTCCCGAAAGCGCGGGAGGATTGAGTTCCTTGGCCAGTGCCCAGGCCAGCGTCGCCCCGGCGATTCCGACCCCCATCAGGATGAACAGGGCGAGCGAAGCCGCCACCGCAAGCTGCCACCCCATGACCCACGGCAGCCAGCTCACGAGGTACAACAGCGACAACGCGCGCAGCAGCGGCAGGCGCCGCCCCATGCGATCCGAAATCGCACCGACGGCAAACGAACCGAACGCGAACGCGACAATCATCGCGGTGACGTGCAGCGTCGCGCTCGCGCGCGTCAATCCGAGGCCGTCGGTCAGATACGGCACCGCCCACAGGCCCGAGAACGTGAGGTACGAACCGATCATCCCGAGATGCATGAAGAATCCGGGCCAGGTATCGCGGTTGGCCGCCACCCGTGCGAACCCGTCCCACCATCCCGAGTGCGTCTGCGATGCCTCGTCCTTGCCTTCGAGGGCGCGCGCCGAAGGCAGTCCGGCGTCGCGCGGATCGTCGCGCACCCAAAGCCAGATGCACAGCGCGAGCGCGAGCGACAGCACGCCGGTCACCACGAACACCGTGCGCCAGGAAGCGTACTGGATCACCCAGCCGAGCGGATACGCAGCCAGCACCGCGCCCAGGTTTCCGAGCAGCATCAGCACGCCGACCCAGGTGCCGAACTCGCGTTCGCTGTACCAGGAAGCGATCAGCTTGAGCACCGATACGAAGACCACCGCCACGCCCAGCCCGACCAGCGCACGGCCCGCGAGCAGCCAGTCGACGCTCGGCGCGAACGCGAACAACAGCGAACCGATCCCGGCGACCACGGACCCGGCGGTGAACAGGCGGCGCGGCCCGATCGAGTCGGCGAGTACCCCGGAGGGCAATTGCATCGCGGCGTAGGGATAGAAGTACAGCGCCGCAATGAACCCGAGCGTGGTTGCGCTGGTGTCGAAGGCCGCGCGCAGGTCGGCGGCGATCGCGCCCGGCGCCACGCGATGGAAGAAGGCGAGGATGAACGCCGCCGCGCCGAGCGCGTAGGCGAGCCCGCGCAGCTGCCTATAGCGGTCGGATTGACGCAATCAGAGCGGCTTCTTGAGCCAGTTGCCGAGCTCGCCGACCACGCCGCGGCGGAAGGTCAGCACGCAGATCACGAAGATCGCGCCCTGCACCACGGTCACCCAGGCGCCGAGCTGCGCCAGGTAGTTTTCCATCGTAATGATGATGAAGGCGCCAACCACGGGGCCGAACACGGTTCCGAGCCCCCCCAGCAGGGTCATCAGCACCACCTCCCCCGACATGCTCCAGTGCACATCCGTCAACGAGGCGAGCTGGAACACCAGCGCCTTGGTGGCGCCGGCGAGGCCGGCCAGGGTCGCCGACAGCAGGTACGCGAGCAGCTTGTAGCGGGTGACGTCGTAGCCGAGCGAAATCGCGCGCTGCTCGTTTTCCCGGATCGCCTTCAGCACCTGGCCGAACGGCGAATGGATCACCCGGTAGATCAGCAGGAAACCGGCGAAGAAAACCGCCATCACCGTGCCATACATCGCCCAGATATTCGCCAGATCGATCACCCCGAACAGCATGCCGCGCGGCACCGCCTGGATCCCGTCCTCGCCGTAGGTGAACGGCGCCTGCAGGTAGTAGAAATAGATCATCTGCGCGAGCGCCAGCGTGATCATCGCGAAATAGATGCCCTGGCGGCGGATCGCAAGCAGCCCTGTCACCAGACCGAGCAGCGCGGCGGCGGCGGTGCCGAACAGGATCGCGAACTCGGGCGCGAATCCCCATACCTTGGCCGCGTGTGCGGTGGCGTAGCCGGCGGTGCCGAGGAACATCGCGTGGCCGAACGACAGCAGGCCGCCGAAGCCGATCAGCAGGTTGAAGGCGCAGGCGAACAGGGCAAAGCACATCGCCTTCATCAGGAACACCGGGTACACCGCGAGCGGCGCGGCGAGGAAGAACGCGAACATCACCCCGAGCGCGATTTTCTGTGAACGCGGCATGCGTGGCTTGCCCTACTTTTGCGACCCGAACAGGCCAGCCGGCTTGAACATCAGGACGATCGCCATGATGATGAAGATCACCGTATTGGATGCTTCCGGGTAGAACACCTTGGTCAGCCCCTCGATCAGGCCGAGCGCGAAGCCGGTCACGATCGAGCCCATGATCGAACCCATGCCGCCGATCACCACCACCGCGAATACCACGATGATCAGGTCGGCGCCCATCTGCGGGCTCACCTGGTAGATCGGCGCCGCCATCACGCCGGCGAACGCGGCCAGCGCCACGCCGAAGCCGTAGGTGAGCGTGATCATGCGCGGCACGTTGATGCCGAAGGCCTGCACCAGCGCGGGGTTCTCGGTGGCCGCGCGCAGGTAGGAACCGAGCTTGGTCTTCTCGATCACGAACCAGGTGCCGATGCAGACCCCCAGGGAGGCCACGATGACCCAGGCGCGGTAGTTCGGCAGGAACATGAAGCCGAGGTTGCGGCCGCCGGCCAGTTCCGCCGGCATCGCGTACGGCAGGCCGGAGGTGCCGTATTCGTTGCGAAACAGCCCCTGGATGATCAGCGCGAGGCCGAAGGTGAGCAGCAATCCGTACAGGTGGTCGAGCCGGTAGAGCTTCGAGAGCATCAGGCGCTCGATGACCACGCCGGTGAAGCCCACCACGAGCGGCACCAGGGCAAGCGACCACCAGTAACCGAGACCCGCCTTGCTGGCCAGCAGGTAGGCGACGAAGGCGCCCATCATGTACTGGGCGCCGTGCGTGAAATTGATGATGTTGAGCAGGCCGAATATCACCGCCAGCCCGAGCGACAGCAGCGCGTAGAACGAGCCGTTGATCAGGCCGATCAGCAGCTGGCCGAACAACGCCTGTACCGGAACGCCGAAGATGGAGTCCATTGCGGTGGTGCGGAAGGGGGCTCGCACCCCCTTCCCTCACATCCTGTTTACTTCACCAGGGAACAGCCGCCGTCCTTCTCCGGGCGGAATGCCTGCTCGGCCGGGATGGTGGCGCGGATCTTGTAGTAGTCCCAGGGCGCCTTCGACTCGGAGGGCTTCTTTACCTCGACCAGCAAGGCCGGATGGACTTTGCGGCCGTCGGCGCGGATGCGGCCCTTGCCGAACAGCGGATCGTCGGTGGGCGTGTCCTTCATCTTGGCGATGACCTTGGTGCCGTCGTCGCTCTTCAGCGCCTCGACCGCCTTGAGGTAATGCAGCACGCCCGCGTACACGCCGGCGTGGATCATGGTCGGGTGGATACCGCGATTGGCCGTCGCGAAGCGCTTGCCGAAGGCGCGCGTCTGCGCGTTCTGGTCCCAGTAGAAGGTCTCGGTGAAGATCAGGCCCTGCGCCTTTTCCAGCCCGAGCCCGTGCACGTCCGTCAGGAACACCAGCAGCCCGGCGAGGCTCTGCCCGCCCTTGACGATGCCGAATTCGGACGCCTGCTTGATCGCGTTGGTGGTGTCGCCGCCCGCGTTCGCCAGCCCGACGATCTTGGCCTTGGAGGCCTGCGCCTGCAGCAGGAAGGAAGAGAAATCCTGCGTGTTGAGCGGATGGCGCACCTTGCCGAGCACCTTGCCGCCGGACTTCAGCACCACCGCCTCGGTGTCGCGCTCCAGCGCATGGCCGAAGGCGTAGTCGGCGGTGAGGAAGAACCACGAGTCGCCGCCGGTCTTGACGATGGCGTTGCCGGTGCCGTTGGCGAGCATCCAGGTGTCGTAGGTCCAGTGGATGGTGTTCGGCGAGCACGCTTTGCCGGTCAGATCCGAGGTCGCCGCCCCCGATACCACGAAGGCCTTGCCCTTGTCGCGCGTGATCTGACTCACTGCCAGCGCAACGCCCGAGTTCGGCACATCGAAGATCGCATCTACCTTGTCCACGTCGTACCACTGGCGCGCGACGGCCGAGCCGACGTCGGCCTTGTTCTGGTGGTCGGCGTACAGCACCTCGACCTTCATGCCCTTCTTCGCCGCGCCGAAGTCCTCGATCGCCATGCGCGCGGCCACCACCGAACCCTGGCCGGTCAGGTCCGCGTACAGGCTCGAGCCGTCGTTCAGGACGCCGATCTTGATGACGCCGTCCGACACCTGGGCGCTGG
>Ga0154760_1065_pt9 | contig 43788 bp, 46 predicted proteins | sample Rifle2008BG16ft_FD_105768 | JGI IMG/M metagenome (GOLD analysis project Ga0154760, IMG submission 105768) | Betaproteobacteria bacterium RBG_16_66_20
CGCGTGGTCGTCTGGACCATCGTCAACCTCGAGGTGTGGGACATTGCCCGCGCCATGGCGCGCCAGGTGCTGCCGGCGCCCACCGGCGCGGTGCTGCTGCCCGACGTGGCCAACTGGAGCTGGCACGAGTACGGCATGCGGGTCGGCTTCTGGCGGTTCGAAGCGCTGTTTCGCCGGCTGCGCATCCGGCCGACCCTGGCGCTGAATGCGCGCGTCTGCGTCGATTACCCGCGCGTGGCGCGGGCCTGCCTCGAGGCGGGCTGGGAATTCATGGGCCACAGCTATGAGCAGGGTCCGATCCACCGCGAGAACGACCAGCCGGGAATGATCAAACGGTCCCTGGACACGATCGAAAAATTCACCGGCAAGCGGCCGCTGGGCTGGCTCGGGCCGGGTCTCACGCAGACCCTCGACACGCCCGAAAACCTCGCTGCAGCGGGCGTGAAATACATCGGCGACTGGGTCTACGACGACGAGCCGACCCAGATCAATACCGCCAGCGGGCCGCTCGTCACGCTGCCCTATTCAGTCGAGACCAACGACATCCCGATGATGCTGGTGCAGCACCACGAGGCGGCCTACTGGAGCAGGAAGTGCCTCGACACCTTCGAGCGCTATTACGAGGAAGGCGCAGGGCGCGCCAAGATCATGGCGATCGCGATCCATCCCTACATCAGCGGCCAGCCGTTCCGCATCAAGTACCTGGAGCAGGTCTACAAAGCCATCAACCGCCGCCGCGGCGTGCTGCACTGGAACGGCGAGCAGATCCTCGACTGGTACCTGAAATCCCGAGCAGCCGCGCGGCGTTCTGCCCCATGATCTTGTCCTTATCTTTGGAACTCAATTTTGAGATTTTATTGATAAAACCTACCGGATCCTCGACTCCCATGTCGTAAGGGTAGTCGGTGCCGAGCAGGACGTGGCCGGCGCCGAAACGCTCGATCAGGTGCTCGAGCATCCCGGGATCGAAGGCGATGGTGTCGAAGTAGAACTTCTCCAGCGATTTCGAAGGCTTCTTCTTGATCACCGTGCGGCAATCGGGCCGCGCCTTCCAGGCGTGGTCCATGCGCGCCCAGTAGTGCGCCAGGTAGCCGCCGGCGTGCGGCAGCACGACTTTCAGCTTCGGGTGGCGCTCCATGACGCCGTCGAAGATCAGGTGGCTCGCCGCCACGGTGGTCTCGAGCGGATTGCCGATCACGTTGTTGAAATAGTGGTCCATCAGCCGTTCGCCCTGCGTGAAGCCGATGGGATGCATGAAGATGACGATGTCTAGGTCTTCGGCTTTCCGGAAGAAATCCTCAAGATTCAACTTCATGTCCGTCAAATCCATCCCGTTCACGCTGGGATTGATCTCGACCCCGCGCAAGCCAAGCTTCTCGACGGCATATTCCAGTTCCGACACCGCAAGACCGGGATCCTGCAGCGGCACCGTGCCCAGGCCCACGAAGCGGTCGGGCCACCTGGCGGCGATCTGCGCAAGCCGCTCGTTCACCGCGCGCGCCAGTTCCGCGCCCAGCCCCGGGTCGGTCCAGTAGTAGGTCTGGTTCGGCGCCGGCGATACCGCCTGGATGTCGATGCCCATGCGGTCCATGTGCCTGAGCCGGACCTCAACGTCCGAGAGCATCGGCGCGCGGTCCTTCATCTGCTTGACGTTGACTTCGCGCGTCAGCGCGTTGGCGAACCTGACCGACGGCTCGTGCGGCGCGGGATTCAGGTGCGCGACCTTCGCCGCAACCTCCGGGTTCAGGTAATGGCAATGGATGTCGACCTTGAGGCTGCCGCGCCTCTTGGTCTTCACCACCGATTCCGAGCCGGAGGAACGCGGCGCGCAGCTGTACATCATGGATTGACTTTGATGTTCGCTTCCTTGATCAGTTTCGTGAACTTGTCCATCTCGGTCTTGATGAAGGCGCCGAACTGCGCGGGGCTACTGCTCACCGCCTCGACACCGAGATCGGCGAATTTCCCTTTTACGACCGGATCCTGCATCACCTTGACCATGTCGGCGTGAAACTTGTCCACGATCGCCTTGCTTACCCCTGCAGGGAAAAGCACGCCCCACCAGTTCACCACCACCAGGCCCGGCACCGTGGAATCGCAGGTCGGCAGCTCGGAGAGCAGCACGAATTTCTGCGCCCCGGTGGTGCACAGCGCGCGCAGCTTGCCGGCGCGGATGTGCGCCATCGCCGGGAGCGCATCGGAAAAGATCATCTGGATCTGCTGGCCCAGCAGATCCTGCACCGCCAGCACGCCGCCCTTGTAGGGGATCTCCACCATGTTCGCCCTGGTGAGGTTCTTCAGCATCTCGGTGCTCAGATGCGAAACGCTGCCGGGCCCGCTGGTGCCGTAGGAGAGCTTGCCGGGGTTGGCGCGTGCGTAGGCGAGCACCTCGTCGAACGATTTCACCTGCCAGGCCGAGTTCACGACCAGCACGTTGGGCCCGGTCGAGATCAGCGATACCGGAACGAAGTCCTTGTCCATGTTGTAGGGCACTTTCGAGAGCAGCGGGTTGACCGCGGCAGGGCCGATGTTGCCCACCACGAAGGTGTAGCCGTCGGCCGGCTGCCGCGCCGCGTATTCCATGCCGATGGACCCGGCGGCGCCGGGCTTGCTCTCGATGAGGACCTGCTGGCCCCAGACTTCGGACAGCTTCTGGCCGAAGACGCGCGCCATCAGGTCGGAGCTGCCGCCGGGCGGATAGGTGACTATCAACTTGACGGGCTTGGAGGGGTAAGGCTGGGAAAATGCATTGCTGCAGATCAGCGCCAGGCAACACAACAGGATTCTCGACATGACCTCTCCTCGTAATCGCTTGCACGAATTCTTACCGCAACAGTAACCTAGCGCAATGGCTGCTGCGCTTTCTTTCAATATGCGACTCCTCGCCCACCACGAATTGCAGGGGTTTGGCGGCATCGGCGAGGGCATGGCGCTGCAGCAAACGCGCGGCGGACGCCGCATCCTGTGGCTCGCCCACGAGGCGGCGCCGAAGAACTTCACCGGCGTCGACGTCACCGACCCGCGCGCGCCGCGCGTCGTGGTGCAGACCGACCTGCCGCACGCGAAAATGCGCTCGAATTCGCTCGATGTGACGGGCGACGTCATGGCGGTGGCCTACCAGACCAGCGAAACCGGGCTGCAGCCGGCCGGGTTCGACCTGTTCGACATCGGCACGCCTGAAAACCCGAAGCGCATCTCGCATTTCGACGCCTCCGGCAGGCATTCCCGCGGCGTGCACCAGCTATGGTTCGCAGACGGCGAATTCGTCCACATGTCGAGCGGCGCCGCCGATTTCCAGCCGCGCCATCCGGAGGACGACCAGATCTACCGCATCGTCGACGTGCGCGACCCGGCCAGGCCCGCGGAGGCGGGGCGCTGGTGGCTGCCCGGCACGCGCGAAGGCGACGCCGCGCCCGCGCCCGCCCGGCTCGATCCGGGCATCGCGACCGGCTTTCGCGCCCACAATACCAATGTCTTCCCGCAGCAGCCCGACCGCGCTTACCTCGGCTACATCGACGGCGGCGCGGTGATCCTAGACATCGCCGACAAATCGCGCCCGAAACTCGTCGGCCGCTGGAACCATTCGCCGCCCTTCAACGGGTTCACCCACACCGTGCTGCCCCTGTTCGGCCGCAAGCTGCTGATCGTCAGCGACGAGTGCGTGCGCGACGACGGCGCCGACTGGCCGCGGCTGGTATGGGTCGTCGACGGGCGCGACGAGCGCAACCCGGTGCCGATCAGCACCTTCCCCGCGCCGCCGGTCGCCGCCTTCATCCAGCGCGGCGGCCGCTTCGGCGCCCACAACCTGCACGAAAACCAGCCCGGGCCGACCTCGTTCCGCTCGGAGCAGATCATCGTCGGCACATTCTTCAACGCCGGCGTGCGCGCCTACGACCTCGCGAACCCGTTCCAGCCGCAGGAGATCGCGTATTACGTGCCCGAGGCGCCGAAGCTTTCGCGCACCGGCGCGATCCAGCTGAACGACGTCTACGTGGACGAGAAACGCATCGTTTACACTGTGGACCGCCACGCGGGTGGGCTTTACATTCTTGAATTGACAGTGTGAAACGTGATCCCCTCGCGGGCCGAATTCCGATAACCCTCATCACGGGGTTTCTAGGAAGCGGGAAAACGACCCTGATCGGCAAGCTGCTGCGCCACCCGGGAATGGACCGCGCCGCCGTCATCATCAACGAACTGGGCGACGTCGCGATCGATCATCAGCTGGTGGCCGCATCCTCGGAGCAGATGACGCTGCTCGGCAACGGCTGCCTGTGCTGCACGGTGCGCACCGATCTCCAGGAAACGCTGCGCGAGATGTTCATCAAGCGGCGCGCGGGAGAGGTGATCGATTTCGACCGCGTCTTCGTCGAGACCACGGGGCTCGCCGATCCGGTGCCGGTGCTGCATTCGTTCCAGAGCGACGGCCTGCTCGGCGCGCAGTTCCGGCTCGACGGCGTGGTCACCGTGGTGGACGCCGTGAACGGCATGGGCCAGCTCGACACGATGCCCGAGGCGGTCAAGCAGGCCGCCGTAGCGGACCGGATCGTTCTCAGCAAGACGGATATTGCGGATGCGAATGCAGTTTCTGCTTTGATTGCACGTCTAACAGCGCTCAATCCATTCGTTTCGATTTCAACCGCGATTCAAGGCGAGATCGACCCGGCGACGCTGGTCGATATCGGGCCGGCAAGCGCGAAGACCCTTCCCGCGGAACTCAGTCGCTGGCTCGGTGACGGAAATACGTATCTTGGAAAAAAACTTAAAGGAAATCACGACGCAGCGATCCGCGCCTTCAGCCTGCGCTTCGAGCAGCCCTTTACGTGGGACAGCCTGAATGCGGCGCTGCAGACGCTGACCGCGCTGCGCGGGCCCGACCTGCTGCGGGTGAAAGGCATCGTCAACGTCGAAGGCGAACCCGGCCCGGTGATCCTGCAGGCGGCCCAGCACGTCATCCACCCGCCGGTCACGCTTGCGGGCTGGAACGACGCCGATAGAAGCACGCGCATCGTGTTCATCGTCCGAAACATCGCGCGCGAAGCCGTGGAATCGCTGTTTGTCGCGGTCGGTACGCTCAGGCCGGCTGCGTAAGCGCGCACATCAGGGGCTACTTCCGGTAAAGCTTGCGTACCGCGCGCATGGCGTTGGTCCCGGTCTGCTCGAGGAACTCGCGGTAGACCCCGAACACGTAGTTGTCCTCGGGCAGCGGCGCATAGCCGCGCCAGGGCGTGCCCAGGACCGTGTCGAAGCCGCCGGGCACGGCGAGCGTCAGGAACGAATTTTCGAGCGCCAGCTTGAGGTCGGACCCGTCGGCGGCCTTGGCCGGCAGCTGCTGCCCGATGTTCGTCAGCCCACCCATCAGATGCACGCCGCGAAGGACGGGATCCGCGCGCAGCGTGCGGATCGCCTCGAGCGTGGCACGGTTCAGGCCCTGGGTATCGGCGACCACTGCGCTCACCGAGATGTCGATGTAGACGTCGTCCAGCGCGATGCCGAAGTCGTTCCCCAGCCGCAGCGCCGCGCGCCGCGCCGTGGAGGCGATCTCGGCCGCGGTCTTGTTGCCCTTGGGGACGCCGTCCTCGACGCGCTCGGAGGCCATCACGACGACCTTGAACGGGCGCAGCTTGTAGAGCTCCATCAGGTCCCAGCGATGCTCCGTGATCGAATTGACCATCGGCAGCTTGCCTCCGGCGCGCGCCTGGTCGTAGGTCCTGAGGCAGATCTCCTGCACCTGGGCGCTCGGAAAATCGAAACACAGCGGGAGCGTCACCGCGCCCTGGATCGCGCGGATCACTTCGGCCATGAAATCGGGCTCGGTCACCGCCCGCGCGCCGATGGTCACGTCCAGATAGGCAGCTCCGGCCTGCGCCTGCCGGACGGCGAGCGCCTGGATGCCGGCCAGGTCGTTGCGGTCGAGCAGCTCGCGGGTGCTCTTGAATCCCGGATTGATCCGGTCGCCGATGATCGAGATGGCGAACCGGTCCGGGTGCGCCGGTTGGCGCGGGAGATTCGGTGCTTCGGTCACGACGGGTTCCTTGCGGCGTGAATCGGATCGAAGCCGATTCGGTTGAGAAAGGATTTCTGAAAACCGGGCAGCGTGCTGAGTTCGAGGTAGCGGCAACGGCACGCGAGCTGCGCCGCGCGCCTGCGCGCGTGCGTAGAGGCGAGCATCTGCCTGACTCCGGCGCCTGCCGCATTGCCGACCTGCGCGAAGCGCGCGGCCGGCAGGTCGGGGAACAGCCCGATCGCAACGCCGCTTTGAACGTCGAGATAAGCGCCGAACGCGCCCGCAATGATGAAACGCTCGATGCTCGCCGCCTCGATGCCCGCCTGCTCGAGCAGCATTTCGGTGCAGGTGCGGATCGCCGCCTTGGCGAGTTGCACCGCGCGCACGTCCTCCTGCGTGAACGCGACGCCGGGGGCGAGCAGTGCGGCGCGCTTGCCGTGGTCCTCGCGCACCAGCGGATGATGCGCCACGATGCGGCCGCGCTCGCTGACGGCCCCGCAGCGCCGCAGCGTGGCGAGGGCGTCGAGCACTCCCGAACCGCACAGGCCGACCGGCTCCGTGCCGCCGATGACCTTGATCACGATCTCGCCGTCCCGCAACGCGACCCGTTCGATCGCACCCTCGGCGGCGCGCATGCCGCAGGAAATGTGTCCGCCTTCGAGCGCGGGGCCCGAGGGACAGGAGGCGCTCACGAGTTCCCCGCGGTGATAGAGCGAAACCTCGGTATTGGTGCCGATGTCCATCACGACGCTGGTGGTCGTCTTCGCCCATCGGTCTTCGGTTGCAAGCAGCGCCGTGACGTGATCGCCGCCGACGAAGCCGCCGATGGTCGGCGCCAGGTGAACGTAGGCGCCCGGACAGATCGCCAGGCCGAGATCGCGCGCCTTGACCTCCAGCGCCTCCCGCACCGCCGCGACGAAGGGCGCGCGGCCCAATTGGCGCACCGGCAGCCCGAGCAACAGGTGTTGCATGGCGGTATTGCCGCACACCACCAGGTCGACGATATCTTCGGTCTTCGCGTGCACCGCGCGGCAAAGATCATGCGCGAGCGCGTTGATCGCGGCGACCGCAGCGGTGCGCAACTCCGCGGCAGCTTCCGGCGAGCCGATCGCATGGTTGATGCGACTGATCACGTCGGCACCCCATGCGACCTGCGGATTCTCGATCCCGAGGCTGGCAAGACAGCTGCCGCGCTCGAGGTCGACGAGAAAAGCGGCCGCATTGCTGGTGCCCAGGTCCACCGCCAGCCCGAGCGCAGGACTTCCCGTCGCTGCGACCCCGATCAGCTCGCTGCCGCGCAGCCTTGCGCGCAGCGAGCCTCGCTCCCGGTGCAACATCTGCGGCAGCCGCCGGGCCGCGCTGAGGTCGAGCCGGTCCACCGGGAGCGGCGCGAGCGCGCCTAGCAGGCGGTCGGCGTCGGCGCGCGGATCGGACAGGGAGGCCTGCGGAACCGCGACATCCCGACTGACAACGGCAGGCGCGATTTCGAGCGACTCTGCCCCGGTCCCGGCCTCGACCGAGCGCACCACCGGTGCGGTCGAGCGCGGCGCCAGCTCCAGCACGCAGTCCGAACGCGGGCGCAACTGGCAGGCGCGGACCCACTTCGTTCCGTGCCTGCGGTCCATTTTTCCAGCGACCACCCGGACCATGCAGGTGCCGCAGCTGCCGCGGCCCCCGCAGGCGCCGACGATACGCACGCCGCCGCGGCGCGCGCTCTCGTAAATCGTCTCCCCGCCGGATGCGGGAATCTCCCGATCCAGATGGGGAAAGCGCAGCGTAAAAAAACGCCCGGCCCCGGGGCTCACGGGTGAAGCTCGGCGCGCGCGACGCAGCAGCGCTCGCGCCTCGGGCAGGTATCGCAGCGCGACCAGCTCGCCCTGGGGAGCGCAATGCCCACGCCGAGCAGCATCGAGGTGGATTTCACCGGGCGCATCATCGAGCCGCGGCCCAGGGAGACGCCGATGCGCTCGGCCTGCGCCAGCCGCAGCACCGCGGCTTGAGCCTCGAGGGCAAGCCCCGGGTCGCCGGGGCGCAACTCGCCGGCCATGGTCAGGCCCCGGCGCCTGACTTCGGCAAGCATCCGGTCCTGGGCACGCCGCGTCACGGCGAGCAGCAGCTCGTTGCCGAGATCGTCCAGCGCGAGCGCGAGCGAAACGCGGCGTTCGGCGAACAGCGCGCTGACGCGGTGCTCGAGCGCAGCGCCCAGCGTAGCCGCACCGCAGGCCAATGCCGTCAATTCGCCCGCCGGCGGCAGCAGCCGCGGCGCTTCGAGCCGCTCGCCGCCGGCGACCAGAACCTGTCCCGCCGGCGCCTCCAGCGGCACGATGCGAAAATGGTACGCCGCGTGCACCAGCGGCTCGCGCTCCACGCGCTCGATCGCCTGGCGCCGCATCCGGTCCTGGACGCTGGAGCGTGCACGCCGGGCAGGCCCGCGGGCCAGCATGCGCATCACGTCGAAGCCGCTGGCGCCGGCCATTGCGGGGTCCTTTCTATCCCGCGTACTTGCGCGCCGCATCGAACATGGCGCGCACGTTCGCGACCGGTGTCTCGTCCGGTATGCCGAAGGCGCAGTCGAGTATCAGCTTGCCGCCTTTGGCGAAGACGTTCTCCGCGAGATGGCGCACCGCCGCGTCCACTTCGTGCGGCTTGCCGGTGGTCATCATCGAGGGCGACAGGTTGCCGCGCAGCGCCGTCACATCGCCCAGCACTTCGAACGCCCTCACCATGTCGGTGCGCTCGAACCAGTAGATGCACTTGCCCGGCGGCACGTCGCGGATGATTTCCAGGCGCTTGGTGCAATCGGACTCCCACAGCGGCATCGGCACCAGGTCCGCCTCGATCAGGCCGATCATCACCCGGCGGAACGACGGCCACCAGAACTTGCGGAACTGCGCCTCCGACATGAAGGCGTCCGGCGCCCAGTGGGTAGGGATGAACACGATCGGATTGCCGGAAGCCTTCGCGCTCGCCACCGTCTGCCTGAGAATGAACACCGCCGCCTTGTCGAGCGCCTCCAGCAGCTTGTCCTTGTGGCGGAACAGATCGGTCATCATGCCGCGCGCGCCGCGGAAATAGTCGGCGATGAAATCGTAGGGCGCGATCGAGGTGGCGATGTTGGTGCAGGGATAACCGAGGCCCGTCATGCGCTCGGTGAACGCGGTGTGCTGCGCGACGAAGCGGTCCACCTCCTCGGCCGCCCGCATGACGTTGGCCAGCGCCGCGCGCACGCGCGGCCGCGCAAACGGGCGGATCCCGGCGACCAGCCGGAAGTAGTGCAGCCCGGGGAAATGCGGCAGTTCCTCGAATCCCTCGAAGGCCGAGGCGACACGCGGCAGATAGTTGTGCAGATAGAAGCCGGTCGGATCGAAGATGAAATCGTCGTATTCCTCCGGCTTCATGTATTCACGGTCCAGGTACTGGAACGGCTGGTCGTCGCGCACGCCATGCCCCGGCCATTGCAGCTGCTTGAAGCCGATCGCTTCCAGCGCGCGCCCCGAGGCGCTTTGCAGCACCATCGGGTTGTAGGCTTCCGGGTCGAACTCGAGGACCGCGCGCTCGGCGATCTCGCGGGTCATTTCGTACTCGTACATCAGCTGGCGATAGGTAATGCCGGCGTACTTTGCCAGCCAGAACGTGGCGTACATGACCACCGGCATGCGCTCGGGCGTCTTGAGCGCCACGCAGTCCAGGATCCGCTGCCAGCGCCTGTCGTAGGCGGCCTTGGCCGCAGCGCCGGTCGCGGCGGCGGGCGTGCCGGGGGCCGGCGCGCTCATGCCGCCACCACCGCCCAGTTCTTGCAGAGCGACACCGCATCCACTGCGTTCCTGCCGAAGGCGTCGGCGCCGGTGTAGGCGCGCACCGTCTCGTCGATCTGACCGCCGCCGATCATGATTTTCATCCGCTCGCGCAGGCCCGCGGCTTCGATGGCCGCGATCGTTTCCTTCATCGATTCGAACGCGAGCGTGAGGAAACCCGAGAGTCCGACGACATCCGGTGCGTAGCCGTTGATTTCGTCGATGAACGTCTGCACCGGCACGTCGACGCCGATGTCCTTCACCTCGAAGCCGTTGATGTCGAGCATGAAGGTGACGATGTTCTTGCCGATGTCGTGCAAATCGCCATGCACGGTGCCGATCAGCACCTTCGCCAGCTTGCGCTGTCCCCCGCCCGCGGTCTGCTTGATCAGGGGCTTGGCCACGGCGCCGATTTTCTGCAGCATCTCGCCCGCGAGCACCAGCTCGGGCAGGAAGTACTCTCCCTGGGAAAAACGCTGGCCGACGATGTCCATCGCGTTGCGGCACAGTTCGAGCACGCGCAGCGGGTCGGCGCCGTCCTCCAGCAGCATCTTGTTGGCGAGCTGCAGCGCCTCGTCCTCGCGCATGTCCGCGAGCCATTCCATCAATTGCCTGTCCTGTTCGCTCATATCGCTCATGGTCGCTCCTTTGCCAATCTGCGTTTCAGCCGGTCGTTCCCGCGGCGGGCGCCTGGACGCGGCCGCGCAGCCCCGACTCGGCGATGATCTCGGCCAGCACTGTCTCGTTGCGGTAGCCCATCAGGTGCACGCCGCCGACGCCTTCGATGCGCGCCAGCGCCTGGATGGTCTCGATAGCCACCCGCTTGCCCTCGGCCCTCTGGTCCGCAGCCTGGCCGATGCGCTGCAGCACCGCCTCGGGAACATGCACCCCGGGCACGCGCTGTGCCATCCGCCGCAGCGCCGCTGCGCTGCCGAGCGTGCCTACGCCCGCGATGATGGTGCAGCGCTGGTGCAGACCGCGCGCGCGCGCCTCGCGCATGAAGGCTGCCATGCGCTCCAGGTCGAAGCAGAACTGCGTCTGAATGAAGCGCGCTCCGGCGTCGACCTTGCGCTCCAGATTCGCGACGCGCTCGTGAAACGGCGGCGCAAAGGGATTCGCAGTCGCGCCCAGAAACAGGTTCGGCGCGGCCTCGAGCTTCCGGCCCGAGGCAAACGCGCCCTGCTCGCGCATCCGGCGCGCGATCCCGAGAAGCGTCACCGCGTCCAGATCGAACACCGGCTTCGCTTCCGGCTGGTCGCCCTGGCTGACGTCGTCGCCGGTAAGGCACAGGATGTTCTGCACGCCGAGCGCCGCCGCGCCGAGCAGATCGCCCTGGATCGCGATCCGGTTGCGATCGCGGCAAGCCACCTGGTAGATCGGGATGTCGCCGTGCGCGGCAAGCAGCGCGGACGCGGCGACACTCGACATGTGGCAGTTGCCGCCGGCGCCGTCGGTGACGTTGATGGCGTCCACCAGGCCGCGGAAGCGGGCCGCGCGCGCGAGGAATCCGGCGGGCGCGGCCGAATCCGGCGGCGCCAGCTCGACGGTGACCACGAATCGGTCGGCGCATGCGCGTTCGAACGCTTCCCGCGGGTGCGCGATCCCGGGGTCGGTGCGCGGCGCCGCGCTCGGCGCCGCCTCGGGGAAAATGACCGGAACCCAGGAAGACCGGCCGCTTCGCGTGTGATCCAGCGGCGCAATCGCCGCATCGGGGGCCACCGCAAGCGGCGCAATCCGTTTCCTGCCCTCTTCGGCATCCAGCCAGACGCAGCGCATCTGCGGGATCACTTCGCATCCGCCATCGGGCCGCACCCCGCCGCAGGGACCGTTGCGCAGCTGCTTGGCGCAATTCATCGGGCACGCCATGCCGGTGGCCGAGAGCACGCAATCGCCGCACATGCGGCAGTCGAACAGGAACTGCTTGGCGGCGCGCTCGATCGGGCGCACGGCGGCCTCGGCCCCCGCGCGGCCGAGAAGGCGAGCGAGCGGGGCGAGCCGGGGCGCGAGGCGCGCGAAAAGGCCGTAGGCGCGGCTCAAGCCCCTGGCGTGGCGGACCGACCAGAGGCGCGCTGCGTGCATCTCAGCTGCGGCCGCGCCGGCGGATCAGCGGCGCGCCGACGACCTGCTCGAGCGCATCGCTGTTGCGCAGGGCGAGCTCGAGATTCTTGCGCGCGATGCGTGCGTGTTCGCGCACCAGCGGCTCCACCCGGGCGCTCGAGCGCGCCTCGAGCGCGCCGAGTATCTCGTGGTGCTGCAGTTGCGCGGTCTTCAGGATCTGCAGCGACTCCGGAATCTTGGCCTGTGCGGAGACGAAAGCGTCCGGGGCAGCGAACGGCAGCGAAACCACCCGCGCCAGGGCGCGCGCCACCATCGTGCTTCCCGAGGCCTCCAGCAGCAAGGCGTGAAAGCGCGAGTTGAGCTCGCTGTAGCGCACGAGGTGGCCGTCTCCGGGACGGGCGCCTGCGAGCACGGCGTCGATCCCGGCCAGGCAGTGCCGCAGCTGTTCCAGTATCGGTTGCGGCACGCCGCGTTCCGCCGCGATGCGTGCCGCCAGGCCTTCGAGGGTTCCCCGCACCTCGATCGCATCGAAGATTTCGGCTTCGCTGAAATTCCGCACCAGATAGCCGTTGGACTGCGTCGGCTCGAGCAGGCCTTCCTCGGCGAGCTTCTGCAGTGCGGCGCGCACGGGAGTGCGCGATACGCCGAGCAGGTCTACGAGGCCGAGCTCCGTGAGGCGCTCTCCGGCCCGCAACTTGCCGCGCAGCACCTGATCGCGGATGCCGAGAACTGCCCGCTCGGTCAGCGAAGCGTCGCGTACCAGCGCCACCGGGTCGGCCATCGGAATTCCTCCTTGCCTAGCGTCTGCTTGGATACGATGTATACAAAGCACCAAGTCGGATGACAATGGGAATCTCGTGGCTTGATGCCGCTAATCGCATCCGGTTTGATCTAAGTCAGTTCAAACAGGGGATTACAGGGCAGCGCCGGCGCCAAACGCCCGATTGCCGGTAGTCGTTCAGAGAGGGACACCTCTGCGTTGTATACATCTTTGCCCATGTTTCAGGCTGTAGCCCCCGGCGCGCGCAGCAGGTAGCGCTGCAGCTTGCCGGTCTCCGTGCGCGGCAGGCTGCTGGCGAATTCAATGGCGCGCGGGTACTTGTAGGGCGCGATGCGCTGCTTGACGAAGTCCTGCAGCTCCTTGGCGAGCGCAGCGTCCGCGGCGCGCCCCTTGCGCGCAACGACGTAGGCCTTGACGATTGCGCCGCGCTTCTCGTCCGGCCAGCCGACCGCGGCGCAATCGACGACGTCCGGATGCAGCAGCAGGGCCGACTCGATTTCAGGCCCGGCGATGTTGTAGCCGGCCGAAATGATCATGTCGTCGGTGCGCGACTGATAGTAGTAATAGCCGTCGCCGTCCGCCAGGTAGGCGTCGCCGGTCAGGTTCCAGCCGTTGGCGACGTATTCCTTCTGCCGTTCGTCGGCGAGATAACGGCAACCGGTGGGACCCTTCACCGCGAGCCTGCCGATGACGCCGGGCGCGCACGGCTCGCCGTCCTGGTCCAGCACGGCCGCGCGGTATCCCGGGATCGCCTTGCCCGTGGCACCCGGCCGGATATCCTTGCCTGCCGCGGAGATGAAGATGTAGAGCATTTCCGAGGAGCCGATGCCGTCGATGATCTGCACGCCGGTTGCGCGCTCCCATGCCTGGCGCGTCGGCACCGGCAGCGCCTCGCCCGCCGAGATGCAGGTACGCAAAGCGCCGAGCTCGTAGCCGGCGGCGTGCTCGGCGAGCGCGTGATACAGGGTCGGGCCGGTAAACAGCACGTTGGCGCGCGAACGGCTCAGGGTTTCGAGCAGCGTTTCCGCCGTGTGTTGCTCGACCAGAAACGTCGCCGCGCCCGCGTACAGCGGGAAGTGCAGCAGGCCGCCCAGGCCGTAGGTGAAGGCGATGGACGGCGAACCCGCTACCAGGTCGCCGCTGCGCAGCCCGACGATGTGGCGCGGGAAGCACTCGCAGGTCGCGATCACGTCGCGATGAAAATGCATCGTGCCCTTGGGCACGCCGGTGGTCCCCGAGGTGAAGGCGATCAGCGCGACGTCGTCCGCCGCCGTATTCACATTGTCGAACGCCACGGGCTTGCCGCGCGCCGCGCACTCGACCGAACCGGCGGCGGCGTCGCCGAAATAGCCCACGCAGCGCAGCATCGGGCTTTGCGACCGCGCCGCTTCGAGCTCCTCGCGCAACCGCGAGTCGCAGAGCGCATGCGAGATCTGCGCCTTGCGCAGGACCTGCACCAGTTCGGTCGCACGCAGCATCGGCAGCGTCGGCACCGGCACCGCGCCCGCCTTCAGCGTCGCGAACCAGCACGCCGCCAGCATCGGGTTGTTCGGCGAACGCAGCAGCACGCGGTTGCCCGGCACCAGGCCCATGTCCTCGACCAGGAGGTGCGCGATCCGGTTCGCCTGCGAAAGGAGTTCCCGGTAGGTCCAGGTCTCGCCCGGCGTGACGATCGCCGGCCGCGAGCCGTGCACGCCCAGCGCCTGCCGGTCGAGGATCAGGCCGGCGCAGTTGAGCCGCTCGGGAAACTGCAGCTCGGGCAGCTCGAACAGGAACTCGGGCCATTGCGCCGGCGGCGGAAGATGGTCGCGCGCAAAACCGTCGACGTGCGCCGTCGGGTGCATAAAATGAATGATCATTCATTCATATCTTGGTGTCAAGTCCGCGCGCGGGGCTCCCCGATATGCTATGGGCTTGACAAGCCTGGCCGCTTCGGCCACACTCATATTTGAGTGAATAGTCATTCAGTCTTGGAGCCTAGCGGGCTGCGCCTCGAGGTCGGCGGCGGGGTGGCGCGGCTCACCCTGGACCGGCCGCCGGTCAACGCCATCGGCGAAGCCTGGCTGGGCGAGTTCCACCGCTGCCTGGACCAACTCGCGGCGCGCAGCGACTGGCAGCTGCTGCACCTTCGCAGCGCACAAAAGGCCTTCTGTGCCGGGGCCGACCTGGCGGAGATGCGCGCCCGCCTCGCCTCGCCGCAGGGCGTCGAATCAATGGTGGACGTCGCGGCCGGAATGCAGAGGCTTTTTGCGCGGCTCGAGGCCCTGCCGCAGGTGACCCTGGCCGAGATCGGCGGCGCCGCGCTCGGCGGCGGGCTCGAGCTCGCCCTCGCCTGCGACCTGCGCATTGCGGCCAATGAAGCGAAGATCGGCTTGCCGGAGGTACGCCTGGGCCTGGTCCCCGGCGCGGGCGGCACCCAGCGGCTCACGCGCCTGGCGGGACGCGCAACCGCATTGCGGCTGATCCTCACGGGCGAGACGCTCGACGGCGCCGGCGCCGAGGCGCTGGGCCTGGTGCACTGGGCGCTGCCCCGCTCCGAGCTTGCCGCGCGCGCCGCCGACATTGCGGCCCGCGCCGCAGCATCGCCCCGCGAGGCCCTTGCTGCCTGCAAGAGCTGCATTGCGGCAGCCGACGATCCGGCGCGCGACGGCTACGCCGAGGAACTCACCCAGTCGCGCCGCCTGTACGCGAGCGAAGCGACGCGTGGGCTGGTCGGCGCGTTCCTCTCGGGTGCAGCCCACTGAATCATGACTAGGAGACTGCAATGAGCGATATGAGGCTGGACGGCAAGACCGCAGTGGTGACCGGGGGCGCCTCCGGAATCGGCAAGGCGACCGCGCTCGAGATGGCGCGCGCCGGCGCGCGGGTGATCGTCGCCGACGTCAACGAAGAAGGCGGCGCGGCGGCGCAGCGTGAAGCCGAAGGCATGGGTCTGAAGCTGGAATACATGAAGCTGGATCTCACCGACCCGCAGTCGATCGACCGTTTTTCGGCCCAGGTGCTGGAACGCTGCGGGCGCGTCGATGTGCTGGCGAACGTGGCGGGCTGGGGGAAGGTCCAGCCGTTCGTCGAGAACACGCCCGAGTTCTGGGAGCGCGTGCTGGCGGTCAATCTGACCGGCCCGGTGCGCCTGACGCAGAAGCTGCTGCCCAAGATGATGGAAGCGCGCGCCGGCAAGATCGTCAATGTCTCGAGCGACGCCGGGCGCGTCGGCAGCCTCGGCGAAACCATGTACTCCGCAGCCAAGGGCGGCATGATCGCGTTCACGAAATCGCTCGCGCGCGAGGCGGCGCGGGGCGGGGTCAATGTCAACTGCGTCTGCCCCGGGCCCACGGATACGCCGCTGATGCAGGCGGTGCCGGAGAAATTCCGCGAAGCCTTCGTCAAGGCGATCCCGTTCCGCCGCATCGGCAAGCCGCAGGAAGTCGCCGACGCGATCCTGTTTTTCGCCAGCGCCCGCTCCGACTACGTCACCGGCCAGGTGCTCAGCGTGAGCGGCGGGCTGACGCTCGCGGGCTAAACCCTACCCTTCCAGACAGAGAGGAATCCCAGATGCAAACCCAAGACCGGTTCAGGCCCGCGGGCCTGGATTTCAATAATTTCAAGCCCAAACACTTCCTCTGGCAGCTGGAGGGCAAGGTGGCGACGATCACGCTCAACCGCCCCGAGCGCAAGAATCCCCTGACGCTCGAGTCCTACGCCGAGCTGCGCGACCTGTTCCGCAACCTGACCTACGCGAACGAGGTCAAGAGCGTGGTGCTGAACGGCGCCGGCGGCAACTTCTGCTCCGGCGGCGACGTGCACGAGATCATCGGGCCGCTGGTGGCGATGCAGGAAGCCGACGACATGGGCGGGCTGCTCGCCTTCACGCGCATGACCGGCGACCTGGTGAAGGCGATGCGCAACTGCCCGCAGCCGATCGTCTGCGCGGTCGACGGCATCTGCGCCGGCGCCGGCGCGATCCTCGCCATGGCTTCCGACCTGCGCTACGGAACGGCCGCGAGCAAGGTGGCGTTCCTGTTCGTCAGGGTCGGCCTGGCGGGCGCGGACATGGGCGCCTGCAACATGCTGCCGCGGATCATCGGCGCAGGGCGCGCCGCGGAACTGCTGTATACGGGCCGCGCGATGGACGGCGCGGAAGCCGAGCGCTGGGGCTTCTACAACAAGGTCTGCGCTTCCGGGGAGCTGCTCGCCCAGGCGCAGGCGCTCGCGAAATCCCTCGCCGATGGGCCGACCTTCGCCAATGCCATGACCAAGCGCTGCATCCACCAGGAGTGGAGCATGGGGATCGACGATTCGATCGAGGCGGAGGCGCAGGCGCAGGCAATCTGCATGCAGACGCGCGACTACGGCCGCGCCTACCGCGCTTTCGTCAAGAAGGAAAAACCGCAGTTCGAGGGCAACTGAGGACCGGGGCGCGATGGCCGACGCAAGCTATCTCGGCTGGCCGTTCTTCGAGGAGCGCCATCGCCGGCTGGCGCGCGAGCTGGAGCAGTTCGCGGCGAGCGGGCTGGCCGGCCTCGGGCTCGGGGGCAAGGATGGCGCCGCCCAGTACGACGGCGCCGCCGTGGACGCCGCCTGCCGCGAAATCGTCCGCCGCCTGGGGCAAGCCGGGCTGCTCAATCACTGCTGCGTCCTTGCCCCCGGCGATCGCTTCGACGTGCGCAGCCTCGCGCTCAGCCGCGACCTGCTCGCGCGGCACGAAGCGCTCGCCGACTTCGCGTTCGCGATGCAGGGGCTGGGCACCGGGCCGATCTCGCTCTCGGGCGACGAGCGCCAGCGCGCGGCCTATCTTCCCGCGGTGATGCGCGGCGAGCGCATCGCCGCGTTCGCGCTGTCCGAGCCGCAGGCAGGAAGCGACGTCGGGGCGATCGCGACCACCGCTGCGCGCGACGGCCAGGGCTACGTGCTCAACGGCACCAAGACCTGGATCTCGAACGGCGGCATCGCCGATCACTACGTCGTGTTCGCGCGCAGCGGCGAGGAAAAGGGCACCCGGGGCCTGTCCGCGTTCATCGTCGATGCCGGCACGCCCGGCCTGGAGATCGCCGCGCGCATCAGGACCATCGCGCCCCACCCGCTCGCCACGCTGGTGTTCGACGCCTGCCGGGTTCCGGAATCGGCGCTGTTAGGTGAGCCGGGCGAAGGTTTCCAGATCGCGATGAGCACGCTCGACGTGTTCCGCACCACCGTCGGCGCCGCGGCGCTCGGCCTTGCGCGCCGCGCGCTCGATGAAGCGCTGCAGCGCAGCCGCGAGCGCACGGTATTCGGCAAGCCGCTCGCCGAATTCCAGCTCACCCAGGCCAAGATCGCGGACATGGCGCTCGCGGTGGACACGGCGGCGCTGCTGGTCTACCGCGCGGCCTGGACGCGCGACGTACTGCAGCGGCGCGTGACGCGGGAGGCGGCGATGGCGAAGCTGCATGCCACGGAAGCGGCGCAACAGGTGATCGACATGGCGGTCCAGCTCTTCGGCGGCACCGGCGTCGTCTCCGGTGCGATCGTCGAAACCCTTTACCGCGACATCCGCGCGCTGCGGATCTACGAGGGAACGAGCGAGATCCAGCGGCTGGTGATCGCGGGCGCAGTGCTGGCGGGAGATGGCGAAAAATGAGCTCGCCCGGCAGCGTCGAGAGCGCGGTCGCCGATCCGAAGCTGGTCGAAGAGCGCCGCGAGCAGATCGTCAAGGCCGCGACCAAGCTGTTCTCCGAACAGGGTTACTACCTGACCACGATCCAGGACATCGCCCGCGAGGCCGGGATCAGCGTCGGCCTGATCTACCAGTATTTCAAGGACAAGGACGACGTCCTGTTCCTGACCCTGAAACTCGTCCTCGAGACCTACGAAAAGGTGATCCCCGCGGCAATCGAGGGGGCCGAGCATCCGCTGGAGCGCCTGTGCCTCGCGATCGGCGCCTATTGCCGGGTCGTCGACCGGCTGCGCGATGCGACCGTGCTGACCTACCGCTCGACCAAGTCGCTGCGCGCGGACCGCAGGACCTTCATCAAGGAAGGCGAGACCCGCACCAACCGGATGCTCGAGGGCTGCCTGCGCGCAGCAATCGCCGCCGGCCACGTGCGCCCGATCAACGACTCGCTGCTCGTCTACCAGTACGTGCTGTACTCCCACGCCTGGGCGCTGAAGCAATGGGCGCTTCGCGGCCGCTACTCCCTGGAGGACTACGTCGAGGAAGGGATCAAGCTGCTGGTCGAGCCGTTCCTGACCGAGAAGGGCCGCGCCGCCATGGCAAGGCTGAAGCGCAAGCGCCGCGTTGCGTGAACGAATCATCGTCAACCAAGGAGGAATAACCATCATAGGACGCCCCCGCAGCGCCATTCCAAGCTAGAATTTTGGTGTTTCCCACTGGAGGAGGTACGTACCGATGATTCCGCGTCGCCGCATTATTCCGTTCGTTGTCGCCGCCGGTTTCGCCGCCCTGGCGGGCAGCGCTTCCGCGCAGACGATCAACCTCAAGCTGCACCACCTGCTCCCGGCGGTGGCTCCGGCGCACACGAAGATGCTCACGCCGTGGGCGCAAGACGTCGAGAAGGCCGCGGGAGGCAAGGTCAAGATCGAGCTCTACCCGGCCATGACGCTCGGCGGCAAGCCGCCCGAGCTCATCAACCAGGTGCGCGACGGCGTGGTCGACATCGTCTGGACGGTGAATGGCTACACGCCGAACCTGTTCCCGCGCTCGGAAGTGTTCGAGTTGCCCTTCATACACACCAACAACGCGGTCGCCACCAACCTGGCGATGCGCGACATGCTCCTGAGCGGCGAAATCGCGGAAGACTTCAAGGACGTGAAGGTGATGTTCCTGCATGTGCATGCCGGCCAGGCGATCCACATGGCGGACAAGGAGGTGCGCAAGCCCGATGACCTCAAGGGGCTCAAGATGCGCATTCCGACGCGCACCGGCGCCTGGATCATCGAGGCACTCGGCGCTTCCGCGGTGTCGATGCCGGTGCCCGACCTGCCGCAGGCGCTCTCGAAAAAAGTGGTCGACGGCGCGCTCGTCCCCTGGGAGATCATTCCGCCGCTGAAGCTCCACGAAGTCACCAAGTTCCAGATCGAAGGGCCCAACAAGGTTCGCTTCGGTACGACCACGTTCCAGGTTTCGATGAACAAGAACAGCTGGGCAAAGCTGCCGCCCGACGTGCAGAAGGCATTCGAAGCGAACAACGGCGAAGCCCGCTGGCGCGCGGTCGGCAAGGTCTGGACCGATTCGGAAGAGGGCGGCATCGGCATGGCCACGAAGCGCGGCAACAAGCACATCCAGATCAGCGAAGCCGAACTCGGACAGTTCAAGCAGAAGCTCGAGCCCGTGGTGCAGCGCTGGGTCGACGAGGTCAAGACGAAGGGCATCGACGGCAACGCGCTGGTGAAGAAGGCGCGCGCGCTGATCGCCAAATACTCCAAGTAACGGATGGGCGAGGCGCCCGTCAAGGCGGGGGCGGGGCCGGCCGGTCCCGTCCACCGCTTGATCGAATGGTGGGCCTTGCTCGGCGGCGCCGTGTTGCTCGGCATTGCGCTCTTGACCGCCTGGAGCGCCGCGACCGGCTTCATTTTCGGCAAGCCGCTGCCGGGCGATTTCGAGTTGACCCAGATCCTGGTCGCGGTGGCCGTATTCTCGTTCCTGCCGTACTGCCAGTTGACCAATGCCAACGTCACGGCCGATCTGTTCACCGCCGGCGCCGGGCCGCGCGCGGTGGCCGCGCTCGGGGTGCTGGCCGCGTTGCTTGCGCTCGGCGTCAGCGTGGTGCTCACCTGGCGCACCTGGGCCGGGATGCTCGACTACCGGCAGTTCGTCGAAACCACGGCGATCCTGAAGATCCCCATCTGGACCGCGTACGTGCCGGCGGTGATCTCGCTCCTACTGCTGGTCCTTGCCTGCGTCATCGTGCTGGTGAAAAACGCGCGTGCGTTGATGCGCGGCTGAGCGGCGGACCGCAGTGGACCCGCATTTCGTCACGGGCGTCGTCGGCCTGTTCGCCCTGGTCGCGCTGATCGCAATCCGCGTGCCGATCGCGCACGCGATGATCCTCGTCGGCGCGGCGGGCATCGCCGTGCTCAGCGGCCCGGCGATCCTGCTGTCGCAGCTCAAGACGCTTGCGTACTCGCAGTTTTCGATCTACGACCTGTCGGTGCTGCCGATGTTCGTGCTGATGGGCAACATCGCCTCGCGCGCCGGGCTGTCGCGCGACCTGTTTCGCGCGGCGAACGCATGGCTCGGCTGGATGCGCGGCGGCGTGGCGATGGCGGCGATCGCCGCCTGCGCGGGCTTCGGCGCGGTATGCGGCTCGTCGCTCGCGACCGCCTCGACGATGGGCCAGGTGGCGCTGCCCGAGCTGCGCCGCTACCGCTACAGCCCGGAGCTCGCCACCGGGACGCTCGCCGCGGGCGGGGTGCTCGGCATCCTGATCCCGCCTTCGATCGTGCTGGTGGTCTACGCCATCGTGGTGGAGGCGAGCATCGTCACCATGTTCATCGCCGCCTTCGTCCCCGGGATAATCGCGGTGCTGTTCTTCCTTGCCACGATCGCGATCTACGTGCGCGTGAGGCCCGAGTCGGGCCCGCCCGGCGACCGCGTGCCGCGCGAGGAGTTCATCGCCGCGACGATCGGTGTCGCACCGGTGGTGCTGATCTTCGGCTGCGTGATCGGCGGAATCTACTTCGGGTTGTTCAACCCGACGCCCGCCGCCGCGATCGGCGTGTTTCTCGTCACGCTCGTGGGCATCGCGCGCCGCTCCGTCGGCATCAGCGGGCTGAAGGAGGCGCTGCTCGACACCGCCGCCACCGCCGGGATGATCTACCTGATCCTGCTCGGCGCGCAGCTGCTCAACATCTTCATGGCGCGCGGCGGCGTGCCGCAGGCGGCGGCGGCGATGATGGCGAATTCCGGCCTGTCGCCGATGGTGATCCTGATCCTGCTCCTCGTTGCGCTGATCTTTCTCGGCTGCCTGATGGATAGCCTGTCGATGATCCTGCTCGCGATCCCGTTTTTCTGGCCGGTGATCGCGGTCATGGATTTCGGCATGAGCGTGGAGGACCTGAAGGTGTGGTTCGGCATCCTGGCGCTGATCGTGGTCGAACTGGGCCTGATCACGCCGCCGGTGGGCATGAACGTGTTCGTGATCAACGCGCTGGCGCGCGACGTGCCCATGCGCCGCACCTTCCTCGGGGTGATGCCGTTCTTCGTCGCCGAGCTGTTCCGCGTCGCCCTGATCGTGGCCTTCCCGGCGCTTTCGCTCTGGCTGCCGAAGCTGCTCGCCGGCTAGCACCGGCTGGCTCAGCGGCACGGTGCGCCTGGACGGCCGCGACATCACCGCGCTGCACGCAAGCACGCGCGCTAGGTCACGCCGCGCTCGCGCAGGAAGGCGGCGAACGGCCGGTCGGTGGAGTTGATGTGGCGCAGCAGCCAGTCGCGCAGGAATACCGAACACATCCCGACCTTGTCGGCGTCGAGCCGGTCGGTGAAGAACCGCAGGCTCTCGATGAGATCGCGGTGCTCATTGCGGTGCTCATCGGCGTCCGCGCCGAGTTCGGCCATGCGCGTCTCCTCGGCGTGGAAATGGTGCTCGGTCAGGCGCACCAGGTCGCGCAGCACGCTGACCAGATCCTCCAGGTCCTTGCCCTGGTGGACGCCCTCGACGACGCGGTTGACGAGATCGAGCATCTGCCGGTGCTGGCCATCCATGAACCGGATGCCGACCTCGTACTGCGGGCTCCACTCGATGATGGGCGCGCTCATGCCGTCCGCCTCATGAACGCAGCTCGCTCGCCATCACCTCGGCGTGCAGGCCTTGCGCTTCGGTGCTGTCGTAATTGAGCTCGATCTTGATGCCGTTCGGGTCGAACATGAAGAGCTGGTACAGGCCCTGGTCGTCGACCTGGCGCTGCTTGAACTCGACGCCGAGCGCGCGTACGAACCAGTCGCGCGTCCGCGCCATGTCGGTGGTCTGCACCAGGAAATGCTCGATGTGGCTGAGGGGCATGGCCAAGTTTACAACCCCGCCAACCCGTCATAGAGCAGCTTGCTGCCGCTGACGAACAGCAGCAGGTACACGATGCGGTAGAACACGATGGGATTCAGGCGCTTTTGCAGCCAGACGCCGAAGTAGGTTCCTGCGACCCCGACCGGGACCAGCACGAGCGAGGTGGCAAGGTTGCGCGGGTCGAACAGGCCCAGCCACAGGTACGGCACGATCTTGGCGTAATTCATCGAGGCGAAGAACACGAGAGAGGTGCCGACGAAGACGGCCTTGTCCAGCCGCTGCGGCAGCAGGTAGACCATCAGCGGCGGGCCGCCGGAGTGCGCGACGAAGCTGGTCACGCCGGACAGCGTTCCCCAGAACCAGCCCTGCCGGTCGCCGGGCGGCGCGGGCGCGACCGTGCGTGGCTTGAGGCTGTAGGCGAGGAAGCCGAGCGCGATGACGCCGAGCAGGATGCGGATCAGGTTGTCGTCCAGCCAGCGGAAGCCGAGGGCGCCGATGCCGCAGCCGATCAGGCCCGCCGGCACGATGATGCGCATGATGCGCCGGTCCCATCGGCCGAGGTAGGCCTTGATCCCGGCAAGGTCCATGACGCACAGCACCGGCAGCATGACCGCGGCGGCCTGCGCCGGAGGAATCACCAGCGCCATCAGCGGGGTCGCGGCGCCGCCGGCGCCGCCGCCCAGGCCGCCCTTCGAAATTCCGGTCAAGGTGACGGCCGGGACCGCAACCGCCCAGAACCAGGGGTCCGCGATGGTCGGCAGGATCAGGCTTTCGCCAGCGCCCGGAGAATGCGCTCCGGCGTGAACGGCATCGCCGTGACACGGGCGTTGAGCGGCGCGAGCGCGTCGTTGATCGCGTTCATCACTGCGCCCGGCGCGCCCGCGGTACCCGCTTCGCCCACGCCCTTGGCGCCGAGCTGCGACTGCAGGGTCGGCGTCTCTACGTGCGCGCAGATGATGTCGGGCATCTCGCCGCTCATCGGCACGAGGTAATCCGCCATGCTGCCGTTGAGCAGCTGGCCCTCCGGGCTGTAGAGGCACTCCTCGAACAGTGCCGCGCCGATGCCCTGCACCACGCCACCGCGCAACTGCTCGTCCACCAGCATCGGATTGATCACGGTGCCCGAATCCTCCACGCACCAGTGTTTCAGGAGCTTGACGAAGCCGGTGTCGGGATCGACTTCCACGAGGGAGGCCTGGATGCCGTTGGTGAAGGTGAAGCCGTACTGGCGCGGCGTATAGTGCCGCGTCACGGTCAGTTCGGCCTGAAAATCCATCGGCAGGGTATCGGGGCGGAAGTAGGCGACGCGCCCGAGTTCCTCCAGAGGCATTTTTTTCTCTTGCGTCAACTTGCCGATGATCGCATTGTTCCCGATGTCCAGGGTTTCTTTTTCCAGATTCAGAATCTTCGATGCAATCTCCAGCATGTTCGACCGCAAGGCGCGGCCCGCGAGCAGAACCGCCTCGCCGCCGATCCCCGCGCCGCGCGAGGCCCAGGTGCCGCCGCCGTAGGGCGTGACGCCGGTGTCGCCGGTTATGACGCGCACCTTGTCCATGCTCACGCCCACCGCGCTCGCCGCGATCTGCGCGAAGATCCCCTCGGTGCCTTGCCCCTGCTCGGTGACGCTGCACATCACGGTCACCATCCCGGTGGGCTCCAGGCGCAGGGTGGCGCCGTCCTGCGCCGAGATGCGCGCGCCGCCGACGCCGTAGAAGGCCGGCGACGGGTTGGTGACTTCGATCATCGCTGCAAGGCCGATGCCTCGGAAGATGTTTTGTTTTCTCAGGACTTCTTGCTCTTCACGCAGTTTTTTGTACGACATCAAATCCAACAGCTTATTCAATGTCTGATGGTGAGAAAGTCGCTCGAACTTTATTCCTGACGGAAACGTATACGGATAAGCGTCGTCCGGGATCAGGTTTTTGCGCCGGAACTCCGCCGGGTCCATGCCGAGCTTCGCCGCCGCCTTGTCGACGATGCCCTCGGTCAGCGCCACCGCGATCGGATGCCCGACCGCGCGGTACTGGCAGGTGACATTCTTGTTGGTGAAGACCACGTTCAGCTTCGCGCGGTACTTCCGGTGCTTGTATGGCCCGCCGGTCAGGTTGACGACCTGGTTGCCCTCGATGCCGCTGGTGCGCGGATAGACCGAGTACGGCCCGATCGCGCTGAGGTCGTCGAGGTCGAAGGCGAGTATCTCGCCTGTTCTTGAAACTGCCATTTTTATTTTTACTTTATGTTCTCTCGCATGGATATCCGTGGCGAAGGATTCCAGCCGGTCGGCGACGAACTTCACCGGCCGGCGCAGCATCACCGACAGCGCCGCGGTCGCCATCTCGTCGGGATAGACGTGCACCTTGATGCCGAAGGAGCCGCCGACGTCCCTGGCGATCACGCGCACGCTCGCCTCGGGGATGCCGAGGTGCCGCGAGAAGATGTCCTGCATCATGTGCGGCGCCTGCGTCGAGTGGTACACCGTCAGCGAATGCTCCGCCGCGTTGTAGTCGGCAAGAATGGCGCGGCCCTCGAGGCAGACCCCGGTGTGGCGTCCGAACTCGAAGGTCTCCTCTACGACGACATCGGCTGCCGCGAACGCCTCGTCCACGCCGCCGGTATCGTGCTGACGCGAAAAACAGATGTTGTCGGCGAATTCCTTGTGAATTATCTTTTTTCCTTCCAGGGATTCTTGCATGTCGATCACGGCAGGAAGCTCCTCCCACTCCGCCTCGATCAGGCCCAGCGCATCCTCGGCCTGCGCGCGCGTCTCCGCGACCACCGCCGCCACCGCCTCGCCCTGCCAGCAGGCGCGCTCGATCGCGATCGCGTGCTGCGGCGGCGACTTGATGCCTTTGAGGTGCGCGAGCACCCCGACCCAGGGCGTGCAGTATTCGGCTACCGCTCGACCATCGAGGATCGCGATTACGCCCTCAGACTTCAATCCTTTGGAAAAATCCAGACGCTTGATCTTTGCATGCGCGTGAGGGCTCCTATAGAAAACCACGTGCGCAAGCCGGGGAAACCTCAAATCATCGACGTAGGAACCGCGCCCCTGCAGCAGGCGCTGCGCGTTGGGCCGCGGCACGCTCTGGCCGATGTAGCCCCTGTCGAGCTTGGTACCGGGCGCGTGGAGCGGGAGCTCAGCCTTTCCCATTGACGACCTCCTCGATCGCGTCGACGATCGCCTGGTAGCCGGTGCAGCGGCAATAATTGCCGGAAATATGGGTCCTGATTTCTTCTCTGGAAACTTTCTTGCCCTTCAAGAGCAGATCCTGCGCCGCCATCAGCATGCCCGGCGTGCAGAAGCCGCACTGCAACGCATTCTTCTGGTGAAAGGCCTTCTGCAGCCCGGCAAGCTCCTTCGAATCCGAAAGGCCCTCGATCGTGTCCACGCGGCAGCCGTTCGCCTGCACCGCGAGCATCAGGCAGCCGCGCACGATCTCGCCGTTCACCCGCACCGTGCAGGCGCCGCAGACGCCATGCTCGCAGCCGGCGTGCGAGCCGGTCAATTCAAGGTCTTCTCTCAAAAAGTCGACCAGGTGCAATCGCGCGGGAACCCGCCGGCTCACCGTCGTCCCGTTGACGGTGAGCGTTATGTCGTAAGCATGTTCCATGCGCGCTCCAGCAGGACGCCGGCGAGGTGCAGCTTGGTCGCCGAAGAGTGATACAGATCGGCCGGTGGATTGAGATCCTTTGCCAGTGCCGCCTTTGCTTCTTTCAAGGTCTTTTTGGATGAAGCATTTTTCGCGACAACCGGCATCGAACCGGCCCCGAAATACACGAAATTGGAGTTGTGGACAGCGAGTCCGATGATCGCGTAGTCGCCCTGGCGCCGGGTCAATTCGAGGAATACCGACCGGTCGGACTTGCCCGCGACGGGAAACTCGGCGGCCGTCAGGATCTCGCCGGGTTTCAGATCCGTCTCGAACAGGCCTTTGAAGAACTGCTCTGCCTTCACGCGTCGCTCTGTCGTTTTATTTTTCAATATGAAGACCGCTTCAAGAGCGACCGCGCACGCAGGGTATTCCGCGGCCGGGTCGGCCAGCGCGAGGCTGCCGCCGATCGTGCCGCGGTTGCGGATCGCGGCGTGGGCGATGTGCGGCACCGCCTGCGCGAGCAGAGGAATGTGCTTCTTTATCTCAGGAGATTGTTCTATACGGGTATGGGTAACGAGCGTGCCTATCCTCACAAAACCGTTCAAAACCTTGATTTCCGAAAGACCCGGCAGGCCCGTGATGTCCACCAGCAGCTCTGGAGACGAGAGCCGCATGTTGAGCGACGGGATCAGGCTTTGCCCGCCGGCAAGAATCTTGGCATTTGGATGTTGAAGCAACTCGAATGCTTCCGGAAGGGAAGCCGGCTTCACATAGGCGAAGGCAGGCGCTTTCATTTCTTCGGCTTGCCCCTGCGCTCCGGCCAGACGCCCCTTTTCTCCAGCTGGTCCATCGATTCGCTGGTGAACTCGGCGCTGGGCGCATCGCCGCCGATCACGAACATGAGGACGGAAAACCGGTTTTTCGGCCCCTTGCTGACGTTCATGAAGCGCCGCGAGGCGCCGGGCGGGAACGAGATCACGTCGAGCGGCTTCAGGTCCACGTGCTCCAGGCGCCCCTTCTCGTTCTGCCAGCTGGCGCGCCAGGTGCCGGTCATGGCGATGAAGGTCTCGTTGGTGTCGTGGTTGTGCAGCATCGGCCCCTTGCCCGGCAGCGCGCGGCAGTAGCCGAGGTTGAAGCCCTCGGATATCTTGATCGCCGCCATGCGCGCCGCCTTCTCGCCCACCGGCGACTGCTTGCCGTCGCGCTCGGTCTTCGGCGGCTGGAAGCCGATCACGTTGTAGAGAATCCGCTCGCAGCCCGGCATCCTGCTGTCGGGCAGCCCGCCGTCGAAACCCTTGAGCCTGGAGAAGCGCGCCACGCGCTTCATCATTTGCCGGCGCGGAATGCCGCGCCGCGGCAGCGTCTCACGGTATGCCATGCTCCCCTCCCTGGGCGGAAAATCGGGGTCAGAGCCCGATTTGCGTTGCGCAGGAATGGTAGCGTATGTGAAAGGGAGACGGCATGGCGAAATCAAAGGTCGGAATCGTGGGACTGGGAATCATGGGCTCGGCCATGGCGGCGAACCTGTTGCGGGCGGGCTTCCAGGTCGTCGGCTACGACCCGGTGGCGGCATGCCGCAGCAGGCATCGCAAGGCCGGCGGCATGGTGGCCGAAAGCGCGCGCGACGCGGCCCGTTCCTGCGGCATCCTCATCACGTCCCTGCCGTCGGCGGACGCCCTTGCCGGGGTTGCAAAGGAAATCTCCGGAGAAAATCACCGCCGCCTGATCGTCATGGAAACCAGCACGCTGCCGATCCCCGTCAAGGAAGCGGCGCGCCGGCGCCTTGCCGCCGCCGGCGTCACGCTGCTCGACTGCCCGCTGAGCGGCACCGGCGCCCAGGCCCGGGTCAAGGACCTGATCGTCTACGGAAGCGGTGACCCTGCCGCATTCAAAAGGACCATTCCGGTCCTGAACGGCTTCTCGCGCGGCCATTACTTCGTCGGCAAGTTCGGCAACGGCTCGAAAATGAAATTCGCCGCCAACCTGCTGGTCGCGATCCATAACGTCTCCGCCGCCGAGGCGGTGGTGCTGGCGCGAAGGTCCGGCCTGAATCCCGCGCTCGCGGTCAAAGTCCTCGGCGACGGCGCCGGATCCTCGCGCATGCTGCAGGTGCGCGGCCCGATGATGGCGCGCCGCGCCTACCGGAACGCCACGATGAAGTGCGAGGTCTGGCAGAAGGACATGAAGATCATCGGCGCTTTTCTGAAGCAGCTCGGAAGTCCCGCCCCGCTGTTCTCCGCAACCAAGGCAATCTACGACGCCGCAATCGCCCAGGGCTACGGCAAATCCGATACCGCCTCGGTCTGCGCTGTGCTCGAACGCCGGGTCCGCTAACGCCGTGTCGCGGACGGCCCTCCCATGACAGGCGGCGTCCTGATCAGCCTGTCCGTTCAGACCTTCTTGCCGATGATTTTCGCGATCAACTCGATTTGATCCATCGAGGCGGGCGACAGATTCAGGAACCTGCACCCTGCACGTTGCGCCGGCCCACCGTCCGCAAGCGCCGCCGGCCCCGCATGGCGTACCTCCAGGTCGACGCGTAGCGGCTCCCTGCCAAGGCATTCGATTCGGCAACCCTTGAGCACCATGCCTGCCTCCAGCGCGATATTGGGGCCGGCCTGCAGGATACCGATGCCGCCCAGACTGATGTCGAAGATGTTCGCCTCGAAGTAGAGCACGCCCTCGGCCGAGGCAATGCACCGCAACGGCGGCTCGGCCGGCACGCTCGCGCGCTCGAACGCGCGGCGCCGTCGGCTGGCGATGGTCTCCGGATACCGCAGCCGGATCGCCGCCGCGCCGCCGTGCACGATCGGCTCCGGATCGGCGGCGGTGAATTCGATGCACCACTCGCCCACCTCGGCGCGGAAGTGGACGCGCGTAACAGCGAGCAGCGCTGCGTTGGCAGCAGCGTCTTCACTCGACGCGACGACCATGTATCGCCGCTCCGGATCGATGAAGTGCAGTCTGGATAGAAACTTGAGCGCGCCGCCCTCGAGATGCGCGACCACGCTCCCGCCTTCTACTGCCAGCCCATGCAGCACCGCTATCTCCGCCAGCTGCACGTCGGAAAGCGGCATCTTTCCGGCAGGGTTCGAGCCTGGCTTCGTATCGGCGGCCGTCATGCCGTTCGCTGGAGCGGCGAATCCGGAGCCGCGACGTAGCGCGCGGCAAAGTCGGCGGCGGAAAGCGGCTTCGCGAACAGGTAGCCCTGCGCCCCCTGACAGCCGCTATCGCGCAGGAAATCCGCCTGCGCCCGCGTCTCCACGCCTTCGGCGATGACCTGCATGTCGAGCCCGCGTGCCAGACCGACCACCGCCTCCGCAATGGCGCGGCTTTCCGCGTCCTCGGGAAGCTCGATCACGAAGGAACGGTCGATCTTCAGCTTGTCCACCGGCAGCCGCTTGAGATAGCTCAGGCTCGAATAGCCGGTGCCGAAATCGTCGATCGAAAGCCGCAGGCCCATGCGCCCGAGTTCGTCGAAGGTGCCCTTCACCTGCTCGAAGCCGGCCATGATGACGCTCTCGGTCACCTCCAGCTCGAGGAGCGCCGGCGGCAAAGCGAAGTCGGCCAGCGCGCGCTTCACCATATTGATGAATTCCGGGTCGCGGAACTGCACCGCGGAAACGTTCACCGCCATCGGCGCTTCGCCGAGTCCGGCGGCGAGCCATCCGGCGCGCACGCGACAGGCTTCGCGCAGCACCCATTCGCCGAGCGGCACGATCAGGCCGCAATCCTCGGCCACCGGGATGAACTGCACCGGGCTCACCGCGCCGCGTTCGGGATGGGTCCAGCGCGCCAGCGCCTCCATGCCGGAAAGCGCGCCGCTCGCGAGCAGGACCTGCGGCTGCAGCATGATTGACAGTCCGCTGGAATGCAGCGCGCGGCGCAGATCGCCCTCGAGCTCGAGGCGCTCGTTCGCGCGCCGGTTCATGTCTGCGGAATGGAAGCGGCAGCAGTTGCGCCCGGCCGCTTTCGCGGCGTACATGGCGGTGTCGGCGTTGCGCATCAGCGTCGCGAAGTCCTCGCCGTTCTGCGGGTAGAGCGCGATGCCGATCGAACAGCTGACGAGGAGCTCGCGCGTGCCGAGTTCGAACGGGCGGCGCATCGCCTCTATCAGCTTGGTCGCCACGTGCGCCGCGTCCTCGGTGTCGGCGAGGTCCGGCAGCAGGACGACGAACTCGTCGCCGCCCTGCCGGCCAATGACGTCGGCGCCGCGCAACGTCGCCAGCAGGCGCCGCGCCGAGCGGCGCAGGAGCTCGTCACCCACCGCGTGGCCGAGCGAGTCGTTCACGTCCTTGAAACGGTCGAGGTCGGCGAGCATGAGGGCAAGCGGACGGCCGTCGCGACGCGCATGCTCGATCGCGCTCTCAGTGCGCTCGGCCAGGAGTGCGCGGTTCGGCAGGTCGGTGACCATGTCGTGGTGCGCAAGATGGCGGATGCGCTGCTCCGCGACGCGCCGCTCGGTGATGTCGATGAAGGAAAGCGTGTAGTTGGCGGCGTGCCCGTCGCGGTCGCGCACCGCGGAAACCGTCATGTGGTAGAGGTCTTCCTCGCCCGTACGGCGCACCGCCCACAGTTCGCCCTCCCAGTGGCCGTGGGTTTCGATCGTGCGGAACAGCCGCTCGAAGAACGTCGGGTCGTGCCGCGGCGAGGCGAAGAAGCGCGCTTCGGCGCCTATCGCGTCATGCGCGGGGTAGCGCGTCATGCTGCTGAAAGCGGCATTGACGCGCATGATCTTCCCCGCGGCATTGACGATCATCATGCCGTGGGCACTGGAATCGAAGGCGGCATCCGCGAGGCGCAATTTGGCTTCGGCGAGGCGGCGCTTGAGGTGGATGTGATAGGCGGCGAGCAGGATCATGGCGAAGCCTGCCGCGAGCAGATACGCGGTGAGGATCAACGCGTCCAGAAGCTCCTTCCCGCCGGGACCGTCGAAAGTCGTCATCGTTTGAAGCATAACGTTTGCTTGCGAGACGCTCTGCGAGAAACCGACGGCGAAACGTCAAGAAACGTCAGCGCCGTGACGTTTGCCGACCGCCGTCAGTCGACGGTCGCGCCGGACTCCCTTGCCACCCTGCCCCAGCGCTGAGTTTCCGCCGCGACGTACGCGGCGAACGCTGCCGGCGACGCGCTGGTGACGACTTCAACGCCGCCCTTGGCCAGGCGCTCGGCGACATCGGGTGATTTCATGGTCTGCAACATCACCGCGTACAGGCGATCCACGATCTCCTTGGAGGTGCCGGCGGGAACGAAGATGCCCTGCCAGGAACCCGAAGTGCTGTCGGGGTATCCGGACTCCACCATGGTCGGGACCTCCGGCAGTTGCGCGAGCCGCTTCGCGCTGACCACGGCCAATGCTTTCAGGCGCGCGCCCTTGATATGGCCGAGCACCGAGGATACCGTGGTGAACATCATGTGCGTTTCGCCCGCAATCAGACCGGTTGCGGCGGGACCCGCGCCGCCTTTGTAGGGGATGTGCACCATATCCAGCCCCTCGGCCTTGCGGATGAGTTCCATCTCCAGGCGGTTCTGGCTGCCGCTTCCGGGCGAGGCGAAATTGAGCCTGCCCGGATACGCCTTGGCGACGGCGATCATTTCCTTGATCGTGTTCGCCTGGAACGACGGGTGCGCCACCAGAACGCCCGGCACGTCCACCACCTGGGTGATGGCGACGAAATCCTTCACCGGGTTCACGGGGAGCTTCGGAAAGACGCCCGGATTGATCGCCACGGTGCCGACGTTGCCGAGGTAGATCGTGTAGCCGTCCGGCGCCGAGCGCGCGGCTGCTTCCAATCCCAGGTTGCCCGAGGCGCCGGCGCGGTTCTCGATCACGATCTGCTGGCCGAGCAGATCGCCCAGCCGCGGCTGGAAAATGCGGCCGACGAAGTCGGAAGCCCCGCCCGGCGCGAACGGAATGATCATCTTCAAGGGGCGATTCGGATACTGCGCATTGGCGCAGTTGGCAATCAAAACCAGTCCGACGAGAAAAAGCCTGAGCGTATTCATGACATCTCCTCCGCAGTGATCGGCAATGGAACGGCGCGCTTGAGGCGCGCCGAAAGATCGAACGCCTTGGTCAGCATCAGCCTGTGGTGCGCTTCGGCCGCGGTTGCGTGCTGCGTCGCGAGCCCCATCGATATCCGGTTCAGCCACTGCTCGGTTTCCTCGCGCATCGGGCCGCGCAACTCGCCCAGCGCCATGTCGCCCGGCGGATAGCTGCCGAGAAAATCCACCCGCCGCCCCGCGTCGGGCGCATAGCCCTCGCTCTGCGACTTGTCGGTCGCGAGCACGATGTCGCGGTGCGTGTCGTCGATCGTGAGCACGCCGTCGGTCCCGGTAATGCCGACTTCCAGGCTGTAGACCGCGCCCGGCCAGACAATCGGCAGCGCCCAGGAGATGGCGGCGTGATAAAGGCTGCCGTCCTCGAATGTCAACACTCCCGCGGTCGCATCGATCCCCTTGCAGATCGGCCCCAGCGCCTTGTCCACCGAGCGCGCGTAAACTTCGACCGGGCGCTTCGCCTCCATCATCCACATTACGATGTCGAGCGCGTGCGTGCCCGAAATCACCATCGGCGAGATCTTCGACGGGTCATTGGTGCGCTTGTAGTTGTCCAGCGCGACCAGGCGGTTCATGAATGCGCGCGAGGTCACCAGGGTGACGTCGCCGAGCTGGCCGGTGCGGACCTTTTCCTTGGCCGCCAGCCAGCGGCGGCGGAAGCGCTGTGTATAGCCGACCACCGCATCCACCCCGGATTTTGTTATTGCCGTCAAGACTTTCTGCGATTCGGAGAGTTCCGTAGCCAGCGGCTTTTCGATCAGCAGGGAAAGTTTGCGTTCCAAGGCGCTCAGGATCGGCGCGACATGCAGGTGCTCGTCGGTCGAGACGATCGCCGCGGTCACTTCCGGGCGCGCCAGCAATTGCCTGAAATCGGCCGTGACAAAATCGGCTTTCGTTTTTTCCTTCAGCAGCGAAAGCCTTTCCGGCTTCAGATCGGCGACCCCGATGAAGTCCACCATCGGATGGCGCGCGGCAACCTCGCCGCGAAACAGGCCGACGCGGCCCGCGCCTACGATTGCGAGGCCGATGCGCTTTGGATTTTTTCTGGCCATTTCTTGAACGGAAGCGTCACAGGCGCGTTGCTTTCGGCGGAGAGGTCGGCGGCGATGTAGACCTCCATCACCATGCGCGCATGCTCGGGCGTCACCATCACCGGCCGGTCGTACGCCACCGCCTCCAGGAAATGCACTGTTTCGGCCGCCATCGGCCCGGCGTAGGTGTGCTCCACCGGTTCGCCGGGCATGGTCGACATGGGCAGCTGCATTCCCTTGCCCATGGTGTTGAGCACCACGTCGCGGTGGCTGTCGTCGACCAGCAGCGCGCCTTCGGTGCCGACCATCTCGATCCAGGTGGTCGAAAAATTCGGGTACCCGGGCGGCAGCGTCCAGCCGCCGCCGACCACGAACGCGAGGCCGGAATCCATGGTGACGGTGATCCATTGCGTATCGGCGATCGGGGCGCCGGTGGTTGCCTGCATCACGCCATAATTGATCTGCGAATACACGCGCACCGGCCGCGCCGGCTCCAGGCACCAGAGCACGAAATCGAGGTCGTGCGTCGACTCCATCGCCGCGGGCGAAAGCTTGATCCGGCCGCTGATCTTCTTGCCCAGGCTGCGCGTGATGTGGCGGCTGACCAGCGCGCTCACCGGCTTGCCGATGGTGCCGTCGCGGATCGACTTCCTCACGTAGGCGAATTTCGGATTGAAGCGCTGCGAGTAGCCGATGGTGAATTTGAGGTTCCTGTCCTTTGCCGCCTTCAGCAGCTGATCCGCCTCGGACAGCTCGAGCGCGATCGGCTTTTCGAGGAACACATGCTTGCCCGCGGCGAGAAAGTCGCGCGCCATCGGGAAATGGCTGTCTTCAGGCGTCGCGGATATGAAGACGGCCTCGATGTCTTTCCTTTCAAGAAGCTTCTTGTAATCCGCAACGGAGGTTGAAGCTCCGGTCTTGCGTGCGATTTCTTCAAGTCTCTCCGCTCGCACCTCCGCGAGGTGCAGGCTTTTCACCAGCGGATGCGCGGCGCAGGTTTCGGCCCGGATTCCGCCGCACCAGCCCGTGCCGACGATCGCCACGCCGATCTGCTTCATAATGTCCGCGTTCCTCCCGACGACAATAATACGCGAGCCCGCATGCGAACGATAGACATCCACGCTCACTGGTATCCCGAGGAATGGCTCAAGCTGTTCGAGAAAGACGGCCCGAAGGAAGGCGCGAAGCTGGAGCGCAGCGCGAAGGGCTACACCATCCGCACCGAGCGGATCACCAACTCCTTCAGCGACGAGTTCGTCAGCCTGGAGCTGCGCCTGCAAGGCATGCGCCGGCAGGGCATGGACCTGCAGGCGCTGTCGCTCACGGCGCCGATGGTCAACTGGGCTTCGCCGGGACTGGGCCTGGCGCTGTCGCAGGCATATAACGATGCGGCCAGCGCGGCGCAGCTGCGCCATCCGGAGAAATTCGTGGGTCTCGCCATGCTACCCATGCAGGCGCCCGAGCTCGCGCTGAAGGAACTGGAGCGCTGCGCAAAATTGCCCGGCATGCACGGTCTTTACGTAGCGACCAATATAAACGGCGCCGATCTGGATGAAAAGCGCTTCTGGGACGTCTACGCCAGAGCCGAAGAACTCGGCTGGACGATGTACCTGCATCCGGTCGACACCATCGGCCGCGAGCGCACCACGCGCTATTACCTCAGGAATCTGCTGGGCAACCCCTACGATACCGGCGTCGCGGCCGCGAGCCTGATTTTCGGCGGCGTGATGGATGCGTTTCCGAAACTGGAAGTCAACCTGCCGCACGCGGGCGGGACGTTTCCCTGGCTGATCGGACGCCTCGATCACGGCACCAGGGTGCGCCCGGAACTGAAGCACATGCGGCATCTGCCGAGCGAATACCTGCGCCGCTTCAGCTACGACACCATCGGGCATGACGACCGCATCAACGCCAATCTCGTGCGCCTGGTCGGCGCCGACCGGGTGCTGCTCGGCAGCGACTACTGCTTCGACATGGGTCTCGCGGACCCCCTCGCTACCGTAGCGCGCATCGAAGGATTGACCGGGGCCGAGCGGGACATGATCAAGGGCGGAACCGCCGCCCGGCTCTTGCGTCTCTAGCAGTTTGTTGAAATTTGCCCGTCGCTCCCGCGAAAGCGGGAGCCCAGGAATTTCGTCGCGAAAGCGGGAATCCACATGGGTACCCGTCCCCCAAGTCCGCTCCAACGGTTGTTTAGAGTTTCTTTCCTTTGGCCGCTTGGCCTCGGAGCAGAAACGTCTTCGGATAGGGTCCTTCGCCGCAGATCTTGAAGGAACCGAAGTCCTTGTACCAAGGTCCATCCGGCGCCTCGGGTTCAGACTCCCTCCACGCCTTCAATTGGTAGAGGTCTTCAGCGGTGATCTTGCGCTCGCGCAGCCTCTCGAACAGGTGCTCGCGAAGCACCGGAGGAAGCCCGCTCCACTGTACCTTCGGCATTACTCACCGAAGGTCATACGGGCGAGCTCTTCCTTGAGACGTTGCTGCTCCTCCGGGTCGCGGGAGCGCGAGAGGCGGTCGGCGAATTCGAAGAACCGCTTTTTTTCCTGCTCCCGGGCATCGAGCCCGGACTCGATGAGATCGGCGATAACGCGGCTGGTGCTCGTCTTGCTCGTTTGCGCCAGCGACTTCACCCGTCGCGCGACGCGCGCAGGAAGGCTTACGCTTTGACGGACGGGGCGCTCGGCGATCGGCATTGCGTCAGGATACACCACTTTGCACCACGATGCACCAGACCGTCATGAACCGCGCTTTAGCGACGACACGATCAGACATGACGACCGTATCAACCAGAACCTGGTGCACATGGTCGGCGCGACCGCGTGCTGCGGGGGAGCGACTCCCGCTTCAAGATGGCCCTCACCAGCCTAGGCAACTGTCCGAGAAATTGAGGCAACGCCAGTACCGACCTGTCTTGTTCAGGGATCCTCGGACCATCGGATGTACAACCGCTTCACTGGCGTCCGCTCGAAATTAAGCGAGAATCGACACTCGAAGCGATCGATGCCGAGTCCCCGCTTTCGCGGGGACGACATCCAATCTTTCCTAAAGCGTCGGGTTGGCGATCTCGCCGCCCAGCGCCGCCAGCCCCCAGGTCGAGAACTGCGCGTCGGTGCTGAAACTGAAGTGCCCGGCGAGCGCATGCGCGTCGCGGAAAATGCGCTGGATCGGGTAGCCGTCGTAGATCCCGTTCGCGCCCGCCATCGCGTGCAGCATGTCGACCGCCTCGGTGCACAGGCTGACCGCGTAGGCGAGGTTGCGCTTGAAGCGCAGCTTCCTCTCCGGATCGGCGATGACGTTGCGCGCGGCGAGCTCCTGCCCTTCCATGCAATCGTTGCGCAGAACCTGCCGCGCCGCGTCGATTCTCGCCCCCGCGGCGCCGATCCGCAGCTGCACCGCCTGGAAATCGCGCATCTTGAGGCCCGTGTAGCTGGTACTGCGCGACTTTACCGCCTCGATGCTGAGCTCGAGCGCGGCCTGCGCGTTGCCGACCGCGACGCCGCCGATGCCATGGCTGCCGAGCGTGGACAGAGGAACGCGGTAGACCGGATGGGGATTGCCGCGCGCGCCCGGGAAACGGTCGCCGCCGCGCGCCTCGTACATGCATAGCGCGCGGTGCGCCGGCACGAACACATCCTTCGCCACCACGGTCATGCTCCCGGTGCTTCGCATGCCGAGTACCTGCCAGTCGTCCACCACTTCGTACTCGGACTTGTGCAGCAGGCACATGCGGTGGTCGATAACCTTGTCGCCGCCACGCCCTTCTCCTTCACGCACGGTCACCGCGAGCATGTTCCAGTCGGAGATGTTGACCGCGCTCGAGAAATTCCAGCGCCCGCTGACGACGAATCCGCCGTCCGCGGCACGCCCCTGGCCTTGCGGATAGGCAATGCCCGAGGCGATCAGCGCGTCCGGGTTGCGTCCCCACACCTCGTCCTGGGCCCGCTCGTCGTACAAGGCCAGCATCCAGTGGTGGATGATGAGATTGCCCGCGTTCCAGCCGGTAGAAGCGCAACCGCGCGCGAGCTCGCAGGGAATATCCACGTAAGCGACGAACTCGAATTCCATTCCGCCCCAGCGTTTCGGCTGCAGGATGCGAAGCAGGCCGCTGCGGTGCAGATCGGCCAGCGTCTCGGGCAGCGTGATGCGTTCCGATTCGCTGCGCGCCGCGCGCTCGCGCAATACCGGCACCAGCGCGCGCGCGCTTGCGAGCGCGTCCTCGTAGGTGACGCCGGCGAAGCTGGGCAGGACCTTGCCCGGCGCATTCACCGGGAATTTCCGGCCACGCGCGGCATTTTCGAGTAGTCCTCGCCGCCCCAGTCGGCTGTCGCCTTGACGCCGAAGAAGTTGAGCTCGATGGTGATGCCGTTCGGGTCCCTGATGAAGAGCTGGAACAGCTCCGACTCCGGCAGGCTGCGCGGCCGGTAGGTCATGCCGAGCTTCTTGAAGCGTTCGATGAATTCCTCCGGCTCGCTGGCGAGGAATGCGATGTGGTCCACGACGCCGGAATTGTCGGTGGCCGCGTTTTTCGGCGTACCGAGGTAATAAAGGTCCTGGTTTTCGATCCCGGCCGGCCCCATGTGCACCTGGATCTTGCCGTTGATGCCGAGCCAGTAGCCCGGGAAGGGGAAATCGGGGCGCGGCATGAGCTCGAAGCCGAGCACATCGACGTAGAAGTCCTTGGTGCGCTCGAGATCGTTGGCGCGCACGAAGTAGTGGTTCAGTTCGGTCAGCGGCATGGTTTTCTCCTTGCCCTATGGTACCGAAACGGCCGCCTGCCCGTTACTTGAGGCCATCCTCGAGCAGTTCCGCCACCAGCTGATTGAGGGGCAATTGCCGCTCCTGCGCGCGCGCCCGGATTCTGTTCACCAGTTCCCGGTCGAGCTTTACCGCGAAGGGCACCAGGCCCCGCGCCCGGTCGGCCGCGCGCTGCTCGCGCCGGTTCGGGATCGCGGATCCCTTGCCGTAGCGCGCGGGCGCCTGCGCCTTACGCAACTGGTCGGTGATGCTCGCGGCCGTGAGCCTTTCGAGGTCGGTTTTCTTCCAGCTCAAGAACGTCGCTCCATCGCAAGTCGTGAAGATAATGCAATTATGCAATATGCCTCAATCCAGATGTCGCGAGAACCACGCAGCGGCAAGGCGCCCCACTTCGTCCAGCGCGCCGCGCTCCTCGAACAGGTGCGTTGCGCCCTGGACAATCGCGAGTTCCTTGACGCAGCCAAGCGCCGCATGGGCGCCCTGGTTCGGCTCGATGACGCCGTGGTCGTGGCCGCCGACGATCAGCAGCGTGGGCGCCCTCACCCTGCGCAGCACCGCGTCTCCCGCGAGGTCTGGGCGCCCGCCGCGCGAGACGACGGCGGCGACCGCCTGCGGCATTTCCGCGGCGACCTGGAGCGCCGCGGCCGCGCCGGTGCTGGCACCGAACAGGCCGACCGGCAGCTTCGCCGTGCGCTCGTTTTCCTGCAGGAACCGCACCGCGTCCGAGAGCCGCTGCGTGAGCAGCGCGATATCGAACCGCCTCTCGCAGTTTGCGTCCTCCTCGGGGGTCAGCAGGTCGATGAGCAGCGTGCCGAGGCCCGCGGCGCGCAGGCGCTGCGCCACGAAATTATTGCGCGGCGAGTGCCGGCTCGAGCCGCTGCCATGCGCGAACAGCACCACGCCGATGCACTCCGCCGGCAGCTCCAGCGCGCCTTCGAGCGCTACCTCGCCGGAGGCTACCGTGACCAGCGGTGGCGTACCCGCCGGCCCGGCGGAATCCTTCTTGCGCGTACGTTCCATCCATGCATCCTTGCCCGAAAGCTTGGACCATCCGGCAGACGACCGCTTGACGGAGGTCAAGACGGCCGGGAACCGCGCGTATATAAGTTTTCCATGTTCGCTAACCGCATCGATGCGGCGCGCCGGCTCGCGAAAGTGCTGGCGCCGTTTGCAGGGAACAATCCACTCGTGCTTGCGATACCGCGCGGCGCCGTGCCGATGGGGCGCGCGCTCGCCGACGCCCTCGGCGGCGAACTGGACGTAGTGCTGGTGCGCAAGCTGGGCGCGCCGGGCGCGGGCGAGTTCGCGGTGGGCGCAATCGACGAGGCCGGCTGGTCGTACGTCGCCGATTACGCGGCCGAAGTCGGCGCCGACGAGGCCTATCTGGCGCGCGAAAAAAGCGCGCAGATGGAACTGCTGCGCAAACGGCGCTCGCTGTACACCCCGGCGCGGCACCCGATCGACCCCGCCGGCCGCGTCGTCATCGTGGTGGACGACGGTCTCGCCACCGGCGCCACGATGATCGCGGCGCTGCACTCGGTACGCGCGCGCAATCCGGCGAGCCTGCTGTGCGCGGTGCCGGTCGCCGCACGCGACAGTCTCGCCAAGGTGGCGCCCTACGCCGACAAGATGATCTGCCTCGAGACGCCCGGAGATTTCCACGCCGTCGGCCAGTTCTACCGGGACTTCCACCAGGTGGAGGACAACGAGGTCATCGCAACCCTGCAGCGCCCCGCGCGCGGCAAGGCCCCGAGCCCCTGAAGCTTCAGCGCGCGACGCGATCCACGGCAGCCGCCAGCGCGCGCAGCGCCGGCGCGACCTCGACCTGCATCGGCGTCGCGCTGTCCTCGAGCTGCTTCAAGTGCGCGGGCAGGCGCCCGAATTCCTGGCGCACCCTCGCACGCACTGCGGCGAGCGGCTCGGGCGCCCCGATGCGCTTGCCGGCCGCCATCACCTGCGTCACGAGCGGCTCGCCGGACTGCGCGTCGCCTTCGACCGTCAGCACGTCGCGCAGCATCCGCCCATCCGCGTCATAGCTGCGGAACACCTGCTTCCTGCCGGGCCAGGTGGCTTTCCCCGCCGAGCGCTTGCGCCTCGGCTGCCCGGCGTATTCCTGCAGCTTGTAGGCGCAATCCAGCGCGGGCGCGTCGGCCGAGACGACGAGCGCCGTACCCACGCCGAAGCCGTCGATCGGCGCACCGGTACCCAACAGCCTTGCCAGTTCCTGTTCGTCGAGACCTCCGCTCGCGAAAATACCGACCTCCTTCAGGCCGCCCGCGTCGAGGATCGCGCGCACGGCGAACGCGAGCGCGCCGAGGTCGCCGCTGTCGAGCCGCACCGAGCGCAGCGTGACGCCGCGCGCCTTGAGGCCGGGCGCGATCGCCACCAGCTTGCGTGCCGCCGCCTCGGTGTCGTAGGTATCGAGCAGGAAGGTGACATCGCGCGGCCGGGACAGCGCGAAGTTCGTGAACGCCTCGCGCTCGGTCTGGTGCGCCTGGATGAAGGAGTGCGCCATCGTTCCGTACACCGGGATGCCGAAGCGCTCGCCGGCGAGCACCGTGGAGCTGCCGTCGAAGCCCGCGATATACGCTGCGCGCGCCGCCAGCAGGCCGGCCTCCGCGCCGTGCGCCCGCCGCAGCCCGAAGTCGACCAGGAACTTGCCGGGCGCGGCGAGGACCGAGCGCGCCGCCTTCGACGCCACGATGGTCTCCAGGTTCATCAGGTTGATGACGCGTGTCTCGGCGAGCTGCGCCTGCATGATCGGCGCGGTGACGCGGATGATCGGTTCGTTGGAAAAGAACGCCGTCCCCTCCGGCATCGCGTGCACGTCGCCGGTGAAGCGGAACCCGGCCAGGTAGTCGAGAAAACGGCTGTTGAAGCCGCCGGCGCGCTCGAACCACGCGATTTCGGCCGGCGTGAACGACAGCGCCTCAAGGTGCGCGAGCACCTGCTCCAGACCGGCCGCCAGCAGGAAATTGCGGCCCTTCGGCAGTTTGCGCACGAACAGCTCGAACACCGCGGTGTCCGTCATCCCCGAATCGAGGTAGGCCTGCACCATGCTCAGCTGGTACAGGTCGGTGAGCAGCGCGCTTTCGGTGAGCGGCCTCACGCGACGACGTCCTTCAGCTGCGCCAGCGTCGCGCCGAGCGCGCGCATTTCACCGATTGCGCGCTCGCCGTCGCCCGGCGCCACGTTCACGGCGCGCACCGCATCGGCGAGCACGACCGCTTCGAAGCCTTCGGCCAGCGCGTCCTTCACCGTGGCGAGCACGCAATAGTCGGTCGCCAGCCCGGCTACGAACACGCGCTTCACACCCCGGGCACGCAGTTGCCGCCCGAGCCCGGTTGCCTGAAATCCCGAATACGCATCGCGCTCGGGATCGGTCGCCTTCGAGATCACCGTGGCCGCCTGCGGCAGCGCCAGCCCGGCCGGAAACGCCGCGCCGCGGCTCTCAGCTACGCAATGCGACGGCCAGGGCCCGCCTCTGGACTTGAAGGAACAATGGTCCCCTGGATGCCAGTCGCGGGTAGCGAACACGGGATGGGCGTTGTTCGCAAACAGCGCCGCGTAGCCGTTAATCGGCGCGATCACCGCGTCGCCGTCGGGAACCGCGAGGCTGCCGCCGGGGAGGAAATCGTTTTGCACGTCGACGATGATCAGCGCGTCGCCGGGCCGGGGTGCGAATTCATTCATGGCGGCGGCAAGCGGGCGGCTGCGAGCGCCGACCGCTCCTAGTGGCCGTCGCGCTGCATGTCCTCCGCCTCCCGTTCGAGCAGCCATGCGTCCTGCGCGCTCTCGTCTTCGGCAAAGTCCTCCAGCGGATCCTCGACCGATTCCCGTTCGCCGGGCCGCAGCAGCGCGCGACCCTGCTCTGGCGGGTTCTCGCCGCTCGCATCCGGAGCGCCGGCGCGCGGCTTCACCGCCTGCCGGACGCGGCGTCGCTTCGCGGGCTTCGCCATTCGTTGGCTCCTCAATCCACGTTCGCCAAACGTCAAGCTAATCCTCCCAACCGGGGGCTGCTTGACACAGGTCAAGTTGAGGCAGATCAAGCACCGCCTCGCCGTCCGCGCTAGCGTTGTGGGATCCGTCAAAGGAGTCCAGAGATGAAAACAGAAGGACATCCCTTGCAAGTCGGCGCCCCCGACCCGGAGCGCCGGACATCGCCGATCCTCGACCGCGACAGCGAGACGGAAGAGGCCCTCGCCGGAAACCTCGAAGTGGAAACCGGCGTGTGCTACTTCAACGACCAGGCCTTCGGCATCGGCGAGTACGTGTGCAGCGGCAACGAGCTGCTGCATTGCGAGGAGCGCGGCATCTGGGTGCTGAAGGGTCCGTGCCGCCCCGTTTAGGGACAAGGCGCCGACATCCTTGATCCAGAGCAAGACGCGTTTCCGGCGAAGTAGTAGTCTGTTTTTTGCGTTCGGCTCCTTGGAGACGTCCACGAGCGAGCGCCGAAAGCTGAGCGGCCCGGTTACCGGGTACTGCAGTGAAGACGGGGACGACGCTCAGACCGGCCAGACGCCGAAAAGACGCGGCCGGGGATCCCCGCTAGGGCCCGCCTCCCCTCAAGGGTGACGGGCTTTTTTCGCCGGATAGCGCGCGACGGTACAGCTCGAGGTATTCGCGCGCCGCGCGCCGCCAGCCGGCCTCGCGCGCCATTCCGGCGCGTTGAATCGCGCGCCAGGCAACCGGATCGCGCGCCGCCGCGAGCGCGCGCCGCAGCGCACCGAGGAGCGCCCGCGGGCTCGATTCATCGAACACGAACCCGGTGGCGGTGCCGGCACGCTGATTCTCCGCCACCGCGTCCACCACCGAGTCGGCGAGGCCGCCGGTGCGGCGTACGACTGGCGGCGTACCGTAACGCATGCTGTACAGCTGGTTGAGGCCGCAAGGTTCGAAGCGCGAGGGCATCAGAAAGACGTCCGCGCCAGCTTCGATCCGGTGCGCGAGCGGTTCGGAAAAACCGATGCGCACGGCGATCGCCCGGGAATGGCGCTGCGCCAGTTCAAGCAGCGCATTTTCGATCGCGCGCTCGCCGCTGCCGAGTACGGCGATCTGCGCGCCGGCGCGCACGATCTCGGCGGCGATCCCGATCACCAGATCGGCGCCCTTTTGCGCTACCAGACGGCTGACCATACCGAGCAGTGGCGCATCGCCATCCTGCGGCAGGCCGAGTTCGAGCTGCAGCGCCGACTTGTTGGGGCGTTTCGCCTCGAGGCTTGCGGCATCGTAGCGCGAGACGAGATGCGGATCGCGCGCCGGGTTCCAGGTATCGGTATCGATGCCGTTCAAAATCCCGGCGAGGTCGTGCGCGCGACGCCGCAGAAGCCCGTCGAGGCCGAAACCGAGATCCGGGCGCAGAATCTCGCGCGCGTAGCTCGGGCTCACGGTGCTGAGCTTGGTTGCATAGTGCAACCCGGCCTTGAGGAACGACAGCTTGCCGTGGTACTCGAGCCCTTCGGCGGCGAACGACCCGGGCGGCAGCGCGAGTTCCTCGAGCGCGCGCCGCGGAAAGATTCCCTGGTACGCAAGATTGTGCACCGTCATGACTGTCGCGGCGCGCTGGCCGCGCGCATGCGCGAGATAGGCCGGGGCGAGCCCGCACGGCCAGTCATTGCAGTGCACGATGTCCGGGCGCCAGGCCAGCGGACTCGCCGCGCTGCCGAGCAGCGCGGCAACGCGGGACAGCAACCCGAAGCGCAGATGATTGTCGG
>Ga0154760_1046_pt1 | contig 33469 bp, 34 predicted proteins | sample Rifle2008BG16ft_FD_105768 | JGI IMG/M metagenome (GOLD analysis project Ga0154760, IMG submission 105768) | Betaproteobacteria bacterium RBG_16_66_20
TCCTAGGTACACACGCGCAATGACAATAGGCTGCCCTAACGCGGCCTATTGAATTATTTGGTAGGCAGTGCCGGCTTTGAACCGAAAACCAATAGATCAAAAGTCCTTCGGCTCGGGCGGGAAGGAGGGCTTTCTCTTCTCGCGCAGCGAGGCGATGCCTTCCTTCACCTCCGGGCCGGTGAAGCCGAGCATCTCGAGCGCGAGCGAGGCATCGAACCCCGGACCGGCCATGCGCAGCCAGTTGTTGAGGCTGTACTTGGTCCAACGCAGCGCCGTCTGCGCACCCGCGTTCAATTTTCTCGCCACTTCGAGCGCCTTCGCCTGCAGTTCCGCCTGCTCGCAGCAGAGCGACACCAGCCCGATCCTTTCGGCTTCCTCGCCCGAAACCTGCTCGCACAGCAGCAGGTAGTACTTCGCCTTCGCCATGCCGCAGAGCAGCGGCCAGACGATCGCCGCATGGTCGCCCGCGGCGACACCGAGGCGCGTATGGCCGTCGATGATGCGGGCATCCCTCGCGGCGATCGAGATGTCCGCGAGCAGCCCGGCCACCAGCCCCGCGCCCACCGCAGGGCCGTGCATCGCCGAGACGATCATCTTCGAGCAGTTGATCACGTTGTAGACCAGGTCGCGCGCCTCGCGCCAGACGCGCGCGCGCGCGTCGAAATCGCGCGTGACCTCCTCCACCATCGCGAGGTCGCCGCCGGCGGAGAAACCCCTGCCCGCGCCGCGCAGGATCGCGACCCGGGTCTCCGGATCGCGGTCGACGTCGAGCCAGACGTCGGCCAGCTCCCGGTGCAGGCGCGCGGTAGCGGTCGAGAGCTTGCCGCCCTCCTCGCCCATCACGATCTCGAGGATGCCGGGCTCGAGCCGGCGGATCTTCAGGTCTTCATATCTGGAGTAGTCCATGGCTACATTCTACAATCCGCCCATGCGCACATCCGATGCAGTAACCTTCGACGACGTCGCGCGAGCCCACCAGCGCATCGCCGGCCACGCGCGCCGCACGCCGGCACTGACCTCCGCCGCGGTGGACACGCTCACCGGCGCGAGCGTGTTCTTCAAGTGCGAGAACTTCCAGCGCATGGGCGCATTCAAGTTCCGCGGCGCCTACAACGCGCTGTCGCAGCTGTCGGCCGAAGAAAAGCGGCGCGGGGTGGTCGCATTCTCCTCGGGCAACCACGCGCAGGCCGTGGCGCTCGCCGGCAAGCTGCTCGGCGTGCCAAGAGTCATCGTGATGCCCGCCGACGCGCCCCGGGTGAAGGTTGAAGCGACCAGGGGTTACGGCGCTGAAATTGTCCTTTATGAAAAAAATCAGGATAGAGAAAAACTCGCCAACCGGATTTCATCCGAGCGCGGCCTGACGCTGATTCCACCCTACGACCACCCGCACATCATTGCCGGCCAGGGCACCGCGGCGAAGGAACTGATCGAAGACGTCGGTCCGCTCGAGCTGCTGCTCGCGCCCTGCGGCGGCGGCGGCCTGCTCTCGGGCTGCGCGGTGGCGGCGAAGCAGCTGAGCCCGGAATGCCGCGTCATCGGCGTCGAGCCCGCCGCCGGCGACGACGCCACGCGCTCGTTCAAGACCAGGACGCTGCAGACCGTGAAGGACCCGCAAACCATCGCCGACGGCGCACGCACGCCCTCGCTTGGCAACTTCACCTTCCCGCTCGTGATGCGCTACGTCGACGACATGCTCACGGTCGATGACGGCGAACTGCTCAAGTCGATGGTCTACATCTGGGAACGCATGAAGGTCGTGGTCGAGCCCACAGGCGCCCTCGGCGCCTGCGCCCTGCTCGAGAAAAAGCTCGACGCCAATGGCATGCGCGTAGGCGTCATCCTGTCGGGCGGCAACGTGGACCTGAGAGCCATCGCCGCTTTGTTATGATTGCGCGCCTTATGCGTTGCATTGAAATCAGCAAGCCCGGAGGTCCCGAGGTTCTCGTCCCGGCCGAGCGCCCTACGCCGGTACCCAAGGCAAACGAGATCCTGGTGAAAGTCGCCGCGGCCGGCGTCAATCGTCCCGACGTGCTGCAGCGCCTGGGCAGGTATCCGGTGCCGCCCGACGCCTCCGACCTTCCGGGCCTGGAGATCGCCGGTGAGGTTTTTGCTTTGGGTGGTTCGGCAAAAAAATTCAAAATAGGCGACCAAGTCTGCGCGCTGGTCTCGGGCGGCGGCTACGCCGAATATTGCGTCGCCCCCGAGGCGCAGGCGCTGCCGGTGCCGAAAGGCCTTTCGCCGGTGGAAGCGGCCTCGCTGCCGGAAACGTGTTTTACCGTCTGGTCCAATGTCTATGACCGCGGGCGCCTCGCGCCCGGCGAGACGCTGCTGGTGCAGGGCGGCAGCTCGGGCATCGGCGTCACCGCGATCCAGATGGCGAAGGCGATGGGCAACCGCGTGTTCGCGACCGCGGGCAGCGAGGAGAAGTGCGCCGCCTGCGTCCGGCTTGGCGCCGAGCGGGCGATCAACTACCGCACGCAGGACTTTTTCGAGGAGATCAAGGCCGCCACCGGCGGCAAGGGCGTGGATGTGATCCTCGACATGGTCGGTGGCGACTACGTGCCGAAAGAGTTGAAATGCCTCGCCGACGACGGCCGGCTGGTGTTCATCGCCTTCCTGCGCGGCCCGAAAACCGAGCTCGACATCAACGAGCTGATGCGCCGCCGCCTCACCATGACCGGCTCGACGCTCAGGCCGCGGCCGGTAGAGTTCAAGGGCGCGATCGCGAAAATCCTGCGAGAGAAAGTCTGGCCGCTGATCGAGGCCGGCAGGATCAAGCCCGAGATCTACAAGACCTTCCCGCTCGCGCAGGCGAGTGAAGCGCACAAGCTGATGGAATCTTCGCTGCATATCGGCAAGATCGTGCTCACGCTTTGAGCTTGAAATGCTAGAATCTGTCCAGACTAGACAGATTTAGGAGGCGAAGGTGTCCGCTCGCTGGCCACTGCAGAAGGCAAAGAACGAATTCAGCCGGGTCGTTGATCGCGCCTTGAGCGAGGGTCCGCAGACCGTGACGCGCCACGGCAAGCCCGTGGTGGTCGTGTCCGCGGTCCGCGGCGCACGAGGCCGGACGGAAAACCGCAAGGCGTCAAGAGCGCTGCTCGCGCTGTTGCGCAGCTGCCCTGTGGATCTCAGCCGGATAGTCACCCGCGATCGCTCGGTGCCTCGCACCGTCGATCTCGGATGAGCTACCTGCTCGACACCTGCGTCGTTTCGGAATTATCGAGGCCCCGGCCGAACCCGGGTGTCGTCACTTGGATGTCGGAGGCTGATGTCGCCTCATTGCACCTGTCGGCGATCACAGTAGGAGAGGTGCGGCGCGGCGCGCTGCGCCTTCCCGTTGGGAAGCGCAGAACATCTCTTTTGGCCTGGAGCGAAAGGCTGAGACAGAGCTTTTCCGGGCGCACCCTCCCCATCGACGAGTCCGTTGCGCAGCGGTGGGCGGACATCGCGGCGCGCGCGGAGCAGTCGGGCCGCCCCGGATCCTTCGCGGACGGATTGATTGCCGCGACCGCGCTTGACCGTGGCCTGACGCTTGTCACGCGCAACGTCACCGACTTCGAGCCCTTCGGCGTCTCGCTCCTGAACCCCTGGACCGCAACCTGACGCAGGGCTTCGTTCAGCGGGGCTCCTTCTTCGCCTCCTCGCGCAGCCAGGCGACAAAGTCGGCCACTTCGGGCCGGCCCCCGGAATGCTTTGACAGGATCACGTAGTAGGCGCGCGCCGGGTCGGCGCTGCGCTTGAACGGCGCCACCAGTTCGCCCGCGGCGATCGCCTCGCGCACCAGCGGGCTGCGGCCGAGCGCCACGCCGTGGCCGGCGATCGCGGCCGGGATGATCTGGTCGTAGCCCGAGAACACCAGGTTTCCCGCGGGCCGCAGGTCGACGAGGCGCTCGACCTCGAGCCAGGTCTTCCAGTGCATCCAGGGATGGCGGCCGTCGGGATCGTCGTATTGCAGCAGCACGTGATGGCGCAGGTCCTGCGGCGCGCGCAGCGGCCGCTTTGGATCCCGCATCAGCTTGGGGCTGCAGACCGGGAACACGCGCTCGCCGAACAGCCGCACCGCGTCCGCCCCCGCGAGCGATGGCGGACCGTGCCGGATCGCGAGATCCAGGCCGTCGCGCTCCAGGTCCAGCACGCGCGTTTCGGCGCTGATGCGCACGTCCAGTTCCGGGTGCATGCGCGTAAAGCCGGACAGCCGCGGGATCAGCCAGAGCGCGGCGAACGATTGCGTGGTGGTCACCGCCAGCGTGCGCCGGCCGCGCGTGGCGCGCAGCCGGTCGGTGACCGCGCGCATGGTTGCGAGCACCTGCGCGGACGCGGCATGCAGCGCCTGGCCCGCCTCGGTCAGCGCGAGCGCGCGGTGCCGGCGCTGGAACAGCCGCACCCCGAGCTGGTCCTCCAGGTCCTGGATCTGGCGGCTCACCGCCGACTGGGACAGGTGCAGTTCCTCGCCCGCCTTGGTGAAGGACAGCAGGCGCGCCGACGCCTCGAAGCCCTTGAGCAGGTCGAGTGAGGGCAAGCGCGGTTGCGTGCGCGGCGCGGCAGGATTAGATTTTCGCATTCCCGTTTTGCATCCTGGACGTGCAGATTTACCGTTTGAGCCGGACGGCGCAAGGATGCATCCTTCGCATGCCAAACGCAAGGAGCATGAGATGAAAATTGAACTCGAATCCGGTGCCCTGCAGCTCAGCCGCGGGCAGACCGTCAAATTGCAGGACGCCGTGGGCAGCACGATCTGCGCCCGCGAGGGCACCGTCTGGATCACCGAAGAGAACAGCCGCAAGGACGTGGTACTGGAGCCCGGCAACTGTTTCCGGATTGGCCGGCCCGGCCTCACCATCGTGCAGGCGTTCGCCGACGCCGCGGTCTCGCTCGCCTGAGTCAACCGTAAAATAGGCGTTCTTCGCAAACAGGAACGCCATCTGAAAAAAGCCGCACCACGCCCGGCGGCCACGCTGCTGCTGCTGCGGGAAACAGCGCGAGAAGGACCGGCTGCGCCGGGGGCGCCGGAGGTATTCATGCTCCAGCGCACCAGCAAGGCGACATTCCTGCCGGGTGCGTTCGTGTTTCCCGGCGGCGCGCTCGATCCGGACGATGCCAGCGCGCGCGCTGCACAACGCGTGCTTGGGCTCGACGACGCGCGGGCGAGCCTGCGCCTCGGGCTCGAGGCCGGCGGCCTCGCCTACTGGGTTGCGGCGGCGCGCGAGTGCTTCGAGGAATCCGGAATCCTGCTCGCGGCGGACGAAAGCGGGCGCCCGGTGGAACCGGAGCGGGCCGCGGCGCTGGAGCAGTTGCGCGCGCCGCTGAACGCCGGAGCGCTGCTTTTCAGCGAGTTCCTGGAGCAGCAAGACCTGTTCATACCGGCGCAGGAGATCGCCTACTACAGCCACTGGATCACGGCGCCGGGCCGGCCGCGGCGCTTCAGCACGCGCTTCTTCATCGCCTGCGCGCCCGCCGGGCAGCACGGCGCGCACGACAGGTCCGAGACCGTGCACAGCGTCTGGGTGAGCCCGCGCGAAGCGGTCGAGCGCGGCAGGCGCGGCGAGATCGAGCTGATTTTCCCCACCCGCAGCACGCTGACCGACCTGGCGCCTTTTCCCACGCCGCGCGCGGTGCTCGAGCATGCGAAGGGCCTGGGCGACATCGAGGTGAACGCGGCCTGCTGGGCGCTCGACCACGAGGGCTCGCAGCGCCTGTTCCGCCGCGCCGACCCGCCCTATTACGAGATCCACTGGAGCGATCCGGAAGAAAAGGGCGATACCTGCTTCGTGATCCAGCCCGGCGTTGCCAAGCGCCTCGACCGGTACGTGACGCGCATCACCGCGCCCAACCCCGGCGCGATGACGGGGCCCGGCACCAACACCTACCTGGTCGGCGAAGACGAATTGGCGGTGATCGACCCGGGGCCGTCGATCGATTCGCACATCGAGAAAATCCTCGCCGCCGGCGCCGGCCGCATCCGCTGGATACTCGCCACGCATACGCACGTCGATCATTCGCCCGCGGCCGCGCTCCTCAAGGCCGCGACCGGGGCGCAGATCCTCGGCCGGCCGCGGCCCGCGCACGGCAACCAGGACCACAGCTTCGCGCCCGACCGCGTGCTCGCCGATGGCGACAGGCTTGCCGTCGGAAATCTGAACCTGCGCGCAATCCATACCCCCGGCCACGCCTCGAACCACCTGTGCTACCTGCTGGAAGAAACCAGGCTGCTGTTCACGGGCGACCATGTGATGCAGGGTTCCACCGTGGTGATCAATCCGCCCGATGGCGACATGCGCGCCTACCTTGCGTCGCTTGATCTGCTCCTCGCCGAGGAGATCGCGATCTTCGCGCCGGGGCACGGCTACCTGATCGGCGCGCCGCACAGGGAAGTGAGGCGGCTGGTAGCACACCGCCTCGCGCGCGAAGCAAAAGTTGCAGCTGCGCTCAAACGCCGGGGCGAGGCCACGCCGGAGGAGCTGGTGGGCGACGTCTATGACGATGTTTCACCGAGATTGCACCCGGTCGCGGCGCGCTCGCTCACCGCGCATCTGGACAAACTGGTGGCCGAAGGACGCGCCCGGCAGGCATCCGGACGCTATATACTACGCACTGAAAGGAGCGCGCCATGAGCCATGAGCCGACCATGAAACTGGTGACCAACCTCGACCGTGCAGCGATCGAGGCCAAGCTCCGCGAAGTGGGCGGCGACGCCGCGGCCGCAGGATTGACCGAACTCGCCAAGATGTTCATCGGCATCGAGGGGATGCCCAAGGCCCAGATCGAGCAGCGCGTCAACAACGCCATGAAATGGCTCGCGGACAAGCCGCAGCACATGAAGATGTCCGCGTTGCTCGACCTCGTCGGCATGAACCTGAAGAACCTGAAGTAGCGTGCGCGCAACGCATTCAGTTGTCCGCTTAGTTTCCTGAATTTCGACTACGATCTTTTCACCATCGGCGGCGGCTCGGGCGGGGTGCGCGCGAGCCGCGTCTCCGCCACCCTCGGCGCCCGCGTCGCGATCGCCGAATCCGGGCGCTTCGGCGGCACCTGCGTCAACCTCGGCTGCATCCCGAAGAAGCTGTTTTCCTACGCCGCGCACGTCCGCGACGAGCTGAAGGACGCCGCCGATTTCGGCTGGACTGTGGCGGAGCCGACCTTGGACTGGTCGAAACTCCTCGCCAACAAGGATCGCGAGATCGAACGCCTGAACGGCGTCTACGAGCGGCTGCTGGTGAACGCGGGGGTTTCGATATTTCGAGGAAAAGCCCTTATCCGCGGAAAAAATGAAATCGAGATAAACGGCAAAACCCTTGCCGCCAGACACATCCTGGTCGCCACCGGTTCCTGGCCGCAGAGGCCCGCCATACCCGGCGCCGAACTCGCGATCACCTCGAACGAGGCGTTTCACCTCGAACGCCTGCCGGGGCGAGCGCTCATCGTCGGCGGCGGCTATATCGCGGTCGAGTTCGCCTCGATCTTCAACGGGCTGGGCGTCGCAACCACGCTCGCCTACCGCGGCGCCCGGCTGCTGCGCGGCTTCGATGCCGAGCTTGGCGCGAGGCTCGGGGAAGAGATGGGCAGGAAAGGGGTTGCCGTTGCTTTGAACTGCAATCCCGTTGCAATCACAAAGCAGGAAAATTCGATTCGAGTCGAATTCAACGACCACACCCGGAAATCGTTCGATCTGGTCATGTTCGCCACCGGGCGCAAGCCGAACACCGCGGGCCTCGGGCTCGAAGCGGCGGGTGTCAAGCTGGGCGCCGACGGCGCGGTACTCGTGGACAACTACTCCAAGAGCTCGGTGGATTCGATCCACGCCATCGGCGACGTCACCAACCGCCTGAACCTCACCCCGGTCGCCACTGCCGAGGGCATGGCGCTCGCGAGCACCCTGTTCGGCGGCAAGCCGACGCCGGTGGACCACGAAAACGTCCCTACCGCCGTATTCGCCAACCCCAACCTCGGCAGCGTGGGCCTGTCGGAAGAAAAGGCGCGCGAGCGCCTGGGCAAAGTGGACATCTACAAGACCGCGTTCCGCTCGCTCAAGCACACGATGGGCGCAAGCGAGGAGAAGATCTTCATGAAGCTCGTGGTCGACGCCGCGAGCCAGCGCGTCGTCGGCGCGCACATGCTCGGCCCCGACGCGGGCGAAACCATCCAGGGCATCGCGATCGCGGTGAAGCTCGGCGCGACCAAGGCGCAGTTCGACGCCACCATCGGCATCCACCCCACCGCCGCCGAGGAGTTCGTCACCATGCGGGAGAAGTCTGTCTAGCTGACGGCGCTGCGCGCCGCAACTGATTCCGGCGGGTGATTTTCAGGGCCGGTGGCCGCCCCGAAGCGTCTCGAGCATGGGGCCAATCGCCATCGCTTGCGCGCCCTCGATGAGGGCTTTGCCGCTCGGTGCGCTCTTCGACGCGGCATGGACCACGATGCACTCCGTGGTCGGCCGGCCGATGCTCCCGGCGAGGCTGAGCATGTTCCGCGCGGCCTCGGGATAGACCGTCTGGGACGCCTTCGCTTCCAGCAGAACGAGCCGCCGCGAGCCTGCCGGCACGACGAAATCAACCTCGAGACCCCGCTGGTCGCGAAAGAAGTACAGTTGGCGGCGTTGTCCCAGATTGATCTGCTGCTTGACGATCTCGGAGGCGACGAAACCCTCGAACACCGGCCCGGCGAAAGGCGATTGCGCCAGCGCGCGCGGCGTTTCCAGGCCGAGCAGATGGCAGGCGAGGCCCGAGTCCGTGAAATACAGCTTCGGCGACTTGACCAAGCGCTTGCCGAAGTTCTCGAAGTACGGCGCGACCAACACGATCTGCCCCGTGGTTTCCAGTATGCCCACCCATTCGGCCACGGTCGGCACCGACACTCCCAGCGGCGCCGCGAGATCGGTCTTGTTGAGCAGTTGGCCGCCGCGGCTCGCGAGCAGCGCGAGAAAACGCCGGAACGTCGCGAGATCGCGCACCTGGCTGATCTGCCGCACATCGCGCTCAAGGTAGGTCTGAATGTAGGACGGGAACCACAGATCGGCGTCCTGCGGGCGCGCCAGCACTTCCGCATAGCCGCCCCGGAACGGCGTCACCTTCGCGGACTCGACGGTGGACAGAGGCAGCAGCTGCAGAACGGCGGCGCGGCCGGCCATGGACTCGGTGACGCCGCGCATCAACGCGAAGTCCTGTGAGCCGGTAAGCAGCCATTGGCCACGGCGCCGCGGAGCGAGGTCGATGCGCGCCCGGATGAAATTCAGCAGTTCCGGCGCATGCTGAATTTCATCGAGAATGACCGGCGGCTTGAGTCCGTCCAGGAACCCGCGGGGGTCGGCCCGTACTGCCGCGACGAGCGCCGGATCCTCGAGCAGGCGATAGCTCGCCGCAGGGAAAAGCCGGCGCAGGAGCGTCGTCTTGCCCGCGCGCCGCGGACCCGTCAGCACCACCGCCGGAAAAGCGCGCGCCGCCCGCGCAAGAGTCGCCGCAAGCTGCCGCTCGACGTGCCGCATTGGTCAATTCTAAGATGAAATCTTAGAAAACACCAAGCCTAACCGAGCGCCCGGAGGATCAGCGAAGCACCGCTCGCAAGAAGCATCAAAGACACCGCGCGCATCAGGACTTCGCGGGAAATGCGCCGGAACAGGTGGCCCGCGGCCCAGATGCCCGCAAGCCCGGCCGGGACGATGAAAGCGGCATAGATCCAGACCCTGGGGTCGAGCAGGAAGCCGATGGCGAAAAACGCGACGGTGCGCAGCGAAATGCTGGTGAGCGTCGCCAGGCCGAGCGTCGCCCGGTATTGCGCCTTGGAAAGGCCGCGGTGCGAAAGATACATCGCGTAGGGCGGGCCGCCGGCGCCGAACAGCGTGCTGGTGACGCCGCCGGCGAAGCCCGCGACGTAAGCCCAGCCGGTCGAAAGCACGCGGCGCGCGTCGCGATGCCGGGTAAGGCTGTAGATCGCGAAAGCGAACACGAATACGCCGAGCGCGAGCGTGGCCGTGCTGCGCGGCAGGTTCACGAGCAGCGTGAGGCCGGCGACGGTGCCGGCCAGGATGGCCGGCACGAGGCGCGTCCATTCGCTCTTCACCGCGTTCTTCGGGTTCTCGAAGCCGATGCGGAACGCGTTGGCGAGGTCCATCAGCACGTAGAGCGCGAGCGCGAACGGCAGCGGCACGAAATGCGTGGCAAACGGCACCGTGAGCAGCGCGGCGCCGAAACCGGTGACGCCGAAGATCACCGAGCCGGCGAATGCGGCCGCGGCCAGCGCCATGATCGCGGCCGGATCGATCGCCATCTCAGCCCCGATCCTCCGCCGGCACGATCAGGAGCGCGTCGGCGGTCCAGCGGTTCATCGCGCGCAGCCGCTCCACATAGCGCGCAAACGGCAGCCCGTATTCTTTCTCGAGCGCAGCGGCACGCGCGCGCAGGACGTTCCATTGCAGCGCCGCGGGAGCGCCCTTCAGGCCGATGACTACGATGTTCGGATCGCGCAGCGACTGGAACACGATCACGGCGCCGCCGAACGCGTGCTCGATGCGCTGCAGATTGCGGTCGAAGTCCGGATCGTCGTCCATGAAGTTCATCACCAGCGCGCCCGGCTCCTGCAGCGCGCACCACGCGGCGTCGAAAAACGCCTGCGACACCAGCGCCGAGGGTGTCGCCTCGTCCTCGAAGCCGTCCACCACCAGCAGGTCGCAGCATTCCGGGGCCAGCGCATCGACGCCATCGCCGTGCTCGATGAAAAGGCGCGCGTCGTCCGGCGGCACGTGGAACAGGGCGCGCGCCGTGGCGATGACGCGCTCGTCGTACTCGAGCACGCGAGTGCGCAGCGCGGCAAGCCGGCGGTGGAAGAACTTGGCGAGCGATCCGCCGCCAAGGCCGATCATCAGCGCGCGCCGCGGCGCGGGATGAAACAGCAGGAACGCCATCATGCAGCGCGTGTAGTCGAGCTCGAGCGCGAATGGATCGTCCAGCCGCATCGCGCTCTGAATCGCTTCGCCGCCGACGTGCAGGTGGCGCACGCCGCGCTCCTCGCTGACGACGAGGTCCGGGCGCTTGCGGGAGGCGCGCTTCAACGCTTCTTCTTCGCCTTTTTGGGCGACTCCTTCACCTCGACCGCGGCGATGGCCTCCACCTCGAGCAGCAGGTCTTCGTGCACCAGGCGTTTGACGCCGATCAGGGTGCTCGCCGGCATGCGCCTGGCATCGAGGTAGCGCGAACGCACCTCGCGGTACAGGTTCAGCGCGTCGGCGTTCATTTTGACCATGTAGCTGGTGAGCTTCACGACGTCGCTCCAGGTTGCGCCCGCCGCCTTCAGGTTGTGCGTCAGGCACTTGAACACCTGCTCGGCCTGCGCGCGCATGTCGTCCTTGCCGATGACGAAGCCGTCGCGGTCGTAGCTCACCTGGCCGGACACGTACACGATCTTCGCCGTCCCGGAGACCGCCACCGTGTGGGTGAAGAACGGCGATTGAAAGATTTCCCTCGGATTCAGATACTGCTTGCGCATGATTCCCCCTGTTGCCCGTCAGTACACGGCACCGCGCGCGCTGATCGGCCAGAGCGCCTCGACCACGCCCGCCCGCACGCAAACATACCAGTCGTACAGATTGACCGTGGGATCGCAGTGCCCGGGGACCAGCAGGAGCTTATCTCCGAGTCCGGGCGCCGCCGCTCGCGGCGCGATCTCGACCCAGCCGTGCTCGTCGGAGGCGCGCGTGTAGACCAGCCCCGGCCGCTCCCAGACGCCCGGCATGCCGGAATCGACGCTGGACGCCTTCAGGCCCGCGTCCAGGATCGCGGTATCGGGGCCCGGCCGGCTCATCACCGTGGCGAGTACGAACAGCGAGTGCTCGAAGCGCGGCATCGGCGGCGCCCACTCGTTGCGCGCGTAGTCCCAGTCCATGAAGACGTAGGAACCGGGCTGGATCTCGTCCCACGCGCCCATTTCCACTTCGAACATGAAAGTGCCGCTGCCCGCACCGGTGACGATCGGGCAAGGGATGTTGCTCTTTTCCAGCAGGCCTTTGGTGCTTCTGACGGCGGCAGCCGCCGAGCGGATGACCGCACGCCTTTCATCGCTGGAGCGAATATGCTGCGCGCGGCCGTGATAGGCGTGGATGCCCGCGAAGCGCAGATCGGGCGAAGCCGCGATCGCGCGCGCCAGCGCTACCGCCGGCGCACCCGGCGCGACGCCGCAGCGGTGCATGCCGACCTCGAGCTCGATGTAGACGTCGATGCGCGCTGAGGCCGCTTGCATCGCGGCCTGCAGTTCGCGCACGTTGTCCGCGTGGTCCACGCAGACGCCGAGTTGCGCGCGCCTGGCGAGCGCGGCAAGCCGCTCGAGCTTGCCCCTGCCGACCACCTCGTTCGAGACGAGCACGTCGGCAATGCCGCCCTCCACCATCGCCTCGGCCTCGGAAACCTTCTGGCAGCACACGCCCACCGCGCCGGCGGCGACCTGGCGCCGGGCGATCTCCGGGCATTTGTGGGTCTTGGCATGCGCGCGCACCCGCACCCGGCCGGACACTGCGTCCGACAGGCGCCTCAGGTTGGTCTCGAAGGCGCCCAGGTCCAGGATCAGCGCGGGCGTATCCACCTCTTCCAGGCGCATCCCCACCACCGCCGGGGCTCGCACGCTCACGCTTTGGCTTCTTTATTCTTGAAAAAAAGATATACGAGCGCCATGATCACAACCGCAATCAACGGCGACGCAGCGTAGTTCACCTTTTCCCAGCCGGCGTTGGTGACGATCATTCCGGAAGCGAACGAGGATATCGTCATCATGGCGAAAATCGCGAACTCGTTGGCACCCTGTGCCTTGGCGCGCTCCTCGGGCCGGTAGGTTTCGGTGAGCAGCGTGGTCGCGCCGATGTAAAGGAAGTTCCAGCCCACGCCGAGCAACACCAGCGACCACCAGAAGTTCGCCACCGCCACGCCCGAGAGCGCGATGCCGATGCACACGGCGTTGAGCGCCGCGCCGGCAAGCATCACCGGGATCACGCCGAGCCGCCTGATCAACCCTCCGGTGAAGAACGAAGGCGCGAACATGGCCACCACGTGGGACGAAATCACGAATGCCGCGTCGCCGTAAGGATGCCCGCAGACCCCCATCGCGATCGGCGTCGAGGTCATGAGGAAATTCATCACCCCGTAGCTGATCGCGCCCGCCATCACGGCGACCGCGTATTTCGGTTGCGCGGCGATCTTCGAGAACGGCCGGCCGGTCGCCGCCTGCTCCGCGGCGCTCAGGTCCGGAATCCGGATCCGGCTGAGGAGCGCGATCGTGACCAGCACGAAAACGATCAGCGCGAGGTAGGCGCCCGTGAATTTCGGGCCGATGAGGTCCACCGTGATCCGGCTGGTCGTGGGCCCGAGGATTCCGCCGACCAGGCCGCCGGCGAGCACCAGCGACACCGCGGTGGCGCGGAAATCCGGCGCCGCCACCTCCGCCGCAACGAAGCGGTAGTACTGGCCGAAGGCGTTGAAGGTGCCGAAGATGACCGCGCCGAAGCACAGCAGCCAGAAGCTTGCCTGCCAGACCGCCGCGGCGCAGATCAGCGCCCCGAGAACCCCGATCGAAGCGCCGCGGATCAGCCCCGACTTCCGGCCGACCCGCTTCATGTACTGGGACGCGGACATGGTCGCGATGGCCCCGCCGACCACCCAGCAGGTCACCGGCAGCGTCGCCAACGAAGCGTTCGGCGCCAGCGCAAGCCCGGCCAGGCCGTTGATCGCGATCAGCGTGGCGTTGTTGGTGAACAGCATCGCCTGGCAGGCGGCGAGCAGTCCCACATTGACGTTGGCGACGCGCGCCGCCTTGCTTGCATTACTGGACATGTATACAGTACCGGGAGGGGAATGCAATTCTAGATTGAAATGACCAAGCTGAGAGGCGCGCGTTCGCAGATCCAGGGCCGCTTCGAGAGCGCGGCGCGCTCGCCTTTCGATGACGGCTGGGCGCGGGACGAACAAACGGATGCCCCGATCCGGACCACGGTAACCGAACAACGGGCCCGCTCGATCATTTCCCGGAACGATTCGCCCGACATTCCGTTCGAGCAGTCGATCAATCCGTACCGCGGATGCGAGCACGGCTGCATCTACTGCTATGCAAGGCCGAGCCATGCCTATCTCGAACTTTCCCCGGGCCTGGATTTCGAGACCCGGCTGTTCGCCAAGACCAACGCCGTAGAGCTGCTGCGGGCAGAGCTCGCCAGGCCGGGCTACCGGGCGAAGCCGATCGCGTTCGGCACCAATACCGACTGCTACCAGCCGATCGAGCGCCGCTACAAGGTGATGCGCGGCATCCTCGAGCTGCTTTCGGCCTGCGAGCATCCGCTGACCATCGTCACCAAGTCGGCGCTCATCGAGCGCGACATCGACCTGCTCGCCGCGATGGCCGGGAAAAACCTGGTGAAGGCCTTCGTTTCGATCACCACGCTCGACCACCGCCTCGCCCGCACCATGGAGCCGCGCGCCGCGAGTCCCCGTCGGCGCGTGGATACGCTGCGCGCGCTCGCTGGCGCCGGTATCCCGTGCGGCGTGATGGTGGCGCCCTTGATTCCGGCGCTGACCGACAAGTCGCTGGAGGGCGTGCTGGAGGCCGGTGCCGGCGCGGGCGCGACCATGGCGGGCTGGATCCTGCTGCGGCTGCCGAACGAGGTGCGGCCGCTGTTCAAGGAATGGCTCGCCGCGCACTACCCGCAGCGCGCCGATCACGTGATCAGCATCGTCAGGCAATCGCGCGGCGGCAGGGAAAACGACCCGAATTTCGGCACCCGCATGACGGGGTCGGGCAACTTCGTGGATCTGATCGGCAAACGCTTCGACCTCGCATGCAGGCGGCTCGGCTTGAACAGCGAGGACAACCACATGGCCTCGCGCAACGCGCTCGACTGCGCGAGGTTCAGGCCGCCATCATCGAAGGAGAACCCGGCGGGGCAGATGGCGCTGTTCTGAGTTGGGTTCGGTGCGTGAGCGCTCAGTCGGCGAAAAACCCGATCAGCGCGTCGAGCGTTGCGTCGGGCGCCTCGGCCATCAGCGAGTGGCCGGATGAAGCGATCTGCACGCAGCGCGATTTTTCGATCCTGTTGATCAGGTCTTGCGCGCTCCGCGGAGGCGTCATCATGTCGCGTCCGCCGAGGATGAAAAGCGCGGGGCATTTCAGCTTCGCGGCGCTCTCGAATCCTTCCGCATAGGCATTGCAGGCCGCAAGGTCGGCATGCAGCACGCCGGGCGCAAGGCGCGAGAGGCGCGCCAGCGTGTCGCCGTACATCCACATGCCCGGATTCGGGTTGCCGGAGAACGGCACCTGCGGCGCGTGCCCCCAGATCGTTTCCATGTCGTAGGCGGACGGGTCGTTGCGGCGCGCCGCATCCAGGAAGGCTTCGGACACCTTCATCGGATAAGCGGTGCCGATCAGCACGATCTTCTCGGCAAGCTGCGGGTGGCGCGCCGCGAATTCGAGCGCGACCAGCGAACCCATCGAATGACCGACGAGACTTATTTTTTCAATTTTCAGTTTTTCCGACCAGGCGAAAACCCAATCCGTCATTTCCCCGACGCTCGCCAACGGCGGTCCCTCGGAGCGCCCATGCGCGGGCAGGTCCACCGCCAGCACGTTGAAGCCGTGGTAGCCGAAGTAGCGGCTCTGCAAGCCCCACCAGGAGTGGTCGAGCCCGGCGCCGTGCACGAACACGATGGTGCGCTGCGCGGGATCGATCTCGTGCGCCGCGGTATAGGCGAAAGCGGACCTGCCGTTGATCTGCAGCTGCATTACTTCGGCTTCGAAGCAACAGCCAGGGCGCGGTCGAGGTCCTGGATGAGATCCTCGGGGTCCTCCAGGCCGATCGACAGTCGCACGGTGCCCGGCCCGATGCCGGCTGCTTTCAGGTCCTGGTCCGACATCCGGTAGTGCGTGGTGCTGGCGGGATGAATGACGAGCGACTTGGCGTCGCCGACATTCGCCAGGTGAGAGAACACGCGCAGCGATTCGATGAACCGCCGGCCCGCCTCGCGACCGCCTTTGAGGTCGAAGGAAAACACCGCGCCGCAGCCCCTGGGCAGAAGCCTCTTGGCCAGCGCGTGGTCCGGATGCGCCGGAATTTCCGGGTAAAGAATTTTTTCCACGGAAGATTTCGAACTCAGGAACGCCACGATCTTCCTGGTGCTTTCCACGTGCCGCGGCATGCGCAGGTGCAGCGTCTCGATGCCCTGCAGGATCTGGAACGCGGTCATCGGCGCCATGCAGGCGCCGAAATCGCGCAGGCCCTCGCGCCGCGCGCGCAACAGGAACGCGCGCGTGCCGGATTCCTCCTCGAAGTCCATGTTGTGGAACCCCGGGTACGGCGCGGTGAGCTGGGGGAACTTGCCGCTTTTCTCCCAGTCGAAGCGCCCCGCGTCGACCAGCACGCCGCCGATGGCGACGCCGTGCCCGCCGAGGAACTTGGTCGCCGAGTGGTACAGCAGGTCCGCGCCCAGCTCGAAGGGCTTCATCAGGTAAGGCGTGGTGAAGGTCGCATCCACCAGCAGCGGCAGGCCCGCCGCGTGGGCGATTGCCGAGACCGCCGGGATGTCGAGCACGTCCAGGCCGGGATTGCCGAGCGTCTCGCCAAAGAGAAGGCGGGTGTTTGGCTTTATCGCTTTGCGAAATTCCTCAAGGTTTCTGGGTGAAACAAAAGTCGTTTCAATTCCAAACCTTTTCAGCGTATAGCCGAGCAGGTTGTGCGAGCCGCCGTAGAGCGCAGCCGAGGCCACGATATGGCTGCCCGCGTCCATGAGCGTCGCGATCGCCAGGTGCAGCGCCGCCTGCCCGCTCGCGGTTGCGATCGCGCCTGCGCCGCCCTCCAGCGCGGCCACGCGTTCCTCGAGCACCGCGACCGTGGGGTTCGAGATGCGCGAATAGACGTGCCCCGCGCGCTCCATGTTGAACAGCGAAGCGGCGTGCGCGGCGTCGCGAAACACGTACGAAGTGGTCTGGTAGATCGGCACCGCGCGGGCGCCGGTCGCCGGGTCAGGCGACTGCCCCGCGTGCAGCGCGAGGGTGTCAAAACCCGGATATTTTGGACCAGCCAAACTCAGTGCAAATGCTTGCGGGAAGGCCGCGTCGCGGTTTCGAAGGCGCGCTCCGGTTTCCTTGCTTCGGTCGCGCGCTCCTTCCAGTCCTGCTCGAACAGCCCGTCCACCAGGGCGACGACTTCGGCGACGCGCTCCTTCGCGAACTGGCGCGCGAGCAGCGCCGAAACGTCCTCGACCATGCAGCGGCGCTGCGCCTCGTGGATCGCGTGGGCGGTCGGCCCGACGAACAGCAGCCGCGACTCCTGCTCGCCGTTGTCCAGGTAAAGCGTCAGTTCCACTTCGACCGCCTCGTAGCACAGGGGCCCGAGGCTCTCGAGCGCGGACTCGAGCGCCGCATGGAAACTGCGGCCGGTCTCGCCGGTCCAGCACATCAGGAGCATCAGCTCCTTTTCGTCGAAGCGCAACCCCGGCTCCTCGGGCTCGAGGCTCTTGACGTCGGCGAGCCCCTCGGCATCGAGGTATTCAAGCAAAGGCGCGAGCGCATGCTCGACCTGCTTTTTCGACACGCCTTCGAGGATCGGGATGTCGGCGTGGAGGTGCACTTCCATTCGCATGGCGGCTTTCCCGGGGATATGAAGGTGCATTTTATCACGCGCCAAAGGCGCAAAACCGCCCGTCGGCGCGCGTCATCCGACCTGCGGCAAGGCGCGTTACATCGAGAAGCGCACAATTCATTTGCACGCTGCCCTGGAGGTTGCCATGAACGTCATGTACAACAGCGAGAACTACTACGTGGTCGAGTTTCTTCCAGGCCGCCGGGGCATCGAGCTGGTGGACAAGACCATGGGCCGGGCCGGGTTCCTCGAAGGCGCAGTCGAGCTGAAGTTCCGCGCCTCGATGGCCGACCTTGCCGCGGGCGAGCCGAGCGTTGAATCGGTGGACGAGTTTCTCGGCCATTACGACGCCCTGCTGACGAACTCCGTCGCGTTTCACTGAATTATTCGCTAGCATCGGGCCGATGTTCCGGCCCGCGCATTTTCCCGATTATTCAGGCAACGGATTTGTAAACCTTGTTGCCTCCCTGGTGGAGGCACGCGGCGGCGCGCCGCGCCATCCGCCCCTCGCTTGCCTTCCGGTTTCAGAACTCCGGTCCGCCAGCAACATTGTGTTCGCGCTTGTGGACGGACTTGGCGACAATTACCTGCGGGCCAACGGCGCCGGCGGGAACTTCGCGCGGCACCGGCGCGGCGCGATCAGCGCGGTATTTCCTTCCACCACCGCGAGCGCGATCACGACCTCGTACACCGGCGCGACGCCGCTGGAGCACGGCCTCACCGGCTGGTTCACCTATTTTTCCGAAAGCGCCTGCGTCGCGGCGGCCCTGCCGTTCCAGAGACGGGGCGAGAAGACCTCCCTTGGCGTTGCGCCCGGAACGATCTTCGTCGAGCGATCCCTTTTTGACGGGCTGGATGCGCGCAGCCTGGTCGTTACCTACCGGCCGATCATCGACTCGCAGTACAACCTGCACCACTGCGGGCGCGCCGAACGACGCGGCTACGACAATCTGGAAGGCTTTCTCGAGGAGACCGTGAACGCGGTGAAGTCCGGTCCGGAGCGCAAGCTGGTTTACGCCTACTGGCCCGAGTTCGATGCGCTCGCGCACCGCCATGGCGTCGCGAGCACCGAAGCGTGCGCGCATTTCAACGCACTGGATGCGGCGTTCGGCGAACTGCTGGCGCGCCTTGCGGGCAGCGACACGATCGTGGTTCTGAGCGCCGACCATGGCTTCATCGACTGCCCGCCCGAGGAAGCGCTCGAGCTGCCGCCCGCGCTCGTCGCCTTGCTGCGCTTCCCGCTGTGCGGTGAACGGCGCATCGCGTTCTGCCATGTACGTGAAGCGGAATATTTTCTTGAGAAGGCGAGAGAATTTCTCGGCGATCGTGCGCAGGTGCGGCCAAGCCGGGAGCTTGCGGACGAGGGCTGGTTCGGGACCGGACGCGCCCATCCGCGTTTCGCGGAGCGAATCGGCGACGTGGCGCTGGTCATGAAGGGCCGCGGCACGGTAAAAGACTGGGTGCGCGGCGAGCCGCGGCACCTGCACATCGGCAATCACGGCGGCATGAGCGAGGACGAAATGAATATTCCACTGGTGGTGGCGCAGACATGAAAACACGCGCCAACGGCATCGAGGTCAACTATGAATTGCACGGCAAGGAAGGTGCGCCCTGGCTGGTGCTCGGCCATTCGCTCGCCTGCAGCGTGCGGATGTGGGACCCGCAGATTGCGGCGCTCAAGGACGGGTACCGGATCCTCGCCTACGACACGCGCGGCCATGGCGCAAGCGAAGCGACCAGGGGTGCATACACGCTGGAACTGCTGGCGGATGATCTTTTCTTTCTTCTCAGGGAATTGAAAATAGAAAAGGCCCATTACTGCGGGCTTTCGCTGGGCGGCATGATCGGCCAGACCTTCGCGCTCAAATACCCGGGCGTATTGCGGACCCTGGCGCTCGCCGATACGACCAGCCGATACCCGGAAGGCGCGGCGTCCCTCTGGGCGGAGAGGATCCGGACCGCGCAAGCAAAGGGCATGGAGCCGCTTGCGCAGCCGACGCTGGAGCGCTGGTTCACCGAGCCGTTCCGCATCGGCAACCCCGCAGCCGTGGATGCGATCCGCAAGCTGATCCTGGCGACGCCGGTGGCGGGCTATGTCGGCTGCAGCCACGCGATCCCGAAGATCAACCTCACCGCGCGGCTGAAGGAGATCAGCTGCCCGATCCTGGTGATCGTCGGCGAACAGGATCCCGGCACGCCGCCGGCAATGGCGCGCGAAATCCACGACCATGCCCCCGGGTCGAAGCTGGTGGTGCTGCCGCAGGCCGCGCACCTCGCCAACTTCGAGCAGCCCGAGGCCTTCAGCCGCGCGCTGCGCGCTTTCCTCAGCTCGAACTGATTCCCGCGACGCCGCGGTCGATGATCTCGCGCGACTGCTCGAGCACCGCCCTGCGCCATTCCGGGTCGGCCGGATAGAAGGCCGCCTCGTATTCGCGCCGCACCTTGGCGGCGAGCACCGGATCGCGTGGACCCTCGAAGCGCATCCAGCGCTGCGCGAGGCTGGCGCGCTGCATCTCGCGGCGCGGCAGCGTGCCGTACTCGATCACGACGCTGGTGACCTCGGCCCCGGGCAGCATCCCGGCGAAAGCGTCGATGATGGTGCCGTTGTAGGTCGCGAGCTTGGCGTGCGTCACGCCCTGCAGGTTTACGGCGCGCTCGCCCCACCAGGCGCGCGCCCGCGCGCGCGCGGGCGACCCTTCGGGGTGGAAGCACAGGTAGACATGCTCGCACCAGGGGCCGATGCCGGTATGCAGGTCGAGGAAGGCGACGCGCTGCGCACGACCGAGATGGGTTTCCACCGCCGCACGCAACGCGCTGTTGGCCCACTGCGGCCGCGCGCCGCCATAGAAAATGCCGTCCGGGTGCGAATACTGCCCGCCGTTGAACGCGTCCGAGAACGCCTTCTCGCCGACGCGCTCGCGGTACGCGTCCAGCCGGCGGAAGATTTCCTCGATCGCCTCGTCGTCCCAGCGCTGCGTGGCGATCAGCGGATGCAGCTCCAGGTAGCCCGGATTCGCCGGCAAGGGCCTCGCGAAGTCGATGAAATTGCGGTTCAGGTCGACGTTCTCCTCGGTGGTGCGCGTCTTGTGCGCGAAGCCCCAGGGGTTCTGCGCGTGGAAAAAGGCGACCGCGGTGTTCTTCGGCAGGCGTGGCCGGCCGCGCAACCAGGCGCGCTGTGCCGCGGATCCGGAATAGCCCTCGATGCCGTGCGTGCCGCTGCCGACGACGAACACCTGCGCCGCGTCCCCCGGGCCGAGGACCGACACGTCCAGATACAGCGCCTCGCCGCCAGGCCCTCGCTCGGAGGGATGCTTGTAGCTGGCGAGCTTGGCCCCGGCGCGCCGCGCGGCTTCGACGAATTTGCGGCGCGCTTCGGCGTAGGAATCGGAAAATGCCTCGAGTTCAGCCATCCGGGCGCAGCCGGCGCCTGAGCTTTTTCGTTTGCATGCGCATCCTTCCTAGCCTACCTGATTACAATAGGCGCACCAAAATGATGCGGCCGCGGCTACTGCTACTCCGGTGGTATCGTTGATTCCCCTATGGCAAGACATGTCCTCGTGAAGCGTTCCGCGGCCTGCGTGGCAATGCTCGCCCTGATGCTTGCCATGAGCGCCGCCGAAGCGCAGCGCAGGCGGATGCCGATACGCACCGAGCCGATCCCGGATACCGAGTCGGGCCGGCCGGCGGGCTCGGCGGAGCCTGCCAATCCCAGCATGATGATTTACGGACCCCCGGTGCCGCCGCTCGGCGCGCCGCCCGCTCCTCCTGCAGCGGCGCCGGTTCCCGAACCCGCCGCCAAACCCGCGCCTGTGATTGCGCCGCCCGCTGCACCGGTCGCCGCGCCGCAACCTGCGCCGGTCGTCACGCCGACACCACCGCCACCGGCGCCGCTTGCGGTACCGATTCCCGCGCCTGCACCAGCGCCGCCGCCTCCGGTTGCAGCACCCGCGCCGCCCCCTGCACCGCCGCCACCTCCGGTTGCAGCACCCGCGCCGCCCCCTGCACCGCCGCCACCTCCGGTCGCAGCACCCGCGCCACCCCCTGCACCGCCGCCACCTCCGGTCGCAGCACCCGCGCCGCCGCCACCGCCGGTGGCAAAACCGGCATCGGTACCGGCACCGTCCCCGCCGCCGATCGCCAGGCCCGCGCCCCTTCCCGAAAAACGGGAGATCGCCGCCATCGCGCCCGCGCCCTTCGCCGCGCCCAAGCTGGACGGAAAACTGGTGGAGCAGATTGTTTCCTGCCTCGCGCCCGGCTTGCCGCCGGACTGGAAGCGGACCTGGGTCGTGATCACCGACCTCGAGGCCGACAGCGCCAAGGGGAGCCGCTACGAAGCCAAGTTCTACGCCACGAACTCGCTCGGCGATGATGAGGGCGAACCGCTCGTGCCCTGCGATGCACAGGAGATTTCGCGCCGCATCACCGGCCTCAGCGATGGGCTGCCGCCCGATCGCCGCCGCTGGAAGACCGCGCGGCTCGTGATCGACAGCGAAGGCGAGTTCGAGCTGAAGTACGACTACGCGAAGTAACGCGACCGCTCCTACGTTGCGCGGTCGTCAGGCCTTTCGCAGGAAATCGAAATCGCAGCCGTGCTCGGCCTGCAGCACGTGGTCCATGTAGAGTCTTGCGTAACCTCGCGCGGGCGGCAGCGCGGGTGGTTTCCAGGCAATTTTTCTGTTTGACAGTTCATTTTCGGAAACAAGCAAATCAATCCTCCGTTGCCTGACTGAAAGCCTGATCCGGTCACCGTTGCGCGCGAGCGCGAGCGGCCCCCCGGCGGCGGCCTCGGGCGACACGTGCAGCACGATGGTGCCGTAGGCAGTGCCGCTCATCCTGGCGTCGGAGATCCGCACCATGTCCTTCAATCCGGCGCGCGCGAGCTTCGCCGGAATCGGCAGGTAGCCCGCTTCGGGCATCGCGTAGCCGGATTTCGGCCCGGCGTTCTGCAGCACCATGAAGTCCTGCGGCGTAATGTCGAGCGCAGGATCGTCGACGCGTGCGGCGAGATCGTCGAGCGAAGTGAACACGACCGCCCGGCCTTCGCGCTCGAACAGGCTCGCATCGGCGGCCGAGCGCTTGAGGATGGCGCCGTTGGGCGCGAGCGAGCCGAACAGCGCCACCAAGCCGCCCACCGGCGCGAGCGGCTCGGACAGCGGGCGCACGACCGCACGGTCCACCCAGCCGCCGGCTTCGTGCGCCAGGCGCTCGCCGAGCGTCCCGCCGGTCACGGTCATGCACTCAAGATGCAGCAGCGGCTTGAGTTCCCTCAGCACCGCGCCCACGCCGCCCGCGGCGTAGAGGTCCGACATGTAGAACTGGCCGGTCGGCTTCAGGTCCACCAGCACCGGCGTCGAGTCGGACAGTTGGTTCAGGCGGTTCAGATCGACCTTTACCCCGACGCGTCCGGCGATTGCCGTAAGGTGAACGATGGCATTGGTCGAGCCGCCAATGGCCAGCAATACGCGCAACGCGTTTTCCACCGACTGTCGCGTGATGATTTCCGACGGTCGGATGGGTTTCAGCGTCAGCTCCGTTGCGCGGCGGCCGCTCGCTTCGGCGGCGCGCAGCCGGTCGGCGTGCACCGCGGGAATCGCCGCGCTGCCCGGCAGCGCCATGCCGAGCGCTTCGGCAATCGCGGCCATGCTGGAGGCCGTGCCCATGACTGCACAGGTTCCCGCGGTCGTTGCCAGATTGCCCTCGATCGATTCGATTTCGGAAGCGGTTACTTTTCCCGCCCGATGCTGGGCCCAGAACCGCCGGCAATCGGTGCAGGCCCCGAGACGTTCGCCGCGGTACGAGGTCGGCATCATCGGCCCGGCGAGCAGCTGCACCGCGGGAATGTCGGCGCTCGCCGCACCCATCAATTGCGCCGGCACCGTCTTGTCGCAGCCGCCGACCAGCACTACCGCGTCCATCGGCTGCGCGCGCACCATCTCCTCGACGTCCATCGCCATCAGGTTGCGGAACATCATCGAGGTCGGGCTGAGGAACACCTCGCCAAGGGAGGTCGTCGGGAATTCGACCGGCAGCCCGCCCGCGGCCAGCACGCCGCGCTTCACGGCTTCGATCAGTTCCGGGAAATGGCGGTGGCAGTTGTTGAAGCCGCTGCGCGAATCGGCGATGCCGACCACGGGGCGCGCCAGCATCTCGCCCGAATAGCCCATGCTCTTGGCGAACGAGCGCCTCAGATACAAGGAAAACGCCGGATCGCCGTAATTGGTCAGCCCCTTCGCGAGGCCATGCTTCGGATCGTTCGCCATGCGGAAATTCTAACCGAGGGCGGGAACAGGATGCGGTAAGCCTTTGATTCCGAGAGGTGGGCAGCCTCCCACTACAATTTCTGGCGGGGTTGTGGTTGCTTTCCCACTCCTCATTACGTAATGTCGGCGAAGGAAGGAGCGGCTGCATGGAAGCGCTTGCGGAGCAGGGCGTCAGCCTGCTGGACAGCATCTCGGATTTCTGCCGCCACAGCGGCATCGCGGAGTCCACGTTCGGCCGCCGCGCGGTCAACGACGGCAAGTTCGTCGCCCGGCTGCGCGACGGCGCGCGCATCACCCCTGAAACGCTCGATCGCGTCACCATGTTCCTCGAACGCCACGGCGCGAGCGCGCCCGCCGCACCGCCCGAGTTGCGCCGGTTGATCCGCGTCGCCGAACGCGCCACAACCTACGGCGCCGCGCGCGTACCGGCCGAGGGCGCGCCCCAGCGCGATGGCGCTCCTTCCCGCAATTTCCGCTTCTTCGACAACCGGCAGAAATACCTGCTGTTCGTCAACACCTGCGGCGAGAAGGAAATGGTGGCGCGGCGCGTCGGCATGGAACTCGCGCACATCCACCCGCGCCCGCCCGCGGTCCGCGTGTTCGACGCCGGCATGGGCGACGGCACCGTGCTGACGCGCGTGATGCGCGAGATGCACCGGCGCTTCCCCACCCGGCCGTTCTACTTCGTCGGCAAGGAAATCAGCCTCGAGGACGTGCGCCTGTCGCTCGACAAGATACCCGACCGCTTCCACGAGCACCCGGCCACCGTGATGGTCGTCACCAACATGTATTACACCGAAGCGCCGTGGCTGACGCCCCGGGCACTCACCGCGGCGACCTCGCTGGTGTGGCATGAAGTCGCCCTCACCGGCACCACCGCGCACGAGTTCGGCGAGCAGATCGCGGCACTGGAGCCGTTCCTGGCCAAAAACTGGCAGGCGCGCCACAGCGCGAAGACCGGCAACCCGGTCTACGAGCGGCCGGTCGCGCTGGTGATCTACCGCGACGATTTCCGTTTCATGCTCGATGAAGCGATCCCGCGCCAGGGCAAGGTGCGCGCGGGCTACGACCTGGTGATCGCCTCGCAACCCTACCGCGCCCGCGTCGCGGTGGAATTCAAGGCCTCCAAGGTCATCGGGCCGCTGGCGCGCGCGCTCGGGCCGGGCGGCAGGCTGCTCGGCATCCATTCCTGCGGCCGCGATCCGGGCCTGGAGATCGTGCGCAAGATCTGGCCGGACGAAAATCCATTCACCGCCGGCCGGCACGACCTGCTGCGCGCGGTGCGCACCGATCTCGGCAAGGAAGCGAAGCATTTCAATTTCAACGCCTACTCGGATGCGCGCGCGGTATTCCGCTACGACATGCATACGCTGCCGACCGAAATCGCGGACAGCATCGGCACCTCGACGTTATTCGCGGCCTGGAACGCGGCGGTATACGTGGCGCAGATCGACGACGAGCGCCTGGGGCGCGTCGTGGGCGAGCGCAAATACCTCGACGCCACGCGCGACGTGCTGCAGGCGCACGGCGGCCTGTGGTTCCTGGATGAATCCTATGTCGTCTCTCGAAAACGCAGCTGAGCGTCTGGCGGCCGAGCGCCCGGCGAGCGTCGCCGCGGAACTCGTTTCCGGCGGCTCGCTCGAGATGGGCGCGCACCGGCCGCAGGACGCGCGCGATATCGCCGCGCTGCTGCCGGCGGGCACCCCGGTCTATGTCAACCACCTGCCGCGCCACCGGCTGCTCGATACCGTCCCGACCCTGGTTGCGGTGCGCGAGGCGGGCCTCGAACCGGTGCCGCACATTGCCGCGCGCCGCGTCAGGGACCGTGCCGAACTCCAGACCTTCCTCGCGCGCGCGGTCGGCGACGCGGGCGTACGCAAGGCATTGATCATCGGCGGCGACGAGCCCGACGCGGCCGGCCCTTACGCCGACGGCGCGGCGCTGATCCGGGAAGGCCTGCTCGCAAGCGCCGGGCTGCGCGAGATCGGCCTGCCAGGCTATCCGGAAGGCCATCCGCGCATTCCGCGCGCGGTCCTCGAGCGCGCCATTGCCGAGAAAATGTCGCTCGCCGCGGGACAGGGCCTGGGCACCTACATCGTCACCCAATTCTCTTTCTCCCCGGCACGCGTGATCGAGTACTGCGCCGGTCTCGCCCGCGCCGCGCCCAGCGTCCCGGTCTACGTCGGCCTCGCCGGACCGACCGATCCGCTCGCGCTGCTGCGCTACGCGCAGCGCTGCGGCGTGAGCGCCTCCCTGCGAGCGCTGCGCGCGCAGGGCCTGGACGCAGTGCGCCTCGTCACCCACACCGACCCTGCCGAACAGCTGGCGACACTGGCCCGCTACTGCGCCTCGCACGCGGACTGCAACGTAGTCGGGATACACCTGTTCACGTTCGGCGGCGTGACCGCGGCCGCCGCCTGGATGAACCGCTACATCGCCTCGCGAGGAAGTTCGGCCTGAACGTTCAGTTCAAATTACGGCCGCGGCGACCGCGCCCGCGACGAACAGCATCCCGGAGATCGGCAGCGTGAGGCGCCGCAGCTCGGGCGAGCCCAGGCCCGCCGCGAGCGCGCTCTTCACCAGCGTATTGGCCAGCGCGGCGATGACGATGGCGCGCGCCGCGACATTCAGGTTCTGCGCGTCGCTGCGCGCCAGGTCCGCCATCGCGAGCGTGATCGCGTCGACGTCGCTCAGGCCCGCGATCCCGGCGGCAAGGTAAAGGCCCGCGTCACCCAGGTAGACCTGCGCCGCCTTGGCGACGAATACGACGACGCCAAACAGCAGCCCGAACTTGATTGCCTCGTCCAGTTCGAACGGGTTCTGCCCGGGCTTGACCTCTCCCCGTTCCTGCGCCCGGCGCCGGCGCCACAACCAGTAGCAGGCGCCGAGGCTGACCACGCACAGCGCGCCCATCGCCACCGCAAGGCGCAATCCGAGCTGGCCGCTGATCAGCGCCGTCATCACGACGACGCGGAAGAACATCACCGTCCAGGCGAGCAGGATGCCCAGGGCCAGCGCCGAGGCATCCGCGCCGGGCTGCCGGCTGCGCTGCGAGAAACCGAGCGTCACCGCGGTGCTCGAGGCGAGGCCGCCGAGCAGGCCGGCAATGCCGATGCCGTGCTCGGCGCCGACGATCTTGATCAGCAGGTAGCTCGCGAAATTGAGCCCTGAAATCAGCACTACCATGAGCCATACCTTGTACGGATTCAGCACGTCGAGCGGCGCGGGACCGTAGTTCTGGTCGGGCACCAGCGGCAGGATGATGAGCGTGACGATCGCGAACTTGAGCGTCGCTTCGACGTCGGAGCTGTCGATCTTTCGCGCCAGGCGGTGCAGCCAGTCCTTGAGCGCGAGCATCAGCGCCATCGCCACCGCCACCCACGCCGCGAGCTGCAGCTGCCCGTGCGCGCACAGCAGGCCGAGCAGAAAAGCGAGCAGCGCCGAGATCTCGGTCGTAATGCCGGTATCGCCGCGCAGGGAAGTCAGCACGTAGGAACTGATCAGGAGCGCGCCGACCGCGATGAAAATCGCGAGTCCGAGCCAGCCCAGCCCGAGGTTCTGATCCAGATATCCCGCGATCGCGCCGGCGAGCGCGATCAGCGCGAAGGTGCGCACGCCCGCGCCGCCTTCGGCGCCCTTGGCGCGCTCGCGCTCCAGCCCGATCAGGATGCCCAGGCCCAGCGCGACCGCGAAACGCAGGGCAAGAGGCTCATCCATGTTGCGCGAAACTCCAGGCGTCGCTCAGAAATTGGTCTTGATCACGCTCAAGGATTCGCCTGCCGTTGCGCGATCAGCATTTGCTTCTCGATCTGCGGGAGCACGTGCTCGGCCTCCTCGATGACCTTGGAGGCGGGACCGACCAGCAGCGGATCGGGGGCGCAAGCGACCTCGGGGACCTTGTCCGGGTATTCCAGCAGCGAAAGGAAATGGCGCAGGCAGTTGATGCGCGCCCGCTTCTTGTCGTCGGACTTGATCACCACCCACGGCGCATCGCTCGTGTCGGTGTGGGAGAACATCGCCGTCTTGGCCTTGCTGTAATCGTCCCAGCGGTCCAGCGACCGGATATCGAGCGGCGAGAGCTTCCACTGCTTGAGCGGATCGTCGCGCCGCGAGATGAAGCGCCGCATCTGCTCCTGCCGGCTGACCGAGAACCAGTACTTGACCAGCCGTACGCCGCTGTTGACCAGCATGCGCTCGAATTCCGGGCACTGGCGCAGGAACTCGACGTACTCCCCCGCAGTGCAGAACCCCATGACCCGCTCGACGCCGGCGCGGTTGTACCAGGAACGGTCGAAGAACACCATCTCGCCGTGGGTCGGGAAATGCTGAATGTAGCGCTGGAAGTACCACTGTCCACGCTCGGCATCCGAGGGCTTGTCGAGGGCAATGACGCGGGCGAGGCGGGGGTTGAGGTGCTCCATGTAGCGCTTGATCGTGCCGCCCTTGCCGGCGGCGTCGCGCCCTTCGAACAGCGTGACGATGCGGTGGCCCGATTCCTTGACCCACTTCTGCACCTTGAGGAGCTCGATCTGCAGGGCGCTCTTGAGCGTTTCGTACTCGCGCGCCCGCATCCGCACGGGGTAGGGATAGTCCGCGGGCAGCGGCGCGCGCGTGCTGTCCTCGTGGCTGCCATGGCGCGCCAGCGCCACCTGCACCGCCGCCGGCGCGTTGCTGATCGCGAGGACCGTCGCGGCCGCCGCGCGCTGCACCTTCGCGCGCGGCCGCTTTCCCGCAGTCTTGGCTGCGGCCTGTGGCGGCACCGGGCTGGCCGGGCTATCAGCCGCGTCGTCTCGATCCGGCATGATCTTGCTCATCCAGTTGCCATGCTGTCGGATTGAATTTCCCTTCGTTTGCGTTAGATCAAACCCTGCACCGCAGCATGGAATAGGTTCGCATCACCGGATTTGAGCGCGTGGAGGCGTGGAGCATGTCCAATTTCGAAATCGTGGCGCGCGAGGACTTCTCGGACGTCACTTATCTGCTGGAAGTGCGCCATCCATTGATGGCCAAGGCCGCGCGGCCCGGCCAGTTCGTGATCGTCATGTCCCATCCGCACGGCGAGCGCATCCCGCTCACCATCGCCGATTTCGACCGCGCCAAGGGCACCATCACCCTGGTCATCCAGGCCGTGGGCAAGACCACCAAGGAGATGCAGCAGAGCTGCGTGGTCGGCAGCAGCCTATACGGCGTCACCGGGCCGATGGGCATTCCCAGCCACATCGGCAAGGTGAAGAAAGTGGCCTGCGTCGGCGGCGGGCTCGGCGTGGCGCCGATCTTCCCGCACGCGCGCGCGTTCAAGGACAACGGCGCCTACGTCATCGGCATTGTCGGCTTCCGCACCAAGGAGCTGATGTTCTGGGAGGACAAGTTCAGGGCCTGCTGCGACCAGTTCATCGTCTGCACCGATGACGGCTCCGCCGGGATCAAGGGAAACGTCACCGCAGGAATCAAGAAAGCGCTGCGCGACCATCCGGACATCGATGAATTCGTCGCCATCGGCCCGCCGATCATGATGAAAGGCTGCGCCGAGGCGACGCGGGCGCACAAGATCAAGACCATGGTCAGTCTCAACCCGCTGATGGTGGACGGCACGGGGATGTGCGGCGGCTGCCGCGTGAAGATCGGCGGCGAGGTGAAATTCGCCTGCGTGGATGGCCCGGATTTCGACGGCCATCAGGTCGATTTCGACGATTTGATGACGCGCCTGCGGCGCTTTACCGAGCAGGAAAGGACCGCCGTCGAACGCTGGTCGGAAAACTGCCGCATGACAAACCCGCTGCAGACCCTGAAGACCCGGATCCCGGCGACCACCGAGGAAGCGGAGTTCCCCGACCCGTTCGACGAAGTAAGGGGCGGTTAATCAAATGGCGAAAAAAAAGACGATCCGGACCATTCCCCAGGAGCGCACGCCGATGCGCGAGCAGCCCGCCGCGGAGCGGGTGAAGAACTTCACCGAAGTCGCCTGCGGCTACAGTCCGGACGATGCGCTCAGGGAAGCCGAACGCTGCCTGCTCTGCCCGGAGCAACCGTGCGTGGCTGGCTGCCCGGTCGGCATCGACATTCCCGGCTTCATCCGCAAGCTCGGCCAGAAGGATTTTCGCGGCGCCTATGATGTCCTCACCGACACCAACCTGCTGCCGGCCATCTGCGGCCGCGTCTGCCCGCAGGAAAACCAGTGCGAAGGGGTGTGCATCGTAGGTGAAACGCTCGAACCGGTCGCCATCGGGCGCCTGGAGCGCTGGGTCGGCGACCAGGCGATCGCCGAGGGCTGGGCGAGCATCCCGTACATCGAGCCGGCCCCCTACCGGATCGGCATCGTAGGTTCAGGCCCCGCCGGCGTCGCCTGCGCAGCCGACATGGCCAAGGCCGGATGCGACGTGACCGTCTACGAAGCGTTTCACCTGCCGGGCGGCGTGCTGCGCTACGGGATCCCGGATTTCCGGCTGCCGAACGAAGTCATCGACGCGGAAATCGGCAGGCTCGAAAAGCTGGGCGTGAAATTCGAATGCAACACCCTGGTGGGTCGCCTGTTCACCATCGAGCAGATGGTGGATGAGCTGGGGTTCCACGCGGTGTTCGTCGGCACCGGCGCCGGCTACCCGACCATGCTCGGCATCCCCGGCGATTCGCTGAACGGCGTGCTGTCGGCGAACGAGCTGCTGACGCGCTGCAACCTGATGCGCGCGAAGGAGTTCCCGGACTACGACACGCCGCTGCCGCTCGGGCAGCGGGTGGCAGTGGTGGGCGCCGGCAACACCGCGATGGATGCAATGCGCGTATGCAAGCGGCTGGGCGCGGAGAAGGTCTACTGCATCTATCGCCGCTCGCGTACCGAGGCCCCGGCGCGCGCGGAAGAAGTGCATCACGCGGAGGAAGAAGGCATCGAGTTTCACTGGCTGACCGCCCCGGCGGCAATTCTCGACGACGGCAAGGGCGGCGTGCGCGGCATGCGCTGCATCCGCATGGAGCTCGGCGAGCCGGACGCTTCGGGCCGGCGCCGCCCGGTCCCGGTGCCGGGCAGCGAGCACGATTTCGAGACCGACCTGGTGGTGTTCGCGATCGGCACCAACGCCAATCCGATCATGGGCCAGACCTCGACGCTGCGGCTGAACAAGCGCGGCTATATCGAGACCGACGCCGAACTGGCGACTTCGGTGGCCGGCGTCTACGCCGGCGGCGATATCGTGACCGGCGCCGCGACCGTCATCGAAGCCATGGGCGCGGGCCGCAAGGCCGCGCGCAGCATGAAGGCTTACCTGGGCATCCGGGATTCCGACCAGCCGTACGTGATCGACGGCCGGGGAAGCGGCAACAGGATGTTCGGCATCGACCCGCAAGAGCGCAATTTCGCGCGCATCCGCATTGCTTGACGCTGAAACCCAAGACTAATTCACCACCATGAACCATACGACGACGCTCGAAGCGATCAGGCAGGCGCCACGCAACAAGCCGGTTGTCACCCTGAAAGAGCACATCGTGGAGATCATCAGCGACTCCGGCGAAGGCGCGCAGCGCTGCGGACAGTCGCTGGGCTCGATCGCCGCCAAGATGGGCAACGGCATCTGGACGGTGGAGATCATACCCGCGGAAATCAGGCCGCCGGCGCGCAGCGTCGCCGGTGCGAGCGGCAACCGCATCCGCATCGGCGCGGGGCGCATCACCAACGGCGGCGACGAGACCGACCTGGTGATCGCGTTCAACGAGCAGGTGCTCCTGGGCCGCGTGCGCGACGACGAACTCAAGCGCGGTTGCACCATTTTGCTCGAGAGCATGTGGCGCACGAACAAGGACCATCAGATCGCCGCCTCGTACGCGGAAGCCTACGACAAGCTCGTCGCGGCCGGATACAAGGTCGTCGAGGTGCCGATGGAGCGCGAATGCCTAAAGCTGGTCAACGATGCGCGGCGCGGCAAGAACATGTTCGCCCTCGGCATGCTGTGCAGCATCTACAGCCTGGAGCTGGACCTCGCGCGCGAGCAGATCGCGCTCACCTTCGGCAAGAAGGAACAAAGCGTCATCGACGCCAACGTCCGGCTGCTGGACGCGGGCCACGACTGGGCGGAGGCAAACCTGGATTTCAAGTACCGCATCCCCGCCACCCGCTCCACGGTGCCGCAGATCGTGGTCAACGGCAACACCGCGCTCGCGCTCGGCGTGCTCGCCTCGGGAATGGAGATCTGCGCGATGTATCCGATCACGCCCGCGACATCGGCATCGCACTACCTGAGCGACGTGTTCGAGAAGCTGGGCGGAATGGTGCATCAGGCCGAAGACGAGATCGCCGCCTGCGCATTCGCCATCGGCGCTTCCTACGCGGGCAAGTGCGCGCTGACGATCACCTCCGGCCCGGGCTACTCGCTCAAGCAGGAGGGCATCGGCCTCGCGGTGATGGGGGAAATCCCGCTGGTGGTCGTCAACGTGCAGCGCGGCGGACCGAGCACCGGCCAGCCGACCAAGGCGGAACAGGGCGACCTGCTGACCGCGATATTCGGCAGCCACGGTGACGCGCCCAAGGTGGTCATGGCGGCGAGCACCATCGAGGACTGCTTCTACTCGATCATCACCGCGCGCAAGATCGCCGAAACCTTCAACATGGTGGTGGTGGTGCTCACCGACGCCGGGCTCGCCACCTCGCAGCAGCCGTTCCCGCGGCCGCAGTTCAGCGAAGACTGGCTGGCGCCGCCCATCGACCAGACGCCGGTGCCGACGGGGGTCAAACCCTATGACTGGGACAAGACCACCGGCCTTGCACAGCGCTTCGTCCCGGGCCAGCCCGGCGGCATGCACACCCTGACCGGCCTCGCCCACGACCGTTATGGCCACGTTGCCTATGATCCCTACACCAACGAGGAAGGACTGAGGATGCGCAGCCTCAAGCTGGCCGCACTGCAGAAGACGCTGAAGGCGCCGCCGGTATTCGGCAAGGAAAGCGGCGAGCTCCTCGTGATCGGCTGGGGCAGCACCCAGGGCGCGATCGAGGAGGCGGTCACGATCCTCAACGCGGAGGGCCTCAAGGTCTCCTCCATGCACCTGCGCTTCCTGCAACCGCTGCCGCCCGGCATCAAGCAAGCGATGCAGCGTTTCAAGCAGGTGATGACGATCGAGAGCAACTGGAGCGACAGCCTTCGGGCCGACGTCATCGACGAAGACAATCGACGCTATGCGGCGCTCGCCATGCTGTTGCGCGCGCGCTACCTCGTCGACGTCGATTGCTGGAGCGAGGTGCGCGGCCAGCCGATCAAGCCCGGCACCATGTGCCGCGTGATCCGCGAAAAACTGAATCTCAAGAAGCGCAAGGCGGCCAAATCATGAATACCGCGACCGAATGCCTGCTGCGGATGGTGGAGGAGCATCACGACCTCGAGGATTACCAGGGCGGCGTGCCGCGCTGGTGCACCGGCTGCGGTGACAACGCCATCCTGACCGCGGTGCAGCGCCTGTGCCGCGATGAAAACCTGCGCCCCGAAAAGACCGCGTTCATCTCGGGCATCGGCTGCTCGAGCCGCTTTCCGCATTACATGCGGACCTACGGCTTCCACGGCATCCATGGCCGCGCGCTGCCGGTCGCCGAAGGCGTGAAGATGGCGCGTCCGGACCTGAACGTGTT
>Ga0154760_1005_pt1 | contig 32630 bp, 36 predicted proteins | sample Rifle2008BG16ft_FD_105768 | JGI IMG/M metagenome (GOLD analysis project Ga0154760, IMG submission 105768) | Betaproteobacteria bacterium RBG_16_66_20
CACACAGCAGGGGCCACTGGTTCGATCCCAGTACCGCCCACCAGATTTCCCACATGAATCCCGTCAATCTCCAGTCTCTGCGTTCGGCGCTGTTCGTGCCGCTCGCCGACGAGCGCTTCCTCGCCAGGGCGCACCAGCGCGGCGCCGACGCGCTGCTGCTCGACCTGGAGGACTCGGTGCCGCCGGCGTACAAGCGGGAGGCGCGCGAGCGCCTGCCGGAAGCGGCGCGGCGCCTCGCCGCGCTCGGGGCGACAGTCATGGTGCGGGTCAATTCGGCGCCGGACCTGGTCGCGGACGATCTCGGCGCGGCGGCGCGTTCCCCGGTTGCCGCGGTATTTCTGCCCAAGGTGGAAGCCGCGGCGCAGGTTCTCGCCGCCGGCAAGCAGCTCGCCGGCGGCGCGGCGCGGCTGGTGGCGATGCTGGAATCGCCTGCCGCGATCCTTTCAGCGGTGGAAATCTCCGGGGCCGGGACGCGCCTCGCGGGCCTCGCCTTCGGCAGCGAGGACTACTGCGGCGCGCTCGGCATTGCCTCCAGCGAGGCGGCGCTCGACTGGCCCGCGCAGATGGTCGCGACCGCGGCGCGCGCCCGCGGCCTGGCCGCCTTCGGGCTGCCCGGCCCGGTGTCGGAAATCACGGACATGCACGCCTTCTCGCGCCTGCTGGCACGCGCGAAGACGATGGGCTTCACCGGATCGCTGTGCATCCACCCGAAGCAGGTGGCGGCGGCCAACCGCGTCTATTCGCCGTCAGCCGACGAAGTCGCGCTGGCGGAGGAAATCATCGCGGCATTCGAAGCCGCGGCGCGCGAAGGGCGCGGCGCCGTCGCGCTGCACGGGCGCATGATCGACGCGCCGGTCGTCGACCAGGCGCGCGCCACGCTCGCGCGCGCGCGCTTGCGCTAGCGGGATTGCGCCGCGCAGGCGATCTTCCAGTAGCCCTCATCGAGGGCGCCCTCGACGATCGGCTCCCAGCGCCCTGCGCGGCTGACGGAGGTGACGACGCTGCCCGTGCCCATGGGACCGGAGAAATCGATGTAGGACAGCAGCCGGACGCGGCGGCCCCGGCAGTCGTATTCGCGCAGCACGACGGTCGAGAAGAACGGCCGCCCCTCGGGCGTCAGGTCGCCGTTCCTGAAATCGTACAGCCCCGCCATGCTGACGTTGGCGCCCAGCCCGCGGATCGTGGCCTGGTCGGCGTACGGGACATAGATCCGGTTGCCACCGCCCAACGCGGTCCATTGCGCCGACGCGGCGGTGGCGCAGAACGCGAGCGCCAAGGCAAGGCCAGAGCAGCGATTCACGTTTCGCCAGCGTCTCAAGCTCGATGCCCGCGACAGCGGAAAACTCATCCGCCGCCGGGAATTATCTTCATGAATTCATTATATATAGGCTAAGTTAAACTGAAGCATGCCGGTATCCCTGGAGGACATTCGCGCCGCGGCCGGGCGCATCGCGGGCGCGGTCGAGCGCACGCCCTGCCTGCGCAGCCGCACCCTGTCGCGCCTGACCGGCGCCGAGGTCTGGCTCAAGTTCGAAAACCTGCAGTTCACCGCCTCGTTCAAGGAGCGCGGCGCGCTCAACAAGCTGCTGTCGCTCGACGCCGCGCTGCTGCGGCGCGGCGTGATCGCGATGAGCGCCGGCAACCATGCGCAGGGCGTCGCCTACCACGCCGCGCGCCTCGGCACGCGCGCGGTCATCGTCATGCCGCGCGGCACGCCGAACAACAAGGTGCACAGCACGCAGGTGCTGGGCGCGGAAGTGATCCTCGAGGGCGAAACCCTCGCCGAGGCCGCGCGCCATGCGCATGAGCTGGAAGCGCGCGAGGGCCTGAGCTTCATCCACCCCTACGACGACCCGGCGATCATCGCGGGCCAGGGCACGGTGGCGCTCGAAATGCTCGAGCAGGCGCCGCAACTGGAGGTGCTGGTGGTGCCGATCGGCGGCGGCGGCCTGATTTCCGGGATGGCGAGCGCGGCGCAAGCGCTCAAGCCGGGCATCGCGGTGCTCGGCGTCGAGTCGAAGACCTGGTGCGCGATGTACCAGCGCCTGAAGGGCCTGCCGGTCCAGGTCGGCGGCGACACGATTGCGGAAGGCATGGCGGTAAGGGACGTGGGCGAACTGCCGTTGTCGATTCTGCAGGCCCTGGCGACGGAAATTCTTCTGGTCGATGAAGAAACCATCGAGCGCGCCATCGTTTCGCTGATCGAAATCGAGAAGACCGTCGCCGAAGGCGCGGGCGCGGCGGGGCTCGCCGCACTGCTCCAGCACCCGGCGCGCTTCGCCGGCAGGCGCGTCGGCATTCCGGTCTGCGGCGGCAACATCGATTCGCGCCTGCTCTCGGCGGTGCTGATGCGCGGCCTGATGCGCGACGGCCGCCTGGTGCGGCTGCGCGTGACGATCCACGACGTCGCCGGAAGCCTCGCCAGGGTCGCGGCGCTGATCGGCGAGGCCGGGGGCAACATCGTGGAAGTGCAGCACCAGCGCGTCTTCGGCACCGCCACGCCGAAATCGCCCGAGGTCGAGTTCGTGCTCGAATGCCGCGACCGCGATCACGCCGACGCGATCGTCGCCGCGCTGCGCGCCCGGGGCGTCAATGCCCTGGCCGCGGAGTGAGCGCGGCCCGGATTACGCGGGGACCGAGATTTCGACCAGGTTCAGGTCCGGGTCGCGCACGTAGACCGAGCGCAGCTGGTGGACCGCGCCGGTCTTGGCGACCGGTCCTTCGATGATCCTTATGTTTTCCTCTTGAAGCTTTTGGATGACAACTTCAAGAGAAACAGCCGCAATGAAACACAAGTCCAGCGTCCCGGGCGCCGCGACGTGGGCGCGCGGCGTGAACTCCCGGCCCCATTCATGGACGTTGATTTTCTGGTTGCCGAACTTCAACGCGATCCTGGTTTCCGTCGCGGTCTGGAATTTCTCGATTTTCATCCCCAGTATTCCGGCGTAGAAATGCAGGCAGGAAGCGAGATCGCGCGTCGTCAGCACCACATGGTCGATATGGTCGATCATCACTTTCTCTTCAGCATGCGCAGCGGGTTGTATTCGAGCACCGTCTCGCCGCGCTGGTTGATGACCTTGTTGGCGAAGCGCACCAGGCCGCGGTCGCCTTTCGAGGTCAGGCGGTGCTCGGTGACTTCGGCTTCGACGTGGATGGTGTCGCCGACCGCGGTCGGGCCCTTGATGTCGATGGTCGCGTTGAGGAACGCGAGCCCGGTGTCCTGCATCGTCGGCAGCAGCAGCCCCTCGGCGAAGGAATACACCAGCGCGCCGGGAACCGGCCGCCCCTTGAGCGCGCGCGACGAGTCGTCCCCGGGTTTTTCTACTACCGCGAACAGCTCCTCGGTGAGCCAGGTGAGGTTGACGAATGCGGCGAGGTCCGCTTCGGCAATGGTGCGCCGGTGCGTGCGGATGCGGAATCCGACCTTCAGGTCCTCGAAGCAGAAGCCGCGGCCGGCGATGGGGATCGGATCGCTCATGCAATGACTTTAACTCAGATCAACGCCGCAGACAGCAGCGCCAGGCCCGCAAGCAGCAGCAAGCCGTCCATCAGCAGCCTGAAGCGCGCCGCATCCATCCGCAGCACGAAGCGTCTGGCGATGAACGCGCCGGCCATCAGCGTGCAGCCGATGATCAGGCCCTTGGCGACGATCTCGAGCGGCAGCGCGCCGAAGCTGCGGAACACCGCCGCCTTGGCAAGGTAGACCGCGAGCGAGGCCGCGGCCTCGCTGGAAAGAAAGGCGCCCTTCACCAGTCCCGTGGCGAGGAACACCGGCGCGGTGATCGGGCCGGTCGAGACCGCGATCCCGGTGAGGTAGCCGACCGGCACGCCGATCGCGGCCAGATGCGCGAGGCCGAGCTTCAGATCGTGCGCCGCCATCCAGCGCCGCAGGCCGATCATCGCGATGAAGAACACGCCGAGCGCCGCCTCGATGATGCGCGCCGGCAGCGCGAGCAGCGTGGCCGCGCCGAGCGCGGCGAACGGCGCGCCGGTCACCGCGTACGCCGCGCAGGCGCGCCAATCCACCTCGCGCCACCAGACGATGATGCGGGAAAGGTTCGCCATGATCGCGGCGATCGCCATGATCGGCACCGCCTGCAGCGGGCCGAAGGCGATCACCAGCACCGGCATCAGCATGATCGAGGAGCCGAAGCCGACGATGCCGCTGAGCGTGCCGGCGGCCAGACCGAGCGCGAGAATGAAGAGGAAGTCCACGATGAACGGGGTTTGGCGGACATTTTCCCGGAAATCCCGCCCTGCCTTCCGTTTTTCTGTGCGCTAGACTGCCCGCATGATCGCTTTCGGCCGGCCGCTGCGCCGCCGGTTCATGCTCGAACCCGGCACCGCATTCCTGAACCATGGCTCCTTCGGCACGGCCCCGCGCGCGGTACTGGGCGCCGCGGACCGCTGGCGCCGGCGCATGGAAGCGAACCCGGACCGCTTCATGCGCGAACAGCTGCCCGGTGCGCTGCGGCGGGCCGCGGCCCGACTTGCGGGTTTCCTCGGGGTCGGGGAAAAAGACCTGGCATTCGTCGACAACGCCACCGCGGGCGTGAACGCGGTCCTCAGGTCGCTTGCATTGCGTCCCGGCGATGAAATTCTCGCCACCACGCATACGTACAACGCAGTTCGCCAGACGATGCGCCACGTTTGCGGCCGCACGGGCGCGAAACTGGTGGAGGCGCGCATTGATTTGCCGGTCGAAGATGTTGCCGGGCTGTTCTTACCAGTAGCAGAAAAGATGAATCGCCGGACGAAACTTGTCGTTCTGGACCACATCGCCTCGCCGACCGGCCTGATCTTCCCGGTAAGACGCCTCGCCGCGCTCGCGCGCGCGCGCGGCGCGAGAGTTCTGGTGGACGGCGCGCACGCGCCGGGCCAGCTCGAGCTGGACATTGCTTCGCTGGGCGCGGACTGGTACACCGGGAATTGCCACAAATGGCTGTTCGCCCCCAAGGGCTCGGGCTTTCTCTGGGCGCGGAGCAGCGCGCAGGCCGGCCTGCACCCGCCGGTCATCTCGCACGGCTACGGCCGGGGCTTCGCCGCCGAGTTCGACTGGACCGGCACGCGCGATTTCTCCGCCTGGCTGGCGGTGCCGGATGCGCTGGATTTTTTTCTCGCAATGAAACCCTCGAGGATTCGCGCCTACAACCACCGCCTCGCCACCGAAGCGGCGCAGCGCATTGCAGATGCCTGGGGCACGCCGCTCGACGGCCCGCCGCAACTGCACGGCTCGATGATGGCGATCCGGCTGCCGCAATCCCTGCAGCGCAGCGATCCGAACCAGCTGATGACGGAATGGGCCGCGCGTCACCGGTTGGTCGTCGCCGTGATGGCGGTCGGCGGCGCACTCTGGGCGCGCATCTCGGCGCAGGCCTACAACGCGCCGGGAGACTACCAGCGGCTGGCCGCGCTCGCGCGCGGCCGAAGCGGCGCGCCCTAGAGCATCTCGAGCGGCTGCGGCCCGGAGGGCGGCGGGAACAGCCGGTCGAGCTCGGCGAGCTGCGCCGCGTCGAGCGGGTGCTCGAGCGCGCCGAGGTTTTCCTTCAGGCGGTCGCGGCGGCAGGTCTTCGGTATCACGATGACGCCGTCCTTGGCGAGCAGCCAGGCGAGCGCGGCCTGCGATGGCGTCATCGCATGGCGCCCGGCGAACGCGGCGAGCTTTGCATTGCGCAGCAACCTCGCCTGCTCGATCGGGGAATAGGCCATCACCGGGATGCGCCGCTCGCGCAGCCACGGCAGGAGATCCCATTCGATGCCGCGCCGCGTCAGGTTGTACAGCAGCTGGTTCGCAGCCACCGCCGCGCCGCCCGAGGCCTGCGACAGCTCCCGCATGTCGGAGAGCTCGAGGTTGCTCACCCCGTAGTGGCGGATCTTGCCCGCGCGCTGCAGCGCAGCGAACGCTTGCATCGTTTCGGCGAGCGGCACGCTGCCGCGCCAGTGCAGCAGGTACAGATCGATCCGGTCGGTCTTGAGGCGCTTCAAGCTGCGCTCGCACGCTGCGAGCGTTCCGTTGCGCGAGGCATTTTCCGGCAGGACTTTGCTCACCAGGAACACTGCGTTGCGCCGCCCGGCGATCGCCTCGCCGACGAGCTCCTCGGAGCGACCGTCGCCGTACATTTCGGCGGTATCGATCAGGGTCGCGCCGAGGTCCAGGCCGAGGCGCAGCGTTGCGAGTTCCTCGGCGCGGCGCGCGCGCTCGTCGCCCATGTTCCAGGTGCCCATGCCGAACGCCGGCACCCGCTCGCCCGAGGGCAGTGCGAGCGTCTTCATTGCCTCACGAATTTGAGCGTGAAGCGGTCGCTTTCGCCGATGGCGGCGTATTTCGCGCGGTCCTGGTCCTTCAGGCGGTAGGTCGGCGGCAGCGTCCAGACGCCTTCCGGATGGTCCTTGCGGTCCTTCGAATTGGCGTTCACCTGCGATGCGCCGACCAGCTTGAAGCCGGCCTTCTCTATCAGTGCAATGGCATGGTCCTCGCGCACGTAGCCCGACTTCATCTGCGCTTCCTGCGTCATATCGGTGCGGCCGCGGTGATCGACGACACCGAGCACGCCGCCCGGCTTCAGCGCCCGGTGAAAGGCGCGCAGCGCCCCTTCGACCTCTCCGCGCTCGATCCAGTTGTGCAGATTGCGGAACGTGAGCACGAAATCGGCGCTGCCCGGCGGCGCGATCTCGTGCCGGCCGGCGTTGAATTTCGTGACCAGGACTTTTTCGTAGAAGCGGGGCTCGGCCTTGAGGCGCGCCAGCAGCTTGCGGTGGTCCTCGAGGTACTGGGGCGCCGCCAGCTCGTCGCGGTCGGCGGCGACGTAGCGGCCCCTGTCCTTCAGAAAGGGAGCGAGGATTTCCATGTAGTAGCCGCCGCTGCCCGGCAGGATCTCCACCACCGTGCTGTTGTCCCGCACGCCGAAGAACGACAGCGTCTCGAGCGGATGCCGGAACTCGTCGCGCGCGACGTTGCGCGCGCTGCGGTGCGGCGCCGCGAGCCACCCGGCGAGACCGCCCTGCTCCACCACCGGCACGGGCGCGCACGCGCTCGCGCTCGCGACGATCAACGCCAGCGCCGCGAGCAACAGTTTGTTGCTTCGCACAGACAAGAAAACCCCGCCGCGAGGCGGGGCCTTTTCAAGCGGCACCGCGTCAGTTCTTGAGGAGTTTTCTCGCTTTGGCGAGCGTGTCGACCGATTCCTGGTGCTTGCCCGCCTTGTGCAGGGCCTCACCCTCGGCGCGGTACTTTTTCACTTCCGCCGCCTGCGCATCGGACAGTTTGGCCTTGGACAGCGCCGCGTCGATGGCTTTCATGTCCGCCGGGCACTGAAAAGCAAACGCCGCGCCGCTTGCCAGGGCCAGACCGGCGGCAACGATCATGCTGTGAATTTTCATGCTGTCCTCCTGTGTGGTTTCGAAAACGCCTGCGCTTAGTGTAAGCCCCGCGATGGGGATGCTCAACCACCCCGCTGAAGGCTCACCCAATGCCAACAGCCGGCGCGGGCCGATTATTCCGATTGTCGCGCGACGGGCTCGCCGAGCAGCTCAGGCGCAACGTACGTCGGTCAACATCCACGGTGACCCGCGCGCGTCGCTTTCATGAGCGTCGGGGCAACCGGATGATGCGGATTCCTATCTTGTTCTGTGGTGCGCGGCGCAGGGTTAGCCGTGCACATCACGACTGTCTCTGGGCGCTCCATTGCGCTCTTTCAAGCCGTAGTCGCGCACGACAGATGCAATTCGCAGGCGGTAGTCGGCAAATACGCCTCCGCGCCCCCGCGCCTGAGCTCTTCGGTGCCCTTCCAGATTGCGCCAGGTCCGAACTGCTTCTTCATCACGCCAGAACGAAAGTGACAGGTATTTCCCCTTTGTCACCCGGCTCTCAAAGCGTTCGACTGATATGAATCCGTCGATCCTCTCCAGATCCGTCTTCAGGGACGCTGCGAGATCGAAGTACTCGTCGGCTCTTCCTTCGGTCGGCCAGACTTCAAAGATCACCGCAATCACCGTGACCTCCTATTAAACGTTGTCAGGACATGAACGAGGATATCTCTTAGCCACGTGACTTCCTCCGGGTTCGAGAGCGCTGCACCCAGCTCGATTGAGCCGCGATCGCTGCGGATGACCACGCGGCTCGTGCCGCCGCCGAATGTCGCGTAACCGCCGTAGATCCCGCGCCTGGCTTGGGTCACTTCCACTTCTTCGACCTCGTCAGCCATCAGCCGGGTCGTCTTGGTCCCGAAGATATCCTGCCGCTGCCTGTCGAGCATCACGCCGGAGCGGACGCACATGAAAATGGCTCCGAGCAATGCGAACATGCCGCTACGGATCGCGATCCCGGTTTCGGGCGGCGCGGGCGGCAATATATGCAGAATCAAGACCACCAGACCCACCGTAAGGAGCGCGAGGCCCAAGAGCCTGCACCACTGGTGGGCGAGGGTAATCCTCATCATGCCAGCGCATCCGCCAGGGTCGTCATGTCCGGCACCACAATGTCCGGCTGATGCGGGGTGATGCCGAAGGGCCGCATGCGACGGTCTATGAATGCCGAATGCATGCCCGCGGACTTTGCCCCGATGCAATCGAAGGCATGGCTTGCAACGAAAAGGACTTCGTCCACTCTCACGCCCATGATCTGCGCCGCCTTGGTGTAGGTCGCGAAGTGGGGCTTGAACGAGTTGGCAACGGCGACCGAGATCAGCGCATCGAACCGAACCTTATGGAAGTCCCTGGCGGCTTCGAGCATGTCCGGATCGCCGTTGGAGAGTACCGCGATCCTGTATCGGCTGTTCAACCGGGCGAGCGCTGCGGGCACATCCGGGAACGGTTTGAGCCGCTCGATCTGCGCCACCAGGAAGCGGACCTCATCCATCGTGTACGGAATCGCTGCGCGCTCGAGGGTGTAGGCGACGGCGCGGTGCCCGATCTCCCGGTACGACGTGTGCTCCCGGTGCAGGAGTGCATCGATCATCGAGTTCTCGAAGTGCGTGCGTCGCCACCAGGTCACGAACGCGTCCGGTCGGCCCTGCCACCCCTTGTCTTTCAAGTAGGGGGTGACTGCCTCGGTCAAGCCCTTCTGCATGTCCACCACCGTGCCGTACTGGTCGAACATGCAGACCTTGAGCTTCGCTTTGAGGGCTTGCGTTGCCATCTCTCTCGGAATCAATAGGACTTCGGCAGGCCGAGCACGCGCTCGGCGATGAAGCACAGGATCAGCTGCGGGCTCACCGGCGCGATGCGGCCGACGAGCGACTCGCGCAGGTAGCGCTCGACGTGGTACTCCTTCGCGTAGCCGAAGCCGCCGAGGGTCATCACGGCCTGCTGGCAGGCGTCGAACGATGCTTCGCCGGCGAGGTATTTGGCGGCATTGGCTTCGGCGCCGCTCGGCTTGCCGGAGTCGTACAGCCAGGCGGCCTTGAACGCCATCAGGTTCGCCGCCTCCAGCGCCATCCAGTTGGCGGCGAGCGGGTGCTGGATGCCCTGGTTCTTGCCGATCGGCCGGTTGAAGACGACGCGCTGCTTGGCGTACTCGGCGGCGCGCTTGAGCGCGCAGCGGCCGAGGCCCACCGATTCGGCGGCGATCAGGATGCGCTCCGGGTTCATGCCGTGCAGGATGCACTCGAAGCCCTTGCCCTCCTCGCCGATGCGGTCGTCCTCCGGCACCGGCAGGCCGTCGATGAACACCTGGTTCGAATCCACCGCCTTGCGCCCCATCTTTTCGATCTCGCGCACTTCGATGTAATCGCGGTCGAAGTCGGTATAGAACAGCGTCAGGCCGGCGGCGGTTTTCGTGAGCAACAGGATTTTTTCCGCCAGCTGCGCGGTGGAGATCCACACCTTCTGCCCGGTGACGACGTACTTCCCGCCCTTTTTCACCGCCTGGGTCTTGATGCTTTTCGTATCGAGGCCGCTGTTCGGCTCGGTGACCGCGAAGCAGGCGCGCTCCCTGCCGGCGATGAGCGGCGGCAGCATTCTCTGTTTTTGTTTTTCATTTCCGAAAACAACCACGGGATTCAAGCCGAAAATGTTCATATGCACCGCCGAGGCGCCGGAGAAACCCGCGCCCGACTCGGCGATCGCCTGCATCATCACCGCCGCTTCGGTGATGCCGAGGCCCGAGCCGCCGTATGCTTCCGGCATCGCGATGCCCAGCCAGCCGTCCTTGGCGAGCGCCTGGTGCAGCTCGACGGGGAAACCGCCCGCCTGGTCCTTCTTCAGCCAGTACGCGTCATCGAAGCGCGCGCAGATCCTGCCGATCGCCTCGCGGATCTGCTCCTGCTCGCGGGTGAAGGCGAAGTCCATTCAGCTGGCGACCGCTTTTGCGCGGACCATTGCCGCGATCTCGCCGTCGTCGAAGCCGAGTTCCACCAGGATCTCGCGCGTGTGCTCGCCCAGTTTCGGCACCCCGCGCCGCAGCTGCGCGCCGCGCGCGCCGTTGGCGAACACCGGAAAAAGCGCAAACCGTTCGCCACCCACCGCAGTTACGTCCCCGCGCGCGCGGATCTGCTCCAGTTCCGCCGCCTCGCCGGGCGTGATGCAAAGGTCCACCGGAACATCGTTGTCATTGCAGATTTGCAGCCATTCTTCCGCGCTTTTCATTCTTATCGCTTTTTCTATTAAAAGCGATAGACGATCTCCGTTGGCACGGCGCTTTGCGTCCGTTGAAAACTCTTCGCCGGAAAGTTCCGGAACGAAGCGCACGAAGTTCGTCCAGAAATGGTCTTCCAGGATGCCGAGCGTGAGGCGCTTGCCGTCCTTGGTCTCGAAGACGTCGTTGACCGGGAAAATGTGCGCCTTCGGGTCGGCCTCGGGATCCAGGCTGTGGCGCATCGCGCTCCAGAAGAACGCCGCTTCGAACAGCGACAGGTCGAGCTGCGCGCCGCAGCCGGCGCGGTTCCTTTCGTGCAGTGCCGCGAGCACCGCCACCGCGGCGAAGCTGCCGCCCGCCATGTCGGCGATGGCGAGGCTGGAGCGCGACGGCGCCTTCAGCCATTGGCCCGGAAACGAGAGCGCGCCCGCCGCGGCGACATAGTTGACGTCATGCCCGGGCCGCTCGCGCCAGGGCCCGGTCTGCCCGTAACCGGAGATCGAGCAGTGGATCAGTTGCGGATTTGCCTGGCGCAGGCTTTCGAAATCGATGCCGAGCCGCTTCGCGACCCCCGGCCTGAAGCCTTCGATCGCGAGGTCGGATCTGCGCGCCAGCCGGAACACGATTTCCCCGGATCTTTCGCTCTTGAGATCCAGGCAGATGCTTCTCTTGTTCCGGTTCTCGGTCCTGAACTGCACCGGGACATAGCGCCTTCCCGGATCGCCGGCGAGCGGTTCGATCTTGATCACCTCGGCGCCGAGGTCGGCGAGAATCGCCGAACAGAACGGCCCCGGCACGAACATCGAGAAGTCCACCACCCTGACCCCGGCCAGGGGTTGCCACGGCTCAGGCATGGGGCTGTTCGTTGCGAATCACTTTTGTCGAATCTTCGCCATACGGAGGTGCGTAGATCACCATCACCTTCACCCGTTCGCTGGTAGCGACAAAAAGATGCATGGTTTCCGCAGGGAAGAAGCAGGCCTCGCCGGGCCCGAGTTCGAATTTCTCGCCGCCGACTTCCACGTGCGCCTCGCCCTCCAGCAGGTAGCAAACCTGTTCGATGCCGGGATGCGCGTGCGGCAGCGCGCCCTTGCCGCGCTCGAGCTCGCCGATCAGCACCTCGACCTGCTGCGCGCCGACCGTCTCGGGCCCGATCAGCCGGAAGTTGCGCGTGCCGGTGTGGTTGGCCGGCGCGTACGGCGTCAGCTCACTTTGCCGGACCCGGTACTTGCTCATAGGTTCTCGCCTCCTTGCCCGCAGTATTGCCGGCTTCGCGCCGCCTGCCGGTGAGCAGCACGTAAGCGGTCGGAATCACGAACAGCGTAAACACGGTGCCCAGCAGCAGGCCGCCCACGATCACCCAGCCGATCGGCTGCCGCGCCTCGGCCCCCGCGCCCCGGGCGAGCGCCAGCGGCAGCGCGCCGAGCACCATCGCGCCGGTGGTCATCAGGATGGGCCGCAGGCGCAGCGTGGCCGCCTCCACCACCGCGCCGGCCGCATCCAGGCCCTTGACGCGCAGCTGGTTGGCGAACTCGACGATCAAGATGCCGTGCTTGGTGATGAGCCCGATCAGCATCACCAGGCCGATCTGCGAATAGACGTTGAGCGTGCCGCCGGTGAGCTTGAGCGCGGCGAGCGCCCCGGTCATCGCCAGCGGCACCGTGAGCATGATGACCAGGGGCGAGACGAAACTCTCGAACTGCGCCGAGAGCACGAGGTAGATGAAGGCGAGCGCCAGCACGAAGGTGACCAGCAGCGCCGCGCCGGACTCGCGGAATTCGCGCGACGGGCCGTCGAGCTCGGTGCGCGCGTTCGCATCGAGCACTTCCTTCGCCGCGCGTTCCAGGTATTCGAGCGCCTCGCCCAGCGCGTAGCCGGGGGCGACGTTGGCCGACAGGATGGTGGCGCGCAGGCGGTTGAAATGGTTCAACTCCTTGGGGCCGACGGTTTCACGCACCTTGACCAGATTGGAGAGCTGCACCAGCCGCCCGTCCCGCGCGCGCACGAAGATCGAGGTCAGGTCGGCGGGCGTGTCGCGGTCCTTCGCTTCCAGCTGCACGATGACGTCGTACTGCTTGCCTTCCTTCTTGAAGCGCGTCACCTGCCGGCCGCCGAGCAGCGTCTCGAGCGTGCGGCCGATGGTCTCGACGTCGATTCCCATCGAGGCGGCCTTCTCGCGGTCGATGTCCACCGCGAGCTGCGGCTTGTTCAGGCGCAGGTCGGTGTCGGGGTTGGCGATCGCCTTCGACTGGCGCGCGCGCGCGAGCAGCGCGTCGCTCATGCGCTCGAGCTCCTCGTAGGAGCCCGCCTGCACCACGAACTGCACCGGCGGATTGCGGAAGCTCTGCCCGAGCGACGGCGGGTTGACCGGGAACGCGAGCACGCCGGGCATGCTGGCGAACATCTTCGGCCCGATTTCCGCGGTGATCTCCTGCGTCTTGCGCGTGCGTTGCTCCCAGGGCGCGAGCTGGCTGAACGCGATGCCGAAGTTGACCGGGTTGGGCCGCTCCAGGCCGGGCGCGACCACCGTGAAGTACGACTTGATCTCCGGAACCTTGGCGAACAGACTCTCGGCCTGCCGCATGTAACCGTCGGTGTACTCCATCGACGCGCCCTCGGGCGCGATGATCAGCGACAGGAAGTAACCGCGGTCCTCCTGCGGCGAGAGCTCGGACTTGAGCGACATGTAAAGCAGCGCCGCCGCGGCGACCATCAGCGCAAAGCCGATTGCGACCATCCACCAGTACTTCAGCACCACGCCGAGCGAGCGCCGGTATGCCGCGTTCACGCCATGGAAGAAGCGCTCCATCGCCTGATAGATGCGGCCGTGCGATTCGTGCTCCTGCAGGATGCGCGAGCACATCATCGGCGTGAGCGTGAGCGCGACCAGGCCGGATACCGCCACCGCGGCGGCGACGGTGAGCGCGAATTCGGTGAACAGGCGCCCGGTGTTGCCGGTCATGAAGCCGAGCGGCGCGAACACCGCGGCCAGGGTGAGCGACATCGCCACCACCGCGAACGCGATCTCCCTGGAGCCGTCGATCGACGCCTGGCGCGGATCCTTGCCCAGCTCGACGTGCCGGTGGCAGTTCTCCAGCACCACGATGGCGTCGTCCACCACCAGGCCGATCGCGAGCACCAGGCCGAGAAGCGTCAATACGTTTACCGAGAAACCCATCAGGTAGAGGAAGAAGAAGGCGCCGATCAGCGCCACCGGAATGGTGACGAACGGGATCAGCGTGGCGCGGATCGAGCGCAGGAATACGAATATCACCAGCATCACCAGCAGCACCGCCTCGATCATGGTGCGGTAGACGCCCTCGATCGAGCGCTCGATGAACACCGAGGAATCGAAGGCCACCTGCAGCGACATGCCCTCGGGCAAGCTGCCCTTCAGGCGCTCAAGCTCGGCCTTGCCGGCCTTGGCCACCGAGAGCGTGTTGGCGGTGGACTGCTTGACGATGCCCAGGCCGACCGCCGGACTGCCATTTACGCGCAGCACGCTGCGCTCATCCAGCGCGCCGAGGCGCGCCTGGCCGACATCGCGCAAGCGCACCGGGTAGCCGCGCGACTCGGTGAGGATCATGTCGTCGAACTGCGCCGGGGTGCGCAGGTCGGCCTCGGTCAGCACCGTGAACTCGCGCTGCGCGGACTCGATCCGGCCCGACGGAATCTCTACGTTCTGGCGCCGCAGTCCGTTCTCCACGTCGGCCGGCGTGAGGCCGTAGGCCGCGAGCCGGTCGCGGTCGATCCACAGGCGCATGGCGTAGCGCCGCTCGCCGCCGATGATCACCGAGGCGACCCCGGGCAGCGTCTTCAAGCGGTCGGCGACGTAGCGGTCGGCGTAGTCCGAGAGCTCGAGCGCATCGTGCTTCTGGCTGGTCAGGCGCAACCACAGGATCGCCTGGGCGTCGGCCTCGATCTTGGATACCACCGAATCGTCCGCCGCCGCCGGCAGCAGCGCGCGCACCCGCGCCACGCGGTCGCGCACGTCGTTGGAGGCGGCGTCGACGTTGCGCTCGAGCACGAACTCAACCGTGATCTGCGACACCTCCTCGCGCGACACCGACTTGACCGAGCGCACGCCTTCGATGCCCGAGATCGAATCCTCGAGCGGCTGCGTGATCTGCGACTCCATGACCTGGGGGCTCGCGCCCTTGTAGACCGTGCGCACCGACACCACCGGGGTGTCGATCTTCGGGTATTCGCGCACCGTCAGGCGCTGGAACGAGATGACGCCGACCAGCACGATCATCAGCGAGAGCACCGTCGCGAAAACAGGGCGCCTGATGCAAAACTCAGGGAGGCGCATCTATCTTTTCGCGCCTTCCTGGTTGATGAGTGTTACGGCAGAACCGGGGCCGATCTTCTGCGTACCCTCGGTCACCACCAGATCTCCCGCGCCCAGACCCTTGACGATTTCGACCTCGCCGACCTTGCGCGCGCCGGTCTGGACGCGCACCAGGTCCGCCTTGCCTTCGGCGACGCGGAACACGTAGCTGTCCCGGCCCTTGGGCACGATCGCCGCCTCGGGAATCCAGATCGCCTTTTCGCGCACGCCGAGCTGCGCCTGCACGCGCGCGAACATGCCCGGGCGCAGCCGGAGTTCGGGATTGGCGACGCGCGCGCGCAACAGGATCGTGCGCGTCTGGTCGTCGACGCCCGGTTCGATCGCGTAGACGCTTCCCGGGAAAACCCTGTCGGCATACGCGTCGACCAGCACCTTCACCGGCTGGCCGGCCCTCAGCTTGCCGATGAAGGCTTCCGGAATGCGGAAATCCAGCTTCAGCTGGTCGATCTTCTCCAGCCGCGCGATGTCGGTGCCGGCGGCAACGTACTGGCCCTCGCTGACCTGGCGCAGGCCCGCGACGCCGGGAAAAGCGGCGCGCATCTCGGTCTTGGCGAGCCTGGCTTCGTCTTCCTTCTGCTTGGCCGCCGAACGTGCGTAACCGGAGCGCGCTTCATCCAGCGCCTGCTGGCTGATGAAGCTCTTCTTGAACAGGTCCTCGGAGCGCTCCAGGCGCTGGCGGTCGAGCTGCGCCTGCGCCGCGCTCGAGGCGAGCACCGCCGCGAGTTCCGCCTGATCGAGCTTCACCAGCACCGCGCCGCGCGCAATGCTCTGGCCTTCGTTGAAACGGATTTCGGCGATGCGCCCCGCGATTTCCGGCCGGATCGTCACCGCCTCGTCGGCGCGCAGCGTGCCTACCGCGCCCAGCTCGTCCACCGCGGGCGCGGTCCTGGCGGCGGCGGCCTTGACCGGCATCGCCGGCGGGACTTTGGCGGTGTCCTTCGGGGCCTGTGCAAAGGAAGTGCAGGCAAAGATCGCCAGAAGCAGGGCTATGCGCATGATCAGACTTTGGATATTACTTGATCCGCGCGCTCGGACTTGCGGCAGCGGCGCCTGCCGCCGGGCCCGGCATGCGCGCGGTTCGGGAGTACACTAGCTTCACCATGAAACGCACCCATACTCCACCCCCGGACAAACCGGAAGCCGGCGGCACGCGCATCGTCGAGCGGCCTGACGGTTTCTACTGGCGCAGCGAAGACGGACTGAAGGACTATGGTCCCTTCGAAACACGGCTGGCGGCGGTCGCCGACATGGAAACCGGCGGCGAAACGGACTACGAGCCCGGGGAATCGGTGGCAGAAGCGGAGTCCGAACTCGGCATGGCCGACTGGATCGACCCGGATACCGGCGAGCCCGCCGAGGAATCGGTGCCGCGCATCGAAGACCACTGAGGGCGCACGCGGCGCGCCCCTGCCGCTACTTCGACGCGGCGCGCCTCCGCCGCTACCGTACCAGCAGCACCGGAATCGTGGAGAGGTGCATTACCTTGGTGGCGATCGAGCCGAGCAGCATGTTGCCTGCCGCGGTGCGCCCGTGGGTGCCGATGTAAATCAGGTCGCAACGGGTCTTCTTGCCGTGCGCCACGATGGTCTCGGCGATCGGGCCGACCAGGATGCTCGCGTTGTAGCGGATGCCGGCCGCATCCAGCTTCTTCTTCGCGCCGGCGAGCATGGCCTCGCCCTCCTCCTGGTAGTAGCGCTCGATCTGGTTCTTGCCGACCACCAGGTGCATGCGCGGCAGCTTCGGCACCGGCAGGTGGACCGTGAGCAGCTCCAGCGTCGGTTTCTCGCGGTACCAGTCGGCGTGTTCGATCAGGCAGGCCACCGCGTCGAGCGAGTACGTCGAGCCGTCCACTGCCAGCAGGATTTTCATTTCCTTCGTTCCCCAGGATCCGGTGCAACCGCGATTTTAGCGGTAGACCAGGGTCGGGATGGTGGAGTGCGTCAGCACGCCCTGCGTCTCGCTGCCGTGCACCAGCGCCGAAAGCCCGCGCCGGCCGTGCGAGGCCATGAAGATCAGGTCGCAGCCGTGCTTCTGCGCGGCGCGGATGATCGCCTCGTGCGGCACGTCGCTCTGCGTGAATTCGGCGTCGTAATCGACACCTGCGGCGCGGGCGCGGTCGGCGATCGCCTGCAGCGCGATCTCGGCCTGCTTTTTCGCGTCGCGCTCATAGTCGGCGAGCGAGATCGCGTGCTTGGACATCAGCTCGGCCTCGCTCGGGACCTGGTACTCGGGAACGGCGGTGAAGCCGGTCACCCGGGCGTGGATGAAGCGCGCGAATTCGATGCCGGCCTCGATCGCCTTTTCCGAGAGCTTGGAGCCGTCGGTGGGAATCAGGATGTGCTTGTACATGCGCGCCCTCCTATCCATGTCCCGCAATGATCGAACCAACGCGCGCGCCCGTCTTGATCGAGGTCAAACGGGAGATCGGTGAGCATGCGTACCGAGCAGGTGCTCGGTCAGGTCGCGCACCGGCCGGATCTGGCCGCCGAAGGGCACCGGCTCCGAGCCGCGGAAGAACAGGCCGTGATCGACGTCGCCGCGCAGCGCCGCGGCGAGGTGGTGGTCGATGCAGAACTGGCCCATGCGCGCGTTGCCGTCGCGCAGGCCGCACTGCGCCAGGCACTCGAAGGCCAGGGTGCAATGACGCAGCTTGGCCCGGCTCTGCAGCAGCGCTTCCATGTCGAGGTAGCGCGCCAGCCAGGGCGTGCGCACCGCGCGCGCCGGCAGGCCGGCCACGCTCATGAAGGTCACGATGTCCTCGGGGCGCGCTTCGGCGAGCACGCGCTTGAAATTCGGATGCGCATCGCCCTCTGCCGTCACCGCGTACGGGGTACCGACCTGGACGCCCGCGGCGCCGAGCGCAAGCGCCTCGCGCACCCGTTCGGGAGAGTTGATGCCGCCGGCGACGATCAGCGGAATCGGCGCGATGCGCAGCTCCTCGAACAGGCGCGCGGCCGCGGGCAGCACCTGCCCGAAGTCGAAGCGCGGGTCGCCCACTTCGTCGATCTTCGCCGCGCCGAGATGGCCGCCGGCATAGCGCGGGTGCTCGATCACGATCGCGTCGGGCAGCCGTCCCTTGCGCATCCACTTGCGCAGCACCAGGCCGATCGCGCGCGCCTCCGACAGGATCGGAATCAGCGCCACCCCGGGGTAGTCCGCGGCCAGCTCGGGCAGGTCGAACGGCAGGCCGGCACCGACCACGATCGCATCGGCGCCGCTCGCGCAGGACTGCCGCACGTAGCCGGCGTATTGCGAAACCGCGCGCATCACGTTGACGGCGATCATGCCGCTGCCCGCGGCAATGTCGCGCGCGGCGCGGATTTCGCGGTCGAGCGCGGTGAGGTTGGCCGCCTCGATCGCCTGCCGGTCGCGCGAACGGCCGGTGGCGCGCATCAGGTCGGGGTGGTGGCGGCGCAGGTCTACGCTCGAGATCGTGCCGACGCAGTTTTCCCTTGCCACCGCACCGGCCAGCCGGTGCGCGGAGATTCCCACTCCCATGCCGCCCTGCACCAGCGGACGCACCTCCCGGCCCCGGATTTTCAGCATCTGGTCCCGATTCTAGAGCCTCGCGCCGCGCAACTTTTTGATCTGGATTAAGCGCCTACTTGATCTGCCTCAAGTTTCGGGCGCCGCGCGCGGCGCAGGATTCCGGGACCCCGATCGAGGCCGATGCGGAGGCCGATGCGCGTGTCAGAGAGCAGCACCAAGCAGGTGGAAGGCATTCTCGGCAAGCTGCCGATGTTCCGGCACGTGGCCCCCGCGCAACTGCACAAGCTGGCGCGGCACGCCGCGCTGCGCCGCGCCGCGAAGGACACGCTGCTCTATGAGCGCGGCGACCCCGCGACCGGCTGCTACGCGCTCATCTACGGCCTGGTGAAGCTTTCGCTGCGCGGACCCGGCGGCTCGGAAAAGGTGTTGCGCCTGGTCGGCGCCGGCGAGACGTTCGCCGAGTCGGTGATGTTTCACGAACGGCCGCACCCGGTGACCGCGCTCGTTCTGGCCGACAGCCAGCTCGTGTTCCTGCCGGCCGAGGCGATCTACGACCTGCTCGAGCATGACCGCAGCTTCGCGCGCGCGCTGCTTGCGGGCCTGTCGCAGCGCATTCACACGCTGATCGACGACATCGAGGCCTATTCGCTGGAGAGCGGCACCCAGCGCATCGCGGCGTTCCTGCACTCGCTGGCGGATCCATCGGGCCCCGCTCCTTCGCGCGTGCGCCTGCCGGCGAACAAGACCGTCATCGCCTCGCGCCTGGGCATCACCAAGGAAACCTTTTCGCGCCTGCTGCACGAGCTGAGCAGCCAGGGCCTGATCGAAGTCTGCCAGCGCGAGATCGTGCTGCGCGATCCGCCGCGCCTCGCCGAACTGGCGCGCAACGGCGCGAATCCCTGAGCGCCGCCCTCAACCGTGCATCGTCAGGCCGCCCGAGACGCTCAGCGTCTGGCCGGTGATGAAGTCGGCGTCGTCGCTCGCGAGGAACAGGATCGCGCCGGGAATGTCCTCGGGCCTGCCCAGGCGGCCGATCGGAATCGCGCGCCGGTAGGCCTCGGCGAGCTTCTCGGGATTGCCCGCGCCTTTCATGAACTCGGTGAGCATGTTGGTCTCGGTGAGCCCGGGGCAGACGGTGTTCAGGCGCACGCCCTTGGAGGCCAGCTCGCGCGCGAGCGTCTTGGTGAGCGCGATGATGCCGCCCTTGCAGGCCGAGTACACCGCCTCGCCCGAAGAACCGACGCGCCCGGCATCCGAGGCGACGCTCACCACCTTGCCGGCGCCGCGCGCCACCATGCCGGGCAGCACGCAATGCAGCATGTTCATCGCGCCGACGAGGTTGATCGAGATGATCTTCTGCCAGAACGCGGGATCGGACTTGAGAAACGGCTTGAACATGTCCCAGCCCGCATTGTTGACCAGGATATCGACCGGGCCGGCGTCGGCGACGGCGCTCTTGACCGCTTCGTAGTCGGTGATATCGACCTTCTTTTCGCCGTTCAGGTCGAAGATCAGCACTCTGGTGCCTTCCTCGCGGAACCGTTCGACGATCGCCGCGCCGATGCCGGCGGCGCCTCCGGTGACGATGGCGGTCTTGCCGCGCAGTCCTCTCATGTCGGTCCTTTCATGGTTCTCCCAGGGGTGTGTGGTTCTCATTCGCTCATCCTCGGCGGATCGGGGTCCTCGTCCCAGTCGGCGCTGGGCTGCGGCACGCGTGCCAGCCATTCCTCGATCAGGCGCACGTGCTCGCGCTCCTCCTCGGCCATCTCGGCAGCCGCGGCGCGCACCTTCTTCGGCGCCTTGCCGGCGACGATGCCCTCGAAATGCTTCTGCGCGCGCCGCTCGCAGGCGAGCGCGAGCTGCAGCGCATGGTAGGGCTGCATCAGGTAGTGCAGCGAATCCAGCGGCGCCGATTCGGGCCCTTCGCCTTCTTCCCAGGCGAAGGCCACCGGCAGCGCCGGCAGGCTGGGCCAGCCCATCTCCTCGAGGATGCGCTTGGCTGCAGCGCCTCGATCTTCGAGAGCTTGCGGAACAGGTCCGCGACCTCGCGGTTGTTGTGCGTGTCGAGCTGCTCGGCGAACTGCGCGTAACGCTCGGTCGCCTCCAGCTCCATGGTGTAGGCCTGGGCCATGAAATCGGCGTATGCGTTTTCTTTCGCCATCCTAGCCTCCCTGCAATTCGAAGCGCCGCCCGAGCTCGGCGACCGTGCTGGTCGCCGGCACCGCGCCGCGATACGGCTTGCGGTTTCCCTTGTACAGCACGCCGATGTTGAAACCGTCGTCGGTCATGATGCGGCGCGCCGCGCGCGCCGGGTCATCGGTCGGCGCAACCGGCGCCGGATGCGCGCGTTCCTTCCAGGCGCGCTGGTCGGGGCGGAACGTGACGCACGGCGAGAGCACCTCCACGAAGGAGAAGCCGGGATGGCGCACCGCCTCGGCGAGGATCGCGGCGGTGCCGTTCGGGTCGCCGGAGAAGGCGCGCGCGACGAAATTGGCGCCCGAGGCGAGCGCGATCACCAGCGGGTGGAATTCGCGCACTCCCGAGCCCCCCGGCGAGAGCTTGGAGTCCCAGTCGGGTTCGGTGGTGGGCGAGGCCTGCCCCTTGGTCATGCCGTAGACGTGGTTGTCCATCACGATATAGGTGAGATCCACGTTGCGGCGGCAGGCATGCAGGAAATGGTTGCCGCCGATCGAGTAACCGTCGCCGTCGCCGCTCGCCACCAGCACCGTGAGATCGGGGCGCGCGACCTTCAGCCCGGTCGCCGCCGCGAGCGAGCGTCCGTGCACGCCGTGAAAGCCGTAGCAGGTGGTATACGCGGGAATGCGCGACGAGCAGCCGATGCCGGAGACCACCGCGACGTTCTCGGGGCGCAGGCCGAGCGCGGCGAGCGCCTTGGTGACCGAGGAGAGCACCGAATAGTCGCCGCAGCCCGGGCACCAGATCGGCTTGTAGTCGGATTTGAAGTCCTTCGCGGCGAGCGCCGCCGAGGCGGGTGGATTCATATTAGGTATCTCATTTGCGCCCCAATTCCAGCAGGCGCCGGTAGATTTCGTCGGGACGGAACGGCAGGGGGCCCGGCCGGCGCAGGCTTGCCACCTCGCCCGGCAGGTCGTATTCGCCGCGCAGATAGCGCAGGAACTGGCCGCTGTGGTTCTGCTCGACCACCAGCACGCGCTTGACGCCGGCGAGGGCCTGCTTCAGCCGCTCGGGCTGCGCAGGCGAGAGCAGCCGCAGCGACACCAGCCGCGCGGCAACGCCGTCGGCGCGCGCGCGCGCGATTCCCTCGCGCACCGGCCCCGTGCAGGAGCCGAAAGTGAGCACCGCAATATCGCCCTCGCCGTCGCACCCGCCCTCCTGGCTCGCCCAGTTCTCCCCCGGGTCGAGCTGCGCGAGCTTGCGCGCGCGCTTGTCCATCTGGGCGAGGTGGTCCGAGGCCTGCGATGACGGTATGCCGCGCTCATTGTGCTCGAGCCCATCGGCGGTGTAGGCGAGGCCCGGCGTGCCCGGCAGCGCCATCGGCGAAACCCCGGACTCGGTCAGCGCATAGCGCTTGTACGCGGCGCCGTTTTTCGCCGTCAGTCTTGCAACAACCCGATCTTGAAAAACCGGAACATCCACTACCGCTCGCGCCTGGCCGAAGTACTGGTCGGAAAGCACGATCGCCGGAACCTGCAGCGATTCGGCCAGATGCACCGCCCATTCGGTCGCGCCGAGGCAGTCGGCGAGCGAGTTCGGCGCCACCACCACGTGCGGCGCATCGCCATGCAGCCCGTAGAGCGCGATGTTGAGGTCGGCCTGCTCGCTCTTGGTGGCGATGCCGGTGGAGGGGCCGGTGCGCATCACGTCCACCACCACGACCGGGATTTCGGCCGTGACGCCGAGGCCGAGCGCCTCGATCATCAGGGAAAGGCCCGGGCCGGAGGTCGCGGTCAGCGCGGGCGCGCCGCCGTAGGAGGCGCCCAGGATCATGTTGATCGACGCCAGTTCGTCCTCGGCCTGCACCAGCGTGCCGCCGAGCTTGGCGAGCGCCGGCGCCATGTACTCGAGCAGCTCGGTCGCCGGCGTGATCGGGTATGCCGCGACGAAGCGCACTCCGCCGCGCAGCGCGCCCAGTCCCGCGGCCTCGTTGCCGGTAATCAGCCAGCGCACGGTCTTCGGCGGGGGCGGCGGCAGCGGGAAGTCTTCGCGCGCCGCGGCCTGCGCCATGCCGAGCCGGGCGGCATTGATCCCCGCCTCGCGCCCCTTCTTCATCGACCTGGCGACCGCGCGCTCCACCGCCTGCGCAGGGAGCCGCATCAGCCCGGCGAGCACGCCGAGCGCCACCATGTTGGGCCAGCCGCCTTCGATCTGCTTGGCGAGCGCCTTCAACGGCAGCGGCAGGTAGCGTGCGCCGCTCTTCAGGAAAAGCTCCGGCGGATCGCCCTGCGCCGGGTCGCCGATGAGCAGGCTGGAAGAATCCAGCGGGATCTCGGCGGCGAAGCGCCCGATGTTCTGCCAGTCGATCGCCGCGAGCACCGCGAAGCGGTCGTCCTGCGCGTCGGTCGGAAAGCTGCACACGCGCACCATCGCGGCGGCCTCGCCGCCCCGGATCTGCGGCCCGCTGGTGCGCGTCATCAGGCTGTAGTAGCCGGCCTGGGCCGCCGCTTCCAGCAACATATTGCCGGCTGTCATCACGCCCGCGCCGCCGCTGCCGGCGAGCGCCACCGAAACCGAGCCGTGGCCGGGGTGCAAAGGGGTTTGTCCTGCTGTCATGCCCGCCAATGTGGCCCAAACGCATGGACTTTCCTTGAACTAGATCAAATCGGTGCGCATTAGGCGGGGGTATAAAAGGGCCTAAATCGGTATTTGGATACCTAATTAGCCTGGACAGCACCGGAACGAAAGGAAAGCGATGGCCGCGCCCCTGACCAATACCCTCCATGACCACGACCTGGCCGCGCCGTCGTCGCCCGGCGTGCGCTACGAGAAGCGCCCCGCCACGACGCCCGACGGCAAGCGCGTGCCGGGCCTCTACAACGCCTGGATCTGGCTCGACAACCAGGCGCAATACAATTCCTACACCACCGAGATGGTCAAGGCGGTGATCCTCGCTTTCCGCGCCGCGTCAAACGCGCGCGACGTATCGAGCGTCGTCTTCACCGGCGCGGGCGACAAGGCGTTCTGCACCGGCGGCAACACCAAGGAATACGCCGAGTATTACGCCGGGCGCCCCCAGGAATACCGCCAGTACATGCGCCTGTTCAACGATATGGTCTCGGCGATCCTCGCCTGCGACAAGCCGGTCATCGCGCGCGTCAACGGCATGCGCATCGGCGGCGGGCAGGAGATCGGCATGGCGTGCGACTTCTCGGTGGCGCAGGACCTGGCGCGCTTCGGCCAGGCCGGGCCGAAGCACGGCTCGGCGCCGATCGGCGGCGCAACCGACTTTCTGCCGGTGATGGTGGGCGCGGAGCGCGCGATGGCGGCCTGCGTGCTGTGCGAGCCGTTCTCGGCGCACGAGGCCTACCATATGGGGATCCTCACCGACATCACCCCGGCGCTGAAGGTGGACGGCAAGTTCATCGCCAACCCTTTGGTGGAGACGCAGAAGGCTTTCGACGAGTTCGGCCGTGTCGCATTCGGAAAATCGAAAACCGGACAGGCGTTGAAGGATGGCAAGGCACTGCTCGCCAAAGGGCAGGTGGACCTTGCGCTGCTCGACGCCAAGGTCGAGGAACTTTGCGCCAAGATGCTGCTCACCTTTCCCGAGTGCACCATCAAGACGGTCGAGGAGCTGCGCAAGCCCAAGCTCGAGGCCTGGAACCGGAACAAGGAGAACCATCGCGCCTGGCTCGCGCTCAACATGATGACCGAGGCGCGCGCCGGGTTCACCGCGTTCAACGAGGGAACCAAGGACGACCGCGAGGTCGACTTCGTGCTGCTGCGGCAGCGCCTGGCGGCCGGCGACAGCTGGGTCGGCCCGCTGCACGACGCGATCCAGCCGCGAGGGAAACATGGCTGACGGACCCCTCAAGGTCTGGACCGAGCGCGACGGCCGGCTGCTGCGGCTGCGGCTTGCCCGGCCCAAGGCCAACATCGTCGATGCGGCGATGATTTCGGCTCTGCGCGCGGCTCTCGCCGCGCATCGAGGCAACTCGGCACTGCTCGCGGTGCTGCTCGATGCCGAAGGTCCGCACTTTTCCTTCGGCGCCAGCGTCGAAGAACATCTCCCGGGCGGCTGCGCCGAAATGCTCGCCGGGCTGCACGCCCTGGTCATCGAGATGCTCGAATGGCCCGCGCCCATTCTGGTCGCGGTGCGCGGGCAATGCCTGGGCGGAGGACTGGAACTGGCGATGGCGGGAAGCCAGATATTCGCGGCCAACGACGCCAAACTCGGCCAGCCCGAGATCCAGCTTGGCGTATTCGCGCCCGCCGCTTCGTGTCTGCTTGCTGCGCGCGTGGGCCAGGCCGTGGCCGAAGACCTGCTCCTGTCAGGCCGCTCGATCGATGCCGCGGAAGCCGTGCGGATCGGCCTTGCGGCCGGCGCCGCCGCCGACCCCGAGGCCGCCGCCTTGGATTACTTCGAGAAATATTTTTCCAGGCGCAGCGCCGCCGCGCTCGCCTGCGCGGTGACCGCCGCCCGCGGCGGCTATGTGCCGGAAGTGAAGCGCCGTCTTGCCGAAGTCGAGCGGCTGTACGTCGACCGAACGATCAAGACCCACGACGCGAACGAAGGCCTCACCGCTTTCATCGCCAAGCGTGCGCCAAAATGGGAGCACCGATGAGCCAGCAGATAGCAGGAACGCCCTCGGGCGTTGGCGCAATCGTAGCGCGCTGCGAGCAGCTGTTCGAGGACCTGCACTTCAACGCGGTCAAGCAATGGAAGGCCGCGGCGCCGGGGCGCAAGGCGATCGGCTTCATGCCGATCTACGTGCCGCGCGAGATCGTGCACGCCGCCGGCATGCTGCCGGTCGGAATTTTCGGCGGCGGCGACCAGATGGAAGTGATCCAGGGCGACGCCTACTACCAGAGCTACATCTGCCGCATTCCGCGCTCGACGCTCGAAATGGGGCTCACGGGCCGCCTGGACTGCCTCGACGGGATGCTGTTTCCGTCGATCTGCGACGTGATCCGCAATCTGTCGGGCATGTGGCAGATCCTGTTCAAGGACAAGTACGTGCGCTACATCGACGTGCCGCAGAACTACCTGGACTCCGTCGGCGGCGAGTTCTACATCCACGAGATGCAGGAGCTGCGCGACGACCTGGGCAAGCTTGCCGGCAAGGCGATCACGGATGACGCGCTGCGCGCGTCGATCGCGGTCTACAACGACAACCGGCGCGCGGTGCAGGACCTGTATGCGTATCGCGCCAGGAAACCCTGGCAGGCGCCGACCTCCGAGGTCTACCTGGTGATTCGCGCCGGCATGGTGCTGCCTCCCGAGGAGCACACCGGGCTCATCAGGGAATACTTGATTTCCTGTGAAAAGGAAAACCGGCCCAAACGGGATAACGCCCGCGTCGTCCTCACCGGCTCGTTCTGCGAGCAGCCGCCGCTGGGCCTGATCAAGTCGATCGAGATGGCCGGCTGCTACGTGGTCGACGACGACTTCGGACTGGTGCACCGCTGGCTGCTGGACGAAGTGCCCGCGACCGGGGACCCGCTGCAGGAATTGTCCAAGGCGTTCCTGCACCGCTCCAACCAGCAGGCATCGAAATACGACGAGAAAAAGGAAGACAAGGGCAAGCTCCTGGTGCATTCGGTGAAGTTCTACGGTGCCGAAGGCGTGATCTTCGCGGCGCCGTCGTTCTGCGACCCGGCGCTGCTGGAGCGCCCGATGCTGCAGGACGTGCTCGCCAGGCAGAAGATCCCCTACACCGCTTTCAAATTCGCCGAAAATACGGGCCAGATGGCCCCGATCCGCGAGCAGGCCGGAACCTTCGCCGACTCGATCAAACTTTGGAGCGCCGCATGAGCACCAGTGCGAATCAACCGGGCACGCCCGTCAAGATGATGCCGTCCTCGGCGGCGCCGAAAAAACCCGCGGCGCCGGTGCAGAAAGAGGACGCGATGTGGCTGCAGAAGGAGATGATCAACCGCAACTACGACGAGCTCGCCACGGCGCACGAGACCGGCCGCAAGGTCGCCGCCACCTTCGTCCCCGGCAACCTCAACGAGCTGGTGATGTGCTTCGATTTCGCGCGCAGCCTGCCGGAGACCAATGCGCTGCAGAACGGCATGCGCAAGAAGTCGGGCAAGATGATCATGGACGCGGAGCGCGACGGCCACTCCGAGGACGTCTGCACCTACGTCAAGGCCGATCTGGGGATGATGCTCGGCGGGGAAATCGGCCCCACCGGCCAGAAGCTGCCGACGCCGGACCTGCTGCTGCTCTCGTACACCGGCTGCTTCACGTTCATGAAGTGGTTCGAGCTGATCCGCCAGAAATACAACTGCGAAACGGTGATGCTGCACACGCCCTACCAGGGCGATGGAAAAATATCGCAGAACATGCGGGATTATGTCGTCAAGCAGCTCAAGCAGGCGGTGATTCCGGCACTGGAGCGCGTCTCCGGAGTGAAGTTCGACATCGACCGCCTGCGCCAGTACATGAAGGAATCCGCCAAGGCCGAAGACGACCTGGTGAAGGTGCTGCAGTCGGCGAAGAACCGGCCGTCGCCGATCGACGGCTACTTCGGCGCCGTGTATTACATCGGGCCGATGTTCACCGCGTTCCGCGGCACCCCGGAGGCGACCCAGTATTACGACGTGCTGCGCCAGGAGATCGAGCGGCGCGTCGCCGAGAAAAAGGGGCCGATCACCCCCGAGGGCGAGATGGCCGAGGAAAAGTACCGGCTGGTCGTCGAGGGCCCGCCCAACTGGACCAACTTCCGCGACTTCTGGAAGATGTTCTACGACGAGGGCGCGGTGGTGGTCGCGAGCACCTATGCCAAGGTCGGCGGCGTCTACGACTTCGGTTTCCGGCACGACCCCGAGCATCCGCTGGAATCGCTCGCCGACTACTGCCTGGGCTGCTATACCAACATGAATTTCCCGCAGCGCATCGACATGATCTGCAAGTACATGGACCAGTATCAGGCCGACGGCCTGCTGATCAATTCGATCAAGAGCTGCAACAGCTTCTCTGCCGGCCAGCTCCTGATGCTGCGCGAAATCGAGAAGCGCACCGGCAAGCCGGCCGCGTTCATCGAGTCCGACCTGGTGGACCCGCGCTATTTCTCGTCGGCGAACATCAAGAACCGGCTGGAGTCCTACTTCCAGATGATCAAGCAGAAGCGCTCCGTGGCCGCCGGCGCCGCGGCGGTGCATTGAGAACATAGGAACGCCATGCGCTGCTTCATCGGCATCGACCTCGGCTCCACCACCACCAAGGCGGTGGTGATCGACGAGCAACAGCAGGTAATCGGCCGCGGCATCACCAACTCGCGCTCGAACTACGACACCGCCGCGAAAATCGCCCAGCAGGAGGCGCTCGTAAACGCGCGCTTCCATCTATTTAGACTTTCTTTATCAAAAACCAAAGTCTTAAATGGCGGCCTGGAAAGCTTCCTCGAGCAGCTCGAGCGCGACTTCCGGCTGGAGCAGTTCCTGGTGCAACTCGCCGACCTGAAGGCGACCTGCGAGCGCAACGCCGAGGGCTCACGCTTCGGCGACGCCGCCAAGGCCGTGTCCTCCGCGCTCGACGAGGTTTTCAAGCGCCTGCGCGGCGAGGCCGCGGGGTTGTTCGCCGCGGGCGCCAAGCGCCGGTCGGACTTCTTCCGCGACATCGCCGGCAGCCGTTACCTCGCGATCGGCGAGCAGGTCGCCAAGGAATCCGGCATGCGCTACGACATGCTGCTCAACGTCTTCGACCGCTCGATCATCGAGGTCGAGAACCGCGTCTACGGCGATTCCATCAAGCCGAATCTGCTTGCCGCCTTGAAGCGGACCTATGCCGCCCTGCCGGCAACCCGGAAGAAGGAACAAGTCATCAATTCCCCCATTCAATCCGTGCTCGACACGGCGCTGGACGAAACCTACACCGTCGGCACCGGATACGGCCGGGCGCGGCTGCCGTTTTCGAAGGAACACATCCGCTCGGAGATCCTGTGCCACGGGCTCGGCGCGCACATGATGCACTCCGGCACCGCGACGGTGCTGGATATCGGCGGCCAGGACACCAAGGCGATCCAGGTCGACAAGAACGGCATCGTCGAGAGCTTCCAGATGAACGACCGCTGCGCGGCGGGCTGCGGGCGCTATCTGGGCTACATCGCCGACGAGATGAACATGGGCCTGCACGAGCTGGGGCCGATGGCGATGAAGTCCACCAAGACCATCAAGATCAACTCGACCTGCACCGTGTTCGCCGGCGCCGAATTGCGCGACCGCCTGTCGCTCGGCGACAAGCGCGAGGACATCATGGCGGGCCTGCACCGCGCCATCATCCTGCGCGCGATGTCGATCCTGGCGCGCTCCGGCGGCATCCGCAACGAATTCACCTTTACCGGCGGCGTCGCCAAGAACGAAGCGGCGGTCAAGGCGCTCAAGGACCTGGTGCGGGAGAACTACGGCGCGCTGACGCTCAACATCAATCCGGACTCGATCTACACCGGTGCGCTCGGCGGCGCGACCTTCGCCTGGCGCGCGGTGCTCGAGGAAGGCAAGACCGCGGAGGCACGCTGATGACCACCACGACGATCGGCATCGACATCGGCTCCGGCGCCGTCAAGACGGTGCTGTTCCGCCAGGACGGCGACCGGACCGAATGGCTCGCAAAGCGCGTCGAGCGCATCCGCCAGCGCGAGCCGATGGCGCTCGCCCGCGCGAGCTACGACGAGATTCTCGCCGAGGCGAAGCTCACACCGGGCGACATCGATTACACCGCCACCACCGGCGAAGGCGAGAACGTCAAGTTCGCCACCGGGCATTTCTATTCCATGACCACCCACGCCCGCGGCGCGATCTACCTGCGCCCCGACGCCAAGGCGGTGGTGGACGTCGGCGCGCTCAACGGCCGGGCGATCTATATCGACGAGCGCGGCAAGGTGCTCGCCTCCAAGATGACCAGCCAGTGCGCCTCCGGGAGCGGGCAATTCCTCGAGAACATCGCGCGTTACCTCGGCGTCGCGATCGAGGAAATCGGCCCCCTGTCGAAGACCTCGAAGGCACCCGAGAAGTCGAGCTCGATCTGCGCCGTGCTTGCCGAGACCGACGTCATCAACATGGTCTCGCGCGGCATCGCCACCCAGGACATCCTCAAGGGGATCCATCTCTCGATGGCCGGGCGGCTCGCGAAACTGCTGAAGGTGACCGGGATCACCAAGGGCACGGTGCTGCTCACCGGGGGCCTCGCGCTCGACGCCGGCCTGCTGGCCGCGCTGCAGGAGGAGCTGGTCAACGAGAAGATCACCGGCATCGAGGCGGTGAGCCACCCCGACTCGATCTACGCCGGCGCGATCGGCGCCGCGCTGTGGGGGGCGTTCCGCCACAACAGGCTGCGCGAACTGCAGGAACGCGCAGCCGCCTGAACCGAGGAGAACCGCGATGGCCCTGACGATCAACGACAACTGCACCGCCTGCGACGCCTGTCCCTCGGTCTGCCCGAACGAGGCGATCACCGTAGGCGACCCGCTCTACGTGATCGACCCCGCCAAGTGCACCGAGTGCGTCGGCGCGCACGACGAGCCGCAGTGCAAGCTCGTCTGCCCGGCCGACTGCATCGTGGTCCACCCCGACTTCCAGGAAACCCCCGAGCAGTTGATGGAGAAGTACAACTCGATGCACGGCTAGCGCATGGACGAGGAAGCGCTGCTCGACGCGCTGCGCACGGTGGACGATCCCGAAGCCGGCATGAATATCGTGGAACTCGGCCTCGTCTACGGCATCGAGGCGACGCCTGACAGGAACGCGCCCGCGCGTTGGACCGCCACGGTGCGCATGACCATGACCTCGGCCGCCTGCCCGCTCGGCGACTACCTGACCGATGCCGTGCGCAATGCGCTGCGCGCGCGCTTTCCCGAACTGGAACAGGTGAACGTCGAACTGGTCTGGGAGCCGCCCTGGACGCCCGAGCGCATGTCCGAGGAGGCGCGCAATTTCTTCGGCTGGAAGTGAGCGGCGGCACATGAGCGCCCCGCGATGAGGGTCGCTTACCGCGTTCCGCTGCTGGTTGCCGGTTTCCTCAGCCTGGGTTTCGGGGTCGCCGCCGGGTTGGCGCGCCTGGGCTTCGGCATCGAGCTGCCGTCGCCCATGCTGGCGGTGTTGCACGGCCCGCTCATGGGCGGCGCCTTCCTTGGCACCGTGATCAGCCTCGAGCGCGCCGTCGCGCTGGGGGCGCGCTGGGCCTACGCCGCGCCGCTCGCCGCGGGCATTGCGGGACTGGCCTGGATCCTCGGCGCGCCGGTGAGCGCCGGTGCCATCGCCCTTGTACTGGGCGGTTTCATCCTCCTTGCCGCCTCGTTGCACATCTTCCTGCGCCAGCCGGAACTGCACAACGCCTGCCTCGCCTTCGGCGCCTCCTGCCTGCCCCTGGGCGCCGCGGCGGTCGCCGCCGGCGACATTTCTTCGGCGACACCCGCGTGGCTCGGTTTCCTCGTCCTCACCATTGCCGGCGAGCGCCTCGAGCTCTCGCGCTTCATGCCGCCCTCGCCGCGCGCAAGAATGCTTTTCGCGGCGATCTGCATTGTGCTGCTTTTGGGAACCCTGCTCGCGGTGCTTGCTCCGCAACCGGGCTGGAAGGTCGTGGCGGCGGCCTTGATTGCGCTCGCGATCTGGCTGGCCGCGAAGGACGTCGCGCGCCGCACGGTGCGCGAGCGTGGCCTGACGCGCTATATCGCGTGCGCATTGCTGCTGGGCTATGCGTGGCTCGCCATCGGCGCCCTGATCGCGCTCGGCGACCCGATGTTCGCCCCCGGGCGGCCCGCCTACGACGCTGCGCTGCACGCATGGTTCCTCGGCTTCGTGTTCTCGATGGTATTCGGCCATGCGCCGATCATCGCCCCCGCGCTGCTCCGGGTCGCGCTGCCTTACCGCGCCTGGTTCTACCTCCCGCTCGTGGTGCTGCACGCATCTCTTGCCGAGCGGATCGCGGGCGACCTGCTGCTGATGCCCGCCTTGCGCGAACGCGGCGCCGCCGGCAATGCCGCGGCGATCGCGATCTTCATCGCCACGATGCTCTACGCGGGGCTTTCGAAGCGCCGTTCCTAGCGCGCCTGCAAACCGTCCAGCGGGCTGGTGACGCCTCGTCCGCCCTTGTTCATGACATGATGGCGCCGAATGACAGCGCTGCGCGGATCGGTGGAAAGCTTGTGCGAGGGAAAGACAAACTTCCAGCCCCATTCGTAGGGCGCCCGGGGATACTTGCGCGCGAGCGCGTCGGGCAGTTCGACGTCGCCGTATCCGGCCGCGACGTCCCGCTCGTGCAGCGCGCGTGCGCGCTCGAGATGCACCTTCAGCGGCTCGATCGCCGAGCCCGGCAGCATCGTCACCCGGTCCTTCGCGCCCTTGGCGTCGCGCACAAGAATCTGCCGGTAATCGAAGTCCACGTCCTTCACCCGCAGCTTCAGGCATTCGCGCAGCCGCAGGCCCGCGCCATACAGCAGGCTCGCCATGATCCAGCGCGTGCCATGCAGATTCGCGAGCAGCCTCTGCGCTTCCTGCCGCGACAGCACGCTCGGCATCCGCACCGGGCGCTTGGCTCTCTCCAGGCCTTCAAGCCATGCGAGCGGCGTCCCCAGCGTTTCCTTGTAGAGAAACAGGATCGCCGACAGCGCTTGGTTCTGGGTCGAGGCCGCGACTTCCCGGTCGCGCGCGAGGTAGTTGAGAAACGCGGTCGCCTCTGTTTCCCCCATGTCCCGCGGGTGCCGCTTGTTGTGGAAGTAGATGAAGCGCTTAATCCAATGGACGTACGTTTCCTCCGTGCGCGGGCTGTAGTGCCGGCGCCGGATGGCGTCACGCACCTGGTCCAGCAGGCGCCGAGCCTTTGCGGGCGCATCGTTTATCCGTTCGTCCACGCGAATGTCAGTTCCATTGAACGCATGACATTCAGCTAACGGCTTGACTCGCTTGAAGGATGACAGGCCAAAGGCGCACAATGGTCCCGAGATAGGTGACAAAGTGTCAACCATTAAGTCAACCAATACACTATAAGGACTTCCCCGCTTCTGCAATGGTGGCGGTCTTGACGATGGAAGATCGGACTGCGTCACTATAACCGGCCTGTTTGTGAGCAATGAA
>Ga0154760_1003_pt2 | contig 31123 bp, 31 predicted proteins | sample Rifle2008BG16ft_FD_105768 | JGI IMG/M metagenome (GOLD analysis project Ga0154760, IMG submission 105768) | Betaproteobacteria bacterium RBG_16_66_20
CACTATGCGCACCTGGTCGTGCACGGCATCTTGCACCTGCGCGGCCACGAGCATGTGCGCCGGCGCGATGCCGCGCGCATGGAGCGGGCCGAGATCCGGATCCTGCGCCGGCTCGGTTTCCCCAATCCCTACGGGTAAAATAGCGCTTCCCGCCTGCAATGACCGAATCCGCCCGACCCGGACTGCTTGAGCGCCTTTCCGCGCTGTTTCTGCGCGAACCCGCCGACCGCGCCAGCCTGGTGCGGCTGCTGCGCTCGGCCTACCAGAAGAACCTGCTCGATGCGGACGCGCTCTCGATCGTCGAGGGCGCACTCGCCGTTTCCGAGATGCAGGTGAGCGACATCATGATCCCGCGCGCGCAGATGGATGTCATCGACATCAACGAACAGGTCGACAAGTTCATGCCGCAGGTGATCGGTTCGGCCCACTCGCGTTTTCCGGTGATCGGCGAGAACCGCGACGACGTGATCGGCATACTGCTCGCGAAGGACCTGCTGCGGCACTACGCCGGCGAAGAGCAGTTCAACGTGCGCGAGATGCTGCGGCCCGCCATTTTCGTGCCTGAATCCAAGCGCCTCAACGTGCTGCTGCGCGAATTCCGCGCCAGCCGCAACCACATGGCGATCGTGGCCGACGAGTACGGCGGCGTCGCCGGCCTGGTGACGATCGAGGACGTACTGGAGCAGATCGTCGGCGACATCGAGGACGAGTACGACTTCGACGAGGCGAGCGACAACATCCTGCCGGAGCCCGGCGGGCGCTATCGCGTCAAGGCGCTGACCCAGATCGCCGATTTCAACGCCGCGTTCGGCACCGCCTTCTCCGACCAGGAACACGATACCGTGGCGGGCCTGGTGATCGCGCACCTCGGGCGCCTGCCCAAGCGCGGCGAGGCGCTCGCCATCGGCGGCCTCAAGTTCCAGGTGCTGCGCGCGGACAGCCGGCGCGTCTACACCCTGATCGTGGAAAAGCCGAAGATTTGATGGCCGTAAATCGGGCTCCGACCCCGATTTTCGCCGCGCTCGCCGCCGGAGCGGCGGCGGTGCTGGGTTTCTCTCCGGTCGATTTTCCGGTCTTCACGCTCGGCGCGCTCGCCGTTCTGATTCACTACTGGGTTCGCGCGCCCTCGCCGCGCGCCGCCTTTTTCGTCGGCCTCGCGTTCGGCACCGGATTCTTCGTCACCGGCGTGTCGTGGGTTTACATCAGCCTCTACCGCTTCGGCGCAATGCCGATGCCCGTGGCGGCAGTCGCAACCGCCGGCTTTTGCGTGTTTCTCGCCCTGTTCCCCGCGCTCGCCGGCTGGGCGCAGGCGAGGCTGCCGCAGTCGAACCTTCGGCCGCTCGCGATTGCGCCGCTCTGGGTGCTCGCCGAATGGCTGCGCGGCTGGATCCTGACGGGCTTCCCCTGGCTCTCGGTCGGCTACGCCGCGATCGATACGCCGCTCGCCGGATTCGCGCCGCTGGGGGGCGTGTACCTCGCATCCCTGGCGATGCTGATTTCGGCAGGACTGCTCTGGCTGGTGGCCGCAGGCCGATGGCGCTGGACTGCGGTCGCTGCATTCGCCCTGCTCGGCATCGCCGGCGCCGCGCTCCGGACCCTCGAGTGGTCGACGCCTCTGGCCGATGCGGTGAGCGTGAGCCTGCTGCAAGGCAACGTGCCGCAGAGCCTGAAGTTCGACCCGGCGCGCTACGAACGCACGCTGGAGACCTATGCGCGCCTCGCCGAAGAAAGCCGTGCGCGCCTCGTGGTCCTGCCGGAAACTGCGGTGCCGCGCTTCCTCGACCTGGTCGAGCGCCCGTTCATCGAGCGCCTGAAGGCCGTGGCGGTACGCAACCGCGGCGACCTGCTGCTCGGCGCGCCGCTGCGCCCCGCGCCGGGCGCCTACTACAACAGCGTCATCACGCTCGGCATCTCGCCGCCGGGGGCCTACCACAAGGTGCATCTGGTGCCCTTCGGCGAGTTCGTGCCGCCGGGCTTCGGCTGGATCGTGCGCGTGCTGTCGATACCGCTCTCGGATTTTTCGCGCGGCCGTGCGGACCAGCGCCCGCTCCTCGCCGCCGGCGAACGTATCGCCGTCAACATCTGCTACGAGGACGCCTACGGCGCCGAAATCGTGCGCCAGTTGCCCGAGGCGACGCTGCTGGTCAACGTTTCGAACGTCGCCTGGTTCGGCGATTCCCTCGCCCCGGCGCAGCATCTGCAGATCGCCCGCATGCGCGCGCTCGAGACCGGGCGCATGTACCTGACAGCGACCAACACCGGAATCACCGCGGCGATCGGGGCCGACGGCGCGGTGCTCGCGCGCCTGCCGCAGTTCGCCGAAGGCCGGCTGGAGGTCGAGGCGCGCGGCCGCACCGGCAGCACGCCCTACGTGCGCTTCGCCGACTGGCCGGCGCTCGCCTTGAGCGCCGGTCTGCTGCTTTTCTTCGCGCTGCGAGGGCGCAGCCGGTAAAATCCCGGCGCGCGATGCTCACCTTTCAGCAACTCATCCTTCGCCTGAACGACTTCTGGGACCGCCGCGGCTGCGTGCTGCTGCAGCCCTACGACATGGAAATGGGCGCAGGCACCTTCCACACCGCGACGTTCCTGCGCGCGATCGGCCCGGAGCCCTGGAATGCGGCCTACGTCCAGCCCTCGCGCCGGCCCAGGGACGGGCGCTACGGCGACAACCCGAACCGCCTGCAGCATTACTACCAGTACCAGGTGGTGCTGAAGCCTTCCCCCGCGGATATTCAGGACATCTATCTGGCCTCGCTGGTCGCGCTCGGCATCAATCCCGGGGAGCACGACATTCGCTTCGTCGAAGACGACTGGGAGTCGCCCACGCTCGGCGCCTGGGGCCTGGGCTGGGAAGTGTGGCTGGACGGCATGGAAATCACCCAGTTCACCTATTTCCAGGAAGTCGGGTCCCTGGCCTGCAAGCCGGTGCTGGGTGAAATCACCTACGGCCTGGAACGCCTCGCGATGTACCTGCAGGGCAAGGAATCGATCTACGACCTCGTCTGGACGACCGGGGCGGAGACGCGAGCGTCGACTCCTATCCTGTATGGCGACATCTATCACCAGAACGAGGTCGAGCAATCGCGCTATAACTTCGAGCTGTCCAATGTCGAGCTGCTTTTCGACCTGTTCAAGAACTTCGAACAGGAGGCGAGAAGGCTGATTGAGGCGCGCTGCGTGCTGCCGGCCTACGAAATGGTTCTCAAGTCCTCGCACACCTTCAACCTGCTCGATGCGCGCGGCGCCATCTCGGTCACCGAGCGCGCCGCCTACATCGGCCGCGTGCGCGCGCTGGCGCGCGCCGTGGCGCAGGCCTACTACGAATCGCGCGAGCGGCTCGGCTTCCCGATGGTGCAGGCCGCTTAGATGGACGCGACCCTGCTCGTCGAGCTGCTCACCGAGGAACTGCCACCAAGATCGGTCAGCAAACTGTGCAGTGCGCTTGGCAGCTCGCTGTACGCCGATTTGAGGAGCGACGGATTTCTTGGTGAAGCAAGCGCAATTCGCCTGTTCGCAACGCCGCGGCGGCTCGCAATCAGCATTTCCAATGTCAAGGAGGTAGCGCCTGACAGCGAGATAGTCGCAAAAGGCCCTGCAGTCAAGTCTGGACTAGACGCCTCCGGCAACCCCACACAGGCGCTGCTTGGATTTGCCAAGAAGAGAGGTGTTTCAGTTGATCAATTGGTTCGCGTCAACGACGGCAAGCAGGAAGTTTTTGCGCATCGCGACCTCGCAAAAGGCAGTCATCTCGGCACCAGTCTCGGACTCAAAGTGGAGGATGCGCTCAAGCACCTCCCGATTCCAAAGCTGATGCGCTGGGGTTCCGGCGATGCGCAGTTCGTGCGGCCGGTGCACGGCCTCGTGATGCTGCACGGCGCGAACGTCGTCCCGGGGAAGGTGCTCGGCCTCGAATCCGGCAACCGCACGCGCGGTCATCGCTTCATGAGCTCCGGCGAGATCGTGGTCGGGAGCGCCGATGCGTACGAGACGACGCTCCTGGGCAAGGGCAAGGTCGTGGCGGGTTTTCCGGAACGACGGGCGATCATCGAAGCCGCCCTGAAGGCCGAGGCGCAAAGGCGCAGAGCCGGGCTGGGCGACTACGCGGACCTGCTCGATGAAGTGACCGCCCTGGTCGAGCACCCCAGCGTCTATGCCGGCGCGTTCGATCCGGTGTTCCTGGAAGTGCCGCAGGAATGCCTGATCCTGACGATGCGCCAGAACCAGAAATACTTTCCGCTGTTCGATGGCGAGAACAAGCTGATCCCCTGGTTCCTGATCGTGTCGAACATCGAAGTTGCCGATCCGCGCCGGATCGTGAGCGGCAACCAGCGGGTGGTGCGGGCGCGGCTCGAGGATGCCCGGTTCTTCTTCAACCAGGACCGCAAGGTATCGCTCGCCTCCCGCGTACCCCGGCTCGCAACCGTGGTCTATCACCGCAAGCTCGGCAGCCAGCTCGAGCGCGTGGAGCGCTTGCGCAAGCTGTGCGCACACATCGCGAAGTTTCTCGGTGTCGACGAGCAGTCCGCGGACCGCGCAGCGCTCCTGTCGAAGGCGGATCTGGCGACCGGCATGGTCGGCGAGTTCCCTGAACTGCAGGGCCTGATGGGGATGTACTACGCGCGGCACGACCAGGAGCACGCCGCGGTATGCCAGGCGATCGGTGATCAGTACCGGCTGCGCTTCGATGACGTCGAGGACTCCGGCAACCTGCTCAGCGCCTGCCTCTATCTGGCCGAGCGCATCGATTCGCTGGTGGGGCTGTTCGGTGCGGGCGAGATACCGACCGGGGAGAAGGACCCGTTCGGGCTGCGGCGCGCGGCGCTGGGCACGATAAGCGTGTTCGAGATCCTGCATGCATCTCCTTCGATCGCGGGCCGGCAGCCGTTCGACGTCAGGGAGATCCTTGCGTTCGCGGCGAAGCAGTTCAGGCAGGGCGTGATCGCGGCTGCGGTCGTCGATCAGGTGCACGAATTCATCCTCGAGCGGTACTGGCAGCGCCTGGCAACGACTTATCCGAAGACTTCCGTGGAAGCCGTGATCAGTCTCAAGCCCAAGCTTGGCGAGGTGACCGCGCGCCTGTTCGCCGTGGAAAGCTTTCGCGAACTGCCTGACGCGGTGAGCCTTGCGGCAGCCAACAAGCGCATCCGGAACATACTGCGCAAATCGGACGCGACCGAAGGCGCACTCGAAGAGCCGCTCCTGTATGAGCCCGCCGAACGCGCGCTGTACGAGACCATGCGCAAGCTCGAACCGGAGGTGTCCGCCAGGATGAAGCGTGGCGACTACGCCGGCATGTTGCTCGCGGTCGCCGGCCTGCGCGGCCCGGTGGACGCGTTTTTCGACAAGGTGATGGTCAACGCCGACGACCCGAAGATCCGCGCCAACCGCCACGCCCTGCTGCGGCGCCTGGACGGACTGCTCAACCAGGTCGCCGACATCTCCAAGCTCGCCGCATGAAACTGGTGATCCTCGACCGCGACGGCACCATCAACCACGACAGCGACCAGTACATCAAGTCGCCGGCTGAGTGGAAACCGATCCCGGGGAGCATGGAGGCGATCGCGCGCCTGACGCAGCGCGGCTGGCGCTGCGTGGTGGCGACCAACCAGTCGGGCATTGCGCGCGGCCTGTTTGACATGGCGACGCTGAACGCGATCCACACCGAGATGCACCGCGCGGTCGCCCAGGCAGGCGGCCGGATCGACGCGATCTTCTTCTGCCCGCACGCGGCCGACTCCAATTGCGAGTGCCGCAAGCCCAAGCCCGGCCTGCTGCGCGAGATCGCGTCGCGCTTCGACATCGAGCTGAAAGGCGTGCCGATGATCGGCGACTCGCTGCGCGACGTCGAGGCCGCCGCCGCGGCCGGCGCCCAGCCCTACCTCGTGCTCACCGGCAAGGGCAGGCAGACGCGCGACGCGGGCGGCTTGCCCAGGGGCACCGAGGTCGTCGCCGACCTCGCCGCGATCGCGGCGCGGCTCGCGCCGTGACGGCGCAGTTGTGACCTACTTTCGCTCGGCACTGTTCTGGCTGGCGCTTATCCTCCTCACCCCGCCCTACGCCCTCATCGCCATCGCCAGCGCACCGTTGCCGCGCATCGCGCGCTACCGCGTGATTTCGGGCTGGTCGTGGCTCTTGCTGCGTTGCCTGCGGCTCGTGTGCGGCGTGCGCTGGAAGGTCGAAGGACGCGAGCACTTGCCGCGGCGGCCGGCGGTGATCCTTTCCAAGCACCAGTCGGCCTGGGAAACGCTCGCCTTCCAGGAAATCTTTCCCCCGCAGGTGCACGTGCTCAAGCGTGAACTGCTCTGGATCCCGTTCTTCGGCTGGGGCCTCGCGCTGATGAGCCCGATCGCAATCAACCGCGGGCGCGGCATGGCAGCGCTGCGCCAGATTGCGCGCCGCGGCAAGCAGCGCCTCGAGCAGGGCTTCTGGGTGGTAGTGTTCCCCGAGGGCACGCGCGTCGCCCCGGGCAGGACGCGCAAGTACCGGGTCGGCGGCGCCTGGCTCGCCGCGCATGCCGGCGCGCCTGTGGTGCCGGTAGCGCACAATGCGGGGCGGGTCTGGCCGCGCAATTCCTTCCTCAAGTACCCGGGCAAGGTGACGGTAAGGATCGGCCCGCCGATCGAGAGCGCGGGGCGCGACCCGGAGGCGATCAACGCCATGGCGGAGCAGTGGATCGAGACGCAGCAAAAGACCCTGGACAGCTAGCGCTGTTCGACGAGCCGCCGTTCGCGGACGCGGCGCCCACGCGCCATGCGCTGCTCGGCGGACGCGCGGTCGAGTTCCGCTTCGAGCGCCGGCGCCGGCGCACCATCGGCATCAGGATCAGCGAACACGGGCTTGCCGTGGCGGCCCCGCTGCGCGCGCCCTGGCGCGAGATCGAGGGTTTCCTGCACGAAAAGGCGCGCTGGATCCTCGAAAAGCTCGACCAGCGCGCAGCCGCGGACAAGCCGCGCCCGCTTTTCGGCGAAAACGGCGAGACCCTGCCTTTGTTCGGCCGTGAAATCGCGCTCGTCGTGGCGGCCGGACGGCCCCGCTCGGCCAGGCTCGCGGGCACCGCTCTGCATCTGCGGCTGCCCGAACCGCATCGCCGCGGTGCGGTGCGCAAACTCCTGGTCGGCTGGCTGAAATCCCAGGCCCTGCAGGCGCTCGCCCCGCGTGCCGCGCACTATGCCGCGCGCGTCAGCCTGCCGCCGCCACTGCTCGCGCTGTCCAACGCGCGCACCCAGTGGGGCGTGTGCATGTCGAGCGGCCGCATCCGCCTTTCCTGGCGCCTGGTGCACCTCGATCCCGAGCTTGCGGACTACGTGGTAGCGCACGAAGTCGCGCACCTGGTCGAACTCAACCATTCGGAGCGTTTCTGGGCGCTGGTGGAATGGCTGTATCCTCACTGGCGCGAGGCGCGCAGCCGCATCGAGCGCGACGCCGCAACCATCCCGCAAATCTGAGGACCACGATGAGAATCCTGCACACCATGCTCCGGGTCGGCGACCTCGACCGGTCGGTCAAGTTCTACACCGAGGTGCTCGGCATGAAGCTCTTGCGCACCACCGACCGGCCCGAGCAGAAGTATTCGCTCGCCTTCGTCGGCTACGAAGGCGAAGACCGGACCGCGGTGCTGGAGCTCACCTACAATTACGGCGTCGACAGCTACGACCTCGGCGCGGGCTTCGGCCACATCGCGATCGAGATCCCCGACGCGAAGAAGGCCTGCGACGCGGTGCGCGCCAAGGGCGGTGCCGTCACCCGCGAGGCCGGGCCGGTACTTGGAGGATCCACCGTGATCGCCTTCGTGCAGGACCCCGACGGCTACAAGATCGAGTTCATCGAGCACAAACGCGCTTCGTAATGCGCAGGTAGTCGGCCGGCGACAGGTTCTCGGGCCTGAGTTTCGGGTCGATCCCGAGTTCCGCGTAATCCGCCGGCTGCAAAGGAAGCGCGTTGCGCAGCGTCTTGCGCCGCGCGCTGAAGGCCTCGCGCACGATCTTCTCGAATGCCGTTTCGTCGCACGTCAACCTTTCCCGCAGTGGAACCAGGCGCACCACCGCGGAATCCACTTTCGGCGGCGGGCGGAAGGCGCCGGGGGCGACGTTGAAGAGTTTCCGCATCTCGAAGCGCGCCTGCAGCATTACCGACAGGCGGCCGTAGTCGGACGTCGAGGGCTTTGCCACCATCCGCTCGACCACTTCCCGCTGCAGCATGAAATGCATGTCGCGCACGCGGTCGGCGAAGCGCGCGAGATGGAACAGCAGCGGCGTGGAGATGTTGTAGGGCAGATTGCCGGCGATCCGCACGCCGGATGGGAATGCGGAGAAATCGTAATCGAGCGCGTCGGCGCAAATGACCGTCAGCCGGTCGCCCGCAAATTCCTCGGCCAGGCGCGCCGCCAGGTCGCGGTCGATCTCGATCGCGGTGAGATGCCGGACGCATTCCAGCAGGGGCCGTGTAAGCGCGCCCTCGCCGGGACCGATCTCGACGATGGCGTCGCCGGGTGCCGGGGCGATGGCCTCGACAATCCGCTTCAGTACCCCGGGGTCGTGCAGGAAGTGCTGGCCAAAACGCTTACGCGTTTTCACATCGGTCGCTGGCGCGGCTTCACCTGTCTTCCAGGCGCATCTCGACGTAAGTGCGGTCGCGCAGCTGGCGCAGCCACTCCTGGTAGGCCTCGTCCGCCTTGCGCTCCTTCAGCGCCTGGCGCGCCTGGAAGCGCCGCCGATCCTGGGTCAGCCCCGCGGCACGCCGCTCGAGCACCTGCGCGATGTGCCAGCCGAAGGGCGTCTTGAACGGCTGGCTGATCTCACCGGGCTTGAGCGAGGCCATGACGCGCTCGAACTCGGGCACCGTATCCCCGGGCAGCAGCCAATCGAGATCGCCGCCGCGCGCTGCGCTGCCGTCCGCCGAATGCAGCTTCGCGAGCTCGGCGAAATCAGCGCCGCCGGTGACGATGCGCTCCCGCAGATCGGTGAGCCTGCGGCGCGCGTCGGACTCGGACACGGCTTCGTTGGTCCGGATCAGAATGTGCCGGGCGCGCGTCTGTTCGATCAGCGTCCCATCCTCGGCGCCGCGCCGCGCGAGCAGCTTGACCACGTGGAAGCCGCCGGCGCTGCGCAGCACCGCGCTGGTCTCGCCCGCTTTCATGCCCCTCACGGTAGCGCCGAAAATCTCGGGCAGGCGGTCTTCGGCGCGCCATCCCATCATCCCGCCCTGCATCGCGTCGGAGGCGTCCGAATAGCTGGCCGCGATCTTGGCGAAATCCGTGCCGGCGGCCGACTCGGCGCGCGCTTTTTCGGCCTTCTTGCGCGCGACCTCGATCTGCTCCGGGCTCGCCTGCTCGGGCAGGCGCACCAGCACGTGCGCGAGGCTGTATTCGCTGCGCGAATCGCCGCCCCTCGCCTCGGCGAGAAAGTTGTCGATCTCGCTCTCGCTCACTTCGATGCGGTCGTCCACCTCGCGCTCGCGCAAGCGCTGCATCTGAATCTGCTGGCGCACCTCGTCGCGGAATTTCTCGAACGGGACGCCGTCCTTCTCCAGCGCCTGACGGAATGCCGTGAGCGTCATCCTGTTGTTCTCGGCGACCCGCTCCAGCGCCCGGTCGAGCTGGATCTCCTCCACCCGGATGCCGCTTTCCTTCGCCAGTTGGAGCTGCGCCTTGTCGAGGATCAGGCGCTCGAGGATCTGGCGCTCGAGGATGCCGCGCTCCGGCAGCGGCGTGCCCTGACCTTGCAGCTGCCGTTCCGCGAATTCCCGGCGCTCGCCGAGCTCGGAGGCGGTCACCACCTCGCGCCCGACAATCGCGACGATGCGGTCTACCAGCACGACGCGCTGCGGTTGCCGCGCCGCCTGCCGCGGCGCCGGCACCTGGCCCTGCGTCTGGGTCCTCGCGGGCGCCTGCGTCTGCGCCTGCGCAAGGCCGCAGGCGCAGAGCACCACAAGGGCAAGCAGTATTCTCATCGGGAAACCTGCTAGAAAACCTGCTCGAACGGCAGCGGGCGCAGGCTCGGAGGCACGAGCGCGCCCTCGGCAGGGTTGGTGACCGCGTACCCCGGAATGCTGCGCTTGAGCATGGTGGTGATCGCGTCGGACCCGACGCCACCGAAGCCGTTGAACTCCAACTGGAAGAACACCCCCGTGGAACTGGTTTGCGCTGCGGCCTGAATCCGCTGGAATGCGCCGCGGAACACCCAGCAGCCGGCGTTGTACTCCAGACCCGCGATGCCCTCCAGCAGGCGCGAGTCGCTCACCGAGTAGTTCCAGCGGCCGAGCGCATACCAGCCTGGCGCCACCGGCCACTGGCCGGCGATGTCGATCTGTTTCAGCCGGGTGTCGCGGTTGAAGCGGTAACTGGCGCTGACCACCTTGGCTATTTCCGGGGCAAAGCGCGCCGAGACGCTGTAACGTTCGGCGCGCGACAGTTGCGGGTTGTATTGGACCGCGCTGTCGAAGCTGAGGTTCCGTCCCAGGCGGCCACCGAGCGAAGCGAGAAGGTCGGACTGGTCTCGCGTACGCAGCGCGGCGCTCGGGGTGATCCCTACCCGTTCGTCCGAAAAATAGTAGCGCTGCCCGACGGTTGCGCGAAGCAGTTCCTCGCCGGCTGGCGTCAGAATGCGGGAGCTCGCCGCGAGCGTGATCTGGTTCGCATCGCCGAAGCGGTCGCCGCCGGCGAAGCGGTTCTCGGTAAAGATCTGTGCATAATTGAAATCCGTGACCCCGGTGTCGAACAGCGGGATCCGGCTCTGGTCCCGGAACGGCGCGTAGACATAGAACAGGCGCGGCTCGAGCGTCTGCGAAAGCGACTCGCCGAACCAGTTCACGCCGCGCTCGAAAATCATGCCGCTGTCCAGGCTCATCCACGGCAGCGATACGCTCTGCCTTCCCGGCTGGCCCGGGGCGGTATGCGTCAGGCGATAATCGGCATAGCGCACGCCGACTTTGGGTGTCAGAAAGTAGCCGGGCGCAAGAATCGGCGCCGCGATCGTCGGATTGAGCGAAAGACGCGTGCCCTCGACCAGCGTCGGGTGCGAGAAGCGCACGAATTCGCCCGGCAGCACGACGTCGAAACGTCCGGCGATGTCGTTCTTCGCCGTGCCGAAGTTGAATTGCGGCAGGCGCGCGTACGGAGGCGTAATCGGCGCCAGCGGATCCTGCAGCGTCTGCCAGCGCTGCACCATGGTGTTGAAGTAATAGCCGATGCCGGCAACCCCGCCGCTGTAATTCAGGGCGCCCATTTGTTGCAGGATGCCGGTCGAGACCTGGCGCACCTGCGACGCGAGGTCGACAAAATAGCGCGCATCTGACACCTGGTTCAGGTCGAGGCTGCCGGATAGCTGCGGCGTTATCTGCTGCTGGTGCAACAGCGAGAAGGCGCTGCGCGAGGTGCGAAGCACATGGTCGTGCGGCATGAAGTCATAACGCAGGTTGCCGGTGTAGGTCCGGTCCAGGTACCGAAAATCGCTCTTCAGCTGCTCGCCCCGCTTGGTCATGAAGGACGGCGTGAGCGTGAGATCGCGCTCCGGTGCGATGTTCCAGTAGTAGGGCACAGCCAGCTCAAGGCCGCGCCGGGTGTTTTGAGAATACATCGGCGACAGAAAGCCGGATTTGCGCTGGTTGTCGAGAGAAAACGAGCCGTAAGGCAGCGGCAGCAAGGTGGTATCGAAAAACTTGAAGCGCCCGTCGCGCACCGTGCCCACCTGCTTTTCGTTGTCGATCTCGAGCTCGCCCGCCTCGAAGCGCCAGTCCTCCTTGCCGGGTTCGCAGGTGGTGAACATGCCCTGTACCAGCCGGATCCTGTCCTTGCCGAGGAATTCGAGGCGCTCGGCCTTGCCGCGCATGGTCGTGGTCTCACCGGGCAGGATGTAATTCGAGCCCTCGAACACGCCGGTGTCGTCCCGGGTGTTGTAGCGCAGGCGCGACCCGAAGAAGCGATCCGAGCCGCGCAGGAAGCGCACGCCGCCGTCGGCCTCGATGCGGCCGAACTCTTGGTTGAAGCGCAGGAATTCGCTGTAGACCGTGAGGTCCTCGCGCTGGAACTCGACCCGGCCGCGCGCCGTCACCTCGAGCTCGGACACACCCTCGATGCTCTGGGCGTCGATGGTGGTGGGCCCCTTCGGCTTGACCGCGGCAGCGGATGCCGCAGGCGACGCGGGCGCGGGCGCCTGCGCCCAGGCGCACGGGGCGCCGGACAGCAGAATCAAGAGCGCTGCAACTCGCGCCGGACGGTGCCGCATGAGGGAGGGGATTTAGGCGCGTTTTTTGAGAGTGGAAAGTGTCATAATTCCGCGCAATTCGCAATGGATTTCAGGCTCGCCGCGCTGGAGCGCTGGCTCGGCGCACAATTCCCGGCCAAATCTGTCACCCTCGCCCCGGCTTCGGAGGATGCGAGCTTCAGGCGGTATTGGCGCCTGAGCCTCCCCGACGGCCGCAGTTTCGTCGTCATGGATGCGCCGCCCGAGAAGGAGAACTGCGGCGCGTTCCTCCACGCCGCCAGGGCGTTCGCCGAGGCCGGCGTGCATGTCCCCCGGATCCACGCACAGGACCTGGACAGCGGATTCCTGCTGCTGGAGGACCTCGGCAACACGACCTACCTCGATTTTTTCAGGGACCATGACCCCAAGGCGCCCTACGCAGCCGCTACCGACGCCCTGATCCGCATCCAGCTCGCAAGCCGCCCGGGGATCCTGCCCGAATACGACCGCGCGCTCCTTGAGCGCGAACTGCACCTGTTTCCGGACTGGTACATCGAGCGCGAACTGCGCCGCAAGCTCGTGCCGAGTGAGGCCCGGAACCTGCGGGACGTGTTTGAAGCGCTCCTTGCCAACAATCTGGCGCAACCCCGGGTCTTCGTGCACCGCGACTACCACTCGCGCAACCTGATGGTGTGCGACCCGCTGCCCGGCATCCTCGACTTCCAGGACGCGGTCTACGGGCCGATCAGCTACGACCTGGTGTCGCTATTCAGGGACGCCTATGTGCGCTGGGAGGAGGCGCAGGTGCTCGACTGGGTGGCGCGCTACTGGGAAAAAGCGCGCAAGGCCCGCCTCCCGGTACGCGAGGACTTCGCCGAGTTCTACCGCGACTTCGAGTGGATGGGCGCGCAGCGCCAGATAAAGGTGGTGGGCATCTTCGCGCGCCTGTGTCACCGCGACGGCAAGGAGCGCTACCTGGCCGATATCCCGCGGGTGCTCGGCTACCTGCTCGCCACCACCCGGCGATACCGCGAGCTGGCCCCTCTCGCCCAGCTGCTCGATACGCTGGCCTCGAAATGAAGGCCATGATCCTCGCCGCGGGCCGCGGCGAGCGGCTGCGGCCGCTTACCGACGCGACGCCCAAGCCGCTGGTCGAGATCGCGGGCCAGACGCTGCTCGGGCGTCATCTGGAGCGCCTGGCGCGCGGCGGGTTCACGCACGCCGTGATCAATGTCTCGCACCGCGCGCAGAGCATCACCACGCGTTTCGGCGACGGCACGCGCTTCGGCCTGAGAATCGACTGGTCGCACGAGGCCGAGCCGCTCGAGACCGCAGGGGGTATCGCGCAGGCGCGAACGCTGCTCGGTCCGGAGCCCTTTCTCCTCGTGAACGCCGACATCTGGTGCGACTACGACTTCTCGCGCTTGCACGATTTCGGGCTGGGCAAGCGGCTCGCGCACCTGGTGCTGGTGCCCAACCCGCCGCAGCACCCCGCGGGCGACTTTTCGCTCGATGGCGGCGTCATCGGCAACGCGTCCTCGCCGAGATACACTTACGCAGGCATCGCGGTGCTCTCACCGCAACTGGTCGCGGGGATCGCCGCCGGGCAGAAGGCGCCCCTGGCGCCGCTCTGGCGCGCAGCCGCCGAGCGCGGCGCGGTCTCGGGCGAGCTCTACCGAGGGCACTGGAGCGATGTCGGCACCCCGGAGCGGCTGCTGCGGCTGGAAGCCGAGCTGCAGGCACGAATGAAAAAATGATGAAACCGAACGATCTCGATCCGATCCTGCACAGTGCGCGCCGCGCCCGCCTCGCGCAGTCGATGCAGGGTGGCATCGCCGTGCTGCCGACGGCCCCCGAACGCCTGCGCAATAGCGACACGCACTACCCCTACCGCTACGACAGCCACTTCTATTACCTCACCGGTTTCCCGGAGCCGGAGGCCGTGCTGGTGATCGTCACCGGCACGCAACCGAAAAGCCTGCTTTTCTGCCGCGAGAAGAACGAGGAGCGCGAAACCTGGGACGGCTTCCGGTTCGGGCCGATGGGCGCCCAGGAGCGCTTCGGCTTCGACGAGGCGCACCCGATCGCGGCGCTCGACGCGAAGCTGGCCGAACTGCTCGCGGACCAGCCCGCTCTCTACTACCCGGTAGGCGCCAACCCGCAATGGGATGCGCGCGCGATGGGCTGGCTCAACACGGTGCGCGCGCAAGCGCGCGCGGGCGTCGGCGCTCCGGAACGCGTGCAGGACGTGCGCGCGCTGGTGAACGAGATGCGGCTGGTGAAGGATGCGCACGAACTGGGCGTGATGCGCCGCGCCGCAGCCATTTCCGCGGTCGCGCACCAGCGCGCGATGCAGGTCGCGCGCCCGGGGCGCTTCGAATACGAACTTGAAGCCGAGCTGTTGCACGAATTCCGCCGCAGCGGCGCGCAGTTCCCCGCTTACTGGCCGATCGTGGCCAGCGGCGCCAATGCCTGCGTGCTGCATTACGTGTCGAACGATGCCGCGCTGCGCGACGGCGACCTGGTGCTGATCGATGCCGGGTGCGAGCTCGCCGGCTACGCCTCGGACATCACGCGCACCTTCCCGGTGGGCGCGCGCTTCTCGCCTGCGCAGCGCGAGGTCTACGAGCTGGTGCTTGCCGCGCAGGCCGCAGCGATGCAAAAAGTGCGCGCCGGCAATGCCTGGAACGAACCGCACGAAGCGGCGGTTCGCGTGCTCGCGCAGGGCATGCTGGACCTCAAGCTCCTCGCCGGCAGCCTGGAGGAAGTGCTGGAGAAGGAAACCTACAAGCGCTTCTACATGCACCGCACCAGCCACTGGCTTGGGCTGGACGTGCATGACGCGGGCGACTACAAGCGCGCCGGAAAGTGGCGCACACTCGCACCCGGCATGGTGCTGACGGTCGAACCGGGTCTCTACATCCGCGCCGCAGACGACGTGCCCGAACGGCTGCGCGGCATCGGAGTGCGCATCGAGGACGACGTGCTGGTCACCGAAGGCGACTGCGACGTGATTACCGTCGCGACGCCCAAGAGCATCGCCGACATCGAGGCGCTGAAGCGAAATGCAGGCTGAGGTCGCGATTCGCGGCGCCGGGCCGGTGGGCTGTGTTTTTGCCCTGGCTCTGCATGCGTCCGGGAAATCGGTTGTATTGCAGGGCAAGCGACCTTTTCCGGAGAATTCAAATCAGACACCGCTGCGGCCCATCGCGCTGTCTCACGCCAGCCGCCTGATCCTGGAGCGCGTCGGCGCCTGGCGCGAACTGCCGGCGACGCCGATCGAGACCATCCACGTATCCCGGCAGGGTGGCTTCGGTCGCGTGTCCCTTGGCGCCGCGGACGCCGGCGTTCCCGCTTTGGGATACGTGGTGGATTATGCGGCCCTCATGAATTGCCTTTTTTCCAGGGTTGAAGCGTCCGGAATCCGGATCGGGATCGAACCCGAAGACGCGCTTCTCGTCGTGCATGCCGAAGGTACCTCAAACGCGTTGCAAGAGAAGAATTATGGCCAGGAGGCCCTGGTCGCGCTCGTCACAACCAGCCCGGCCGCCGCGCGCACCGCGTGGGAGCGCTTTACGCCGGAGGGGCCGCTCGCCCTGCTGCCGTTGGGCGCGCGCTATTGCACGGTGTGGGGCATGCCTCCCGAACGCGCGCGGGCGTTTTGCGACGCCCCTGAGGCGGAGTTCCTCGACGCGCTCTCGCGCGCATTCGGCAGACGTGCCGGCGCCTTCGTCGCGGTTTTCGAGCGCAGCCGAGTGCCGCTGGCGCTGCGCGTGCGGCCCTCTCGGGTGGGCGTGCGCGAGGCCTATATCGGCAATGCAGCGCAAACGCTGCACCCGGTGGCCGGTCAGGGCCTGAACCTCGGCCTGCGCGATGCCTGGGATCTGGCGCGGGTCTTGCAGGATGCCGAAGATCCGGGCGATGCGCAGGTACTGGCGCGCTTTGCCGGGATGCGCCGCCTCGATGCAATGGCGAGCGTTCGGGTCACCGATTTTCTTGCCGGCGCGTTTCTCGGCGCGAACCCCTTCACCGGGTTGATGCGAGGAATTGGTTTAACGGCGTTGGACATTTGCCTGCCGGCAAGGCGTTTTTTTGCGCGCCGCATGATCTTCGGAGCTTCCGCGCTGCCCTGATCGGAGCGTTGTTTGGAAAACGCAACAGTGCCGATGTTTTTCGGCAACGGAACGCGCTAGAATCCGTTCCCCTCGCATGGCCTTCAATCAATAAGTACTGATGCAACTCGGCGCACACGTGTTGCTTAACGGCTTGTTCGTCGCCCCGATGGCGGGCGTCACCGACCGGCCGTTCCGTACGCTTTGCCGGCGCTTCGGCGCCGGCCTTGCAGTGTCCGAAATGATTTCCTCGCGCCCCGAATTGCGCGGCAGCCGCAAATCGCGGCTGCGCCTGGAGCACCGCGGCGAGGCCGGCCCCGTTGCGGTGCAGATCGCCGGCGCCGATCCTGCCATGATGGCCGATGCCGCCCGCCTCAACGCCGCAGAAGGGGCACAGATCATCGACATCAACATGGGATGTCCGGCGAAAAAGGTCTGCAATGTCGCAGCCGGCTCGGCGCTGCTGTCCGATGAGCCGCTGGTCGCCCGGATACTCGAAGCAGTCGTCGCCGCCGTCGATGTGCCGGTAACGCTCAAGATCCGCACCGGTCCCGACCCGGCGCGCCGCAACGCGCTGCGCATCGCGCGCATCGCGGAACGCGCCGGCGTGCAGCTGATCGCGGTGCATGGCCGCACGCGCGCCTGCGGCTTCCGCGGGCAGGCCGAGTTCGAGACCGTGGCCGAAGTCAAGGCGGGCGTGCGCATCCCGGTGATCGCCAATGGCGACATCGGCACGCCGGAGGAAGCGGCCCGCGTACTTGCGCTCACCGGCGCCGACGGCATCATGCTCGGCCGCGCCGCTCATGGCCGCCCATGGATTTTCCGGGAGTTCCTGCATTTCTTGAATCAAGGAACAAAACTTCCGCCCCCGGCGGCAGCCGAGATGCGGGCGGTCGCGCTCGAACATCTTGAAGGCATCTATTCGCTCTACGGCGAGGAACTCGGGGTGCGCATCGCGCGCAAGCACATCGGCTGGTACGTACGCGGGCTTCCCGGCGGCGAAGCGTTCCGCCGCGAGGCCAACGCCATCGTGTCGGCACATGCGCAGCTCGCCGCGGTCGGGCGCTTTTTCGACGGGCTGGAAGGATGAGCCGGAATACCGAACTTGCCGACGCGGTCAAACGCTCCCTGGAACGCTATTTCCGCGACATGGACGGCGAGAAGCCGACCGCGATCTACGACATGGTCTTGAGGAACATCGAGCGGCCGTTGATCGAAACGGTGCTCGGCAAGGCCGCAGGCAACCAGAGCGCCGCCGCGGCGATGCTCGGCATCGACCGCAACACCCTGCGCAAGAAAATCCAGCAGCTGCGGATCAAGGCGTGAAGACAGCCGGATGAACGTCAGGCGGGCGCTCATCAGCGTCTCCGACAAGACCGGCGTGGTCGAGCTTGCGCGCGCCCTGGCCGGGCTCGGCGTGCAGATCCTTTCCACCGGCGGCACCGCCAAGCTGCTGGAAAAGGAAGGGGTGCGCGCCACCGAGGTGTCGGCGCATACCGGGTTTCCGGAAATGCTCGACGGCCGCGTCAAGACGCTGCACCCGAAAATCCATGCTGGCATCCTTGCGCGCCGCGACGTGCGCGAGCACATGGCGGCAATCGAGAAAGCGGGCATTGCGCCGATCGACCTGGTCGTGGTCAACCTCTATCCGTTTCAGGCCACGGTGGCCGATCCCGACTGCACCCTCGAGAATGCGATCGAGAACATCGACATCGGCGGCCCGACGCTGCTGCGCGCAGCAGCGAAGAACCACGCCGGCGTCGCGGTGGTTGTGGATCCGGCCGATTACGCGGGCGTGCTGGAGGAGATCCGGACCGGCGGCGGCGTCGCCGAGACGACGCGCTTCGCGCTCGCGAAGAAGGTATTCGCGCACACCGCCGGCTACGATGGCGCGATCGCAAATTATCTTTTCTCCCTCGACCGGGAGCGGAAACGGAACCCCTACCCGGAGATCCTCAGCCTGCAGTTCCGCAAGCTGCAGGACATGCGCTACGGCGAGAATCCGCACCAGTCGGCGGCCTTCTACCGCGACATGCAACCGGTGGCGGGCGGGATTGCCGGCTACCAGCAGGTCCAGGGCAAGGAGCTTTCGTACAACAACGTCGCCGATTCGGATGCCGCCTGGGAATGCGTCAAGAGCCTCACCGAGCCCGCCTGCGTCATCGTCAAGCACGCCAATCCCTGCGGCGCGGCGATCGGGGAACACCCGCTGGCGGCTTATCGCAAGGCGTTCGAGACCGACCCGACCTCGGCCTTCGGCGGCATCCTCGCCTTCAACCGCGCGCTCGACCGCGCAACCGCGGAAGAGATCGGCAAGCAGTTTGCCGAAGTAATCATCGCGCCGCGCGTCGAACCCGAGGCGCGCGCCTTCCTCGCCTCGAAGCAGAACCTGCGCGTGCTCGAAGTGCCGATGTCGCACGAGCTACAGGCGCACGACTTCAAGCGCGTCGGCGGCGGGCTACTGGTCCAGAGCAGTGATCGCAACGTGATTGCGAAAAAAGATTTGATGGTAAAAACGAGAAAACAGCCCACCGACGCGCAGTGGGTCGATTTGCTGTTCGCCTGGAAGGTGGCCAAATTCGTGAAGTCGAACGCGATCGTGTTCTGCCGCGACGGCGCCACGGTAGGCGTCGGCGCCGGACAGATGAGCCGCGTCGACAGCGCGCGCATCGCCGCGATCAAGGCGCAGAACGCAGGCCTCGCGATCGCCGGATCGGTGGTGGCATCGGATGCCTTCTTTCCGTTCCGCGACGGCCTCGACGCCGTGATCGACGCCGGGGCCGTGGCGGTGATCCAGCCCGGCGGCAGCGTGCGCGACGACGAAGTGATCGCCGCCGCCGACGAGCGCGGCATCGCGATGGTGTTTACCGGCGCGCGCCACTTCAGGCACTGAGCGGGCGCCCGCGGTGAAACTCCTCGTCATCGGTTCCGGCGGACGCGAGCATGCGATCGCATGGAAGCTCGCGCAGAGTCCGCGCGTACAGAAAGTCTTCGTCGCGCCCGGAAATGGCGGGACCGCAACCGAAAATGGCTTGGAAAATATAGAAATTGCTTCTGTTCCAGAATTAATAAGCTTTGCCAAAAAAGAGCAAATTCACCTGACCGTCGTCGGTCCAGAGGCGCCGCTGGCAGCGGGCATCGTGGATGCGTTTCAGGAGGCGGGGTTGAAGATTTTCGGGCCGCTGCGCGCTGCGGCGCAGCTCGAGGCGTCGAAGGATTTCGCAAAGCAATTCATGGTGCGCCACGGTCTGCCTACCGCGAAGCACGCGACCTTCACCAACGCGGCGCAGGCGAAGGCCTACGTCGACAGGCAGGGTGCGCCGGTCGTGATCAAGGCCGACGGCCTCGCCGCCGGCAAGGGCGTGGTGGTCGCGGCCACGCTCGAGGAAGCCAAGGCCGCGATCGACCTGATGCTGGTCGAGAACCGCCTTGGCGATGCCGGGGCGCGCGTCCTGGTGGAGGAATTTCTCGACGGCGAGGAAGCGAGCTTCATCGTCATGGCGGACGGCACGCACGCGCTGCCGCTCGCCACCAGCCAGGACCACAAGCGCTTGCAAGACGGCGACCGGGGGCCGAACACCGGCGGCATGGGCGCCTACTCGCCGGCGCCGGTGGTGACGCCGCAGCTGCACGCGCGCGTGATGCGCGAAATCATCCAGCCCGCGATCGCCGGCATGGCGCAGGACGGCACGCCCTACACCGGCTTTCTCTACGCCGGCCTGATGATCGACGAGGCGGGCAATCCGAAGACGCTCGAATTCAATTGCCGCCTTGGCGACCCGGAAACGCAGCCGATCATGCTGCGGCTTAAATCCGACCTGCTTGCGCTCGTCGAGCACGCGCTCGAGGGCACGCTCGATCGCGCCACTGCCGACTGGGACCGGCGTCCGGCGCTGGGCGTGGTGCTCGCCGCCGCCGGCTATCCCGAGGAGCCGCGCAAGGGCGATGAGATCGGCGGGCTGCCCAAGCCCACCGATGAATGCCGCGTGTTCCACGCCGGCACCAAGCGCGAAGGCAGGCGCGTTCTCACCAATGGCGGCCGGGTGCTCTGCGTCACCGCGCTCGGCGATTCGCTGAAGGTGGCGCGCACGCGCGCCTACGAGGCCGCCGGGTCCATTCGCTTTGAAGGCATGCAGTTCCGAAAAGACATCGGGCATCGCGCCCTGAAAAAAGGCTAGCTTGGATACACGCCCGGTCCGGGATTACTTCACGGCGCTTCAGTCGCGCCTCGTCGGGGCATTGGAATCGCTCGACGGCGGCGCCTTTCGCACCGACTCCTGGGAGCGCGCCGAAGGCGGCGGCGGCTCGACCCGCGTGATCGAGGAAGGCGGCGTGTTCGAGCGCGGCGGCGTGGCCTTTTCGCACGTCTCGGGCCGGCAGTTGCCGGCATCGGCTTCCGCCTCACGCCCGCAACTCGCCGGGCGCGGTTTCGAGGCGATGGGCGTGTCGCTGGTGCTGCACCCGCGCAATCCGTACTGCCCGACCGTGCACTTGAACGTGCGCTTTTTCATGGCGACCAAGGCGGGGGAGGATCCGGTCTGGTGGTTCGGCGGCGGCATGGACCTCACGCCCTACTACGGCTTCGAGGAGGACGCGAAGCACTTTCACCTCACCTGCAAGCGCGCGCTCGAGCCCTTCGGCGAGGGACTGCACGCACGCTACAAGAAGTGGTGCGACGAATATTTCTTCATCAGGCACAGGAACGAAGCGCGCGGCGTCGGCGGCATCTTCTTCGACGACCTCGCCGAGCCCGATTTCGACACCGCGTTCGCCCTGGTCCGCTCGGTGGGCGATCACTTCATCACCGCCTACAGCCCGATTCTCGAGCGCCGCCGCGCCCTCCTCTTCGGCGATCGCGAGCGCGCCTTCCAGTGCTACCGGCGCGGGCGCTACGTCGAATTCAACCTGGTCTACGACCGCGGCACGCTGTTCGGCCTGCAATCCGGCGGCCGCACCGAATCGATCCTGATGTCCCTGCCGCCCGCGGTCACCTGGCGCTACGACTGGACCCCCGCGCCCGGTTCACCCGAGGCGAAGTTCTACACGGATTTCCTCAAGCCGAGGGATTGGGTCTAGACCGGCATCTCAGGGCAGTTCCCCTGCACGTCGGAAATGTTTCTGCGCCTCGGCGCTGCGGCCCTCGCGCTCGGCCAGCCGCGCCAGCTCGAGGTACGCGGCGCGCGACGGTCCGAACGAAAGGCTCGCTTCGAGATAGTTCTGCGCCTTGCCCCAGAGCTCGGCGGCCATGCATAGCCTGCCGAGGGCGGCGAGCAACTGCGGATCCTCGGCATGCTCGCGCAGCCAGCGTTCGGCGCGCTCGATCCGGACGCGCGCCTCGTCCTTCGCCTTCTGCGCCTCCAGCTTCTGCAGATCGCCGTAAAGCAGCGCCAGCGCGCCGCTCCATTCGGCGCCGAGGCTGCGCTCGATCAGCTCGCGCTCAAGCGCCGCCTCGCCCAGCGCTGCGGCGCGCCGCGCCGCCGCCACCGCGACCCGCGGATGGGCAAGGTCTGGCGCCGGGATGCGCCGCAGCCTCGCTTCCAGCGAGCCCCGGTCGCCGGATTCGCGCGCAAGCAGTTCGATGTAGGCCTGAACCCTGTGCTCCTCGGCGATCGCGGGCGCAAGCGCACCGCGCTTCGCGAGCAGCGATGCGAGCCTGAGGACTTCCTCCCAGTTCTGCGCGCCGCGCTCGGCGCGCAGCAACATGCGCGCGCTCGCGATGTGCCTTGGGCCGGTGCCGTGCATGCTTCTGAGCGCATCGCGCGCGCCGACGAAGTCGCGCTCGTCCAGCGCCAGCTCCGCCTGCGTCAGCAGGCGCGCCGCATGCATCGATTCCCCCGCGGCTTCGGCGCGCTCCAGCCACTGGCCGCGACGCTCGTACTCGCGCATCTGGTGCGCGGCGCGCGCGGCGATCAACGCCGCCAGCCCGGGCGCCGCACCCGCCTCCCAGGCAAGTCCGGCCTCCTTCTCGGCGCGCGCGAAACGCCCCTCGAAGTAGCACAGCAGCGCAGCCGCCAGCGCGGTCTGCGCGTGATCGCGTTGGCGCCGCTCGCGGAAGGCGCGCACCTGCGCGGGCAGCGCCAGCGTATGGCTGATCAGGCGTACCGTGACATAGGCGAGCGCGAACGCCGCCGCGACCGCAAGCACCGACAGCAGCAGCGAGAGTTCGACGCGCCAGGGCGGGTAGACCACCAGCACGTAGCCGTCGCTCACCCGCCCGGCAAGCGCGAGCGCCACCGCCGCGGCGAATACCGCAACCAGCCAGAAAAGCGCACGCATCAGTTGCTGCGCTCGCGGCGCGACTTGAAGGCGCGCACGGCCTCGAGGCTGTCGGTGATCGACGGCGGCTCGAAGCTGACCGAGGCGGACGAGAGCTGCTTCAGCTGCGCCAGCGCGCCCTGGGAGGCCTTGGCGCGGACATCGAAGTAGTGCCGGATCCAGCCTTGCGCGACGCGCAGGTCCTCGCGGTAACCGGCCTCGTCGCGCGTGAGAAGCGCGAGGCGCGCATTGAGCAGCCGCAGCTTGAGGTTCTCGCGCAGAAACCACGCCTGCTGCGGCGCCAGCAGCGGCGGCTCGGGCGATTCGACCTTGCGCACCACGATCAGCTGGCGCAGCTCCTTCCAGACTTCGCCGCCGAAGCGCGCGAAAAAACCCTCCTCGGTCTGGGGCACGGTCTTGGCCGCCTTGCCGGAGGCGGGCCGCTCGGCGCGTTCATCGAACGCCAGCGGCAGCGCGTCCACCGAAGCGACCACGCGATCGATCGTGAGAGACAGGCCCGGCACATCCAGCGCCGGAAGCGACTTCAGGCGCTCGATATCGCGCGCCAGCGCCCGGCGCACCGGCAGGAACTGGGGCCGGTCGGAGCGCGACAGCCGGCTTTCCGCCAGCTGCAGCGCGAGCAGCGCCGCGCGCACGTTGCCCGAAAGCTGCAGCTGCTGCTGGGCGATCGCGAGCACCTGCTCGATTTCCGCGAGCTGCCACTCGTCGCGGTTGCGCGCCAGTTCCTGGTAGAGCGTCTCCAGTGCGAGCTGCTGGTTCTGCGACTCGGCGAAGCGCGTCTCGAGCGCGCCGATCTTGGCTTGCGCGTCGCGCAGTCCCTCCTGGGCCTGGCGTGCGAGCGAGCGCGCCTCGCGGCTTTCGGTCTCGATGTCGCGCAGGCGCTTGGCGAGCTCCTCCTGCGTCGCTCCGATACGGCCGCGGGTATCGAGCCAGAGTGCCGCGATGACGGCCGCAAGCACGATCAGCGCGACGGCGAACAGGCGCCGCCCGCCTTGACGTCCGGTCCGCGGACTGGCGTCTGAAGGGGGGCCCGGGGGCGAAGGCGCATCCATGCGTTCAGTTTTATCTTGCGCCGCCAAAGTATGCAACCAGCGCCGCCGCCATCTCCGCGTCCCCCGGGCCGGCGACGATTGTCCGGCCCAGGCCGCGCCGCGCCGCTTCCTCGGCGATGCGCGGATGCGGCACGAAGAACACCGCCTGCGCGAGGCGCTGCGCACCTTCCTCGCCGAGCATTTCGAGCAGGTTTGCGAGCCCCTCGCCCGAGGACACCGTGACCGCGGCGACCGCGCCGCCGGCCCAGGCCAAGGCGAGCAGTGCGCCGCCGGCTTCGGGCAGGGTCCTGCGGTAGCACGCGGCGTGCTCGACCAGCGCACCGCGCGCGCTGAGCGTCTCGCCGAGCAAGGTGCGGCCGCCTTCGCCGCGAAAAATCACGATCCGCTTGCCGGCGACAGCGGCGAATTCGGGCAGCGCGAGCAGCGCCTCGCTGTCGGCTCGCGCCGGCGGCGCGATCACGCCGGAAAAGCCGCGCGCTTCGAGTTCGGCCCGGCTGCCGGTGCCGACCGTCGCCAGCCTGAGATGCGCCGGCCACGGCTTCGGGCCGCGGCGCGCGCGCAGCAAATCCATCGCCTTGCGCACCGCGTTCCTGCTGACGAAGAGGGCGATGTCGAACGACTCCAGGCGATCGGCAACTGCGAAGAAGGGCCCGAGGTCCGCGAGCTCGCGAATCTCGATCGCCGGGACTGCGAGCGCTTCGCCGCCCGCCTTGCGGATCAGCGCTGAAAGGCTTTCGGCCTGGCCGCTCGGACGCGTGACGAGGATGCGCTTTCCCGCGAGTGGTCTGCCGCTCACGGGGCAAGCGCAGCCAGGATTTCCGCGGCCCCCTCGCCGCGCAGCGCATCGGCCACGCGCAAGCCGAGCGCCTCCGGGTCGGAGGCATCGCCGAGGTCCTCGGCGCGCGCGATGCGCCTGCCGTCGGGGGAGGCGACGAGCGCGCGAAGCTTCAGCTTGCGGCCGGCAATTTCCGCGAACGCGCCGAGCGGAATGGTGCAACTGCCGCCCAGCGACAGATTCACCGCCCGTTCGGCACGCACGCAGGCATCGCAGTCCCCGTCCGCCAGGGGCTGCAATAGCTTCATGAGGTCGGCCCGCGCGGCGCGGCACTCGATGCCGAGCGCCGCCTGTCCGGCCGCGGGCAGGCTTTCCTCCACGGACAAATGGCTCCGAATCCGGCCGGCAAGGCCGAGGCGATTCAGGCCTGCCGCGGCGAGCACTATTGCAGCGTACTCGCCGCGGTCGAGCTTGGCGAGGCGCGTGTCGAGGTTGCCGCGCAGCGGCCGGATTTCGAGCAGCGGATAGCGCGCGGCGATCTGCGCCTGGCGCCGCAGGCTGGAAGTCCCGACCACCGCGCCCGCGGAAAGCGCGGCGAGGTTTTCATGGCGTAACGAGACAAAAGCATCGCGCGGATCCTCGCGCGCCAGGATCGCGGCGAGCACAAATCCTTCGGGCAGTTCCGCCGGCACGTCCTTCATCGAATGCACCGCGATCTCGGCGCGGCCCTCGGCGAGCGCCGCCTCCAGCTCCTTGACGAACAGCCCTTTGCCGCCGGCCTTGGCGAGCGACGCATCGAGCAGCTCGTCACCGCGCGTGGAGAGCGCGACCAGTCCCACCCGCACCCCCGGATACAGCGCCTCCAGGCGTGATTTCACGAACTCAGCCTGCCACAGGGCAAGGCGGCTGCGGCGCGTGGCAATCCTCAGATCCGGCATCATTCCTTCCCTTCCGTCGCCACGCCCTTTACCGCCGGCCACTGCCGCCGGCTCACCGGCAGGCGCTCGGCGATGCCCTCGAGCACCACGTTCCAGTGGGGCTCCTCTTCGCCGCTGCCGGCGACGCGCTCGAAGCCGCGGATCGCGCCGCGCGCCACCAGGCAGTTGCGGTGCACGCGCACGAAGCGCTCGGTGAATTCGCGTTCGATCGCAATCAGCGGCTCCTCGATCAGATGCTCGCCCGCCCGCGTGCGCAGGGTCACGTACTTCAGCTCCGCCTTCAGGTAGACCACCTCGGCGACAGGCACGAGGACGATGCGGCTCCTCTCGGCGACCGAGAAGAACTCGCGCGCCCCCGCGGCGGCGCGCTCCAGCCGCTCGCGCGGCACCGGGCCCGCGGCGAGCGCTTTCCTGAGGGCCGCGCCGAGCCGCTCGGCGCGCACCGGCTTCATCAGGTAATCGAGCGCGTTCAATTCGAAGGCCGCCACCGCGTGCCGATCGTGCGCAGTGACGAAAATGACGGCCGGGGCGTGCTCCAGCGCGCTGAGGTGGCGCGCGACCTCGATGCCGCCCATGCCGGGCATCTGGATATCGAGCAGCAGCACCTGCGCCGCGCTTCCCGGCAGGCGGTCAATCACCTCGAGCCCGTTGCCCGCCTCGCCCACGACCGCGGAGGCGACCTCGCCGCGGATGTCGGCAAGCAGTTCCTTCAGCCGCGCGCGCGCGGGCGCTTCATCGTCGGCGATGAAGATCCGCAGCTCGCTCATGTTCCCCTCGCCACGCCCGCCGCGCCCGTCATGCGGCCCCCGACCGGTAGGGAATCTCGATTTCAACCCGGTAACGCGCCCCCTCGACGCGGGTTTCCAGCCGCGCCTCGTCGTCGAAAAACAGCATCAGGCGCTCGCGGATGTTGTCGAGCGCCATGTGGTTGCCGGCACGGTGTCCGTTGCCCGCCTCGTGCCAGGGATTCTCGATCAGCACCTGTACGCGCTCGCCGTGCCGCACGATGCGCAGCAGCACGTCGCCGGTGCCGGTGCCGGGTTCCACGCCGTGATAGACCGCATTCTCCAGCAGCGGCTGCAGCACGAGCGCAGGCAGCATCGCGTCCACCGGCGCGTTGTCGAGATCCCAGGACATGCGCAGCCGCTCGCCCAGGCGCAGCTGCTCGATTGCGGCGTAACGCTCGACGAGCGCGATCTCGTCGGCAAGGCGCACCAGGCTCCGGCTGTCGGACATGAGCGCGCGAAACAGGTCCGCGAGGTCCTCCAGCGTGCGCTCGGCGCGCCTCGGGTCGCTCCGGATCAGCCCTAGGACCGCGTTCAGGCTGTTGAACAGGAAATGCGGACGGATGCGCGCCTGCAATGCCTGCAACCGCGCCTCGGCGAGCGCGGGCGAGTGAGCCTTCGTGTGCAGCCTGAGATAGGCAAGCACCGCGCCGGCCGTCGCCGCGGCAATCACGAGCGCGCGCGCGAGCCCGCCGGCGGCAGCGAATTCGGCAAGCGCCGCATGCGTGGCCGCGGTCAACGCAAGCACCACCGCGATCGCCACCGTGCAGCCCTTCCAGTAAGACATCCGCAGCAGCCAGGGCGCCGCCGCGTACAGCAGCACCAGGCTCGCGACCAGCGGCGGCTCGATCAGCGCGGCGCCGAGGACGAATTCGTCGAGCATCCCGGCCAGACCGCGCGCCGAAACCAGCGCCGCGGCCAGGGCGAGCAGGTTCACGACGATCAGCGCGCGCGCAGTGACGCCGAGGTTGCGGAAGTCCGGCAGCGCGTCCGGATAGGGGTTTTGCCTTATACTGGGCATCGTTAGCGAGCGGTGTTCAACCGCATTCTATTCTTGCATTTTATTCCGTATGGCCTCTCCAGCCCCCAAGCGCCGGCCTAGCAGAAGCAGGAGCACAAAAGCGAAGACGTGGTCCGGCCGATTTGCGCAACCCGTCGATCAGCTGGTGCAGCGCTTCACCGCCTCGGTTTCATTCGACCGGCGGCTTGCGATGCACGACATCGCGGGCTCGCTCGCGCATGCTCGCATGCTTGCGGCCTGCGGAGCGATCGGGCGCAGGGACCTCGCCGCGATCGAGCGCGGTCTGGCCAGGGTGCGCGCCGAGATTCGAGCCGGCCAATTCACCTGGTCGGTCGAGAACGAGGACGTGCATACCAGCATCGAGCGGCGCCTGACCGAGCTTGCCGGCAGCGCGGGCAAGCGCCTGCACACCGCGCGCTCGCGCAACGACCAGGTGGCCACCGACCTGCGGCTCTGGCTGCGCGACGAGATCGACGCCATCGCGCAGAAACTCTCGGCCCTCGAGGCCGTGCTGCTGACGCAGGCGGCGCGCCATGCCTCGCTGGTGATGCCGGGATTCACGCACCTGCAGGTCGCGCAGCCGGTGACCTTCGGCCATCACCTGCTCGCCTACGTTGCGATGTTCGAGCGCGACCGGGCACGGCTCGCCGACTGCCGCAGGCGCGTGAATGTGCTGCCGCTGGGCGCCGCCGCGCTCGCCGGCACCACCTTTCCGATCGATCGCACGCGCGTCGCGCGCGAGCTCGGTTTCGAGGCTGTGGCGGAGAATTCGCTGGACGCGGTCTCGGACCGCGACTTCGCGATCGAGTTTGCGGCCTCGGCCGCCATCGCGATGGTGCACCTGTCGCGCTTCGCCGAGGAGCTGATCCTCTGGATGAGCCCGCGTTTCGGTTTCGTGAAAATTCCGGACCGATTCTGCACCGGCAGCTCGATCATGCCGCAGAAGAAGAATCCGGACGTGCCCGAGCTGGTGCGCGGCAAGAGCGGCCGCGTGTTCGGCCACCTGGTGGCGCTGCTCACGCTGATGAAGGGGCAGCCGCTCGCATACAACAAGGACAATCAGGAAGACAAGGAGCCGCTGTTCGATACCGCCGACACGCTCAAGGACTCGCTGGACGTATTCGCGGCGCTTTGCGCCGGCCTCCAGCCGCAGGCAAAGGCGATGCGGGCGGCGGCGCTCGAGGGGCATGCCACAGCCACCGATCTGGCCGACTACCTGGTCAGGAAGGGCGTGCCCTTCCGCGACGCGCATGAAGCGGTGGCGCGGGCGGTGCGGGCGGCGGAGGCCGCCGGCTGCGATCTTTCCGCGCTGCCCCTGAAAACGCTGAAGCGCTTTTCGTTCGCGATCGGCGCCGATGTGTTCCGCTCGCTCACGCTCGAGGGCTCGGTCGCGAGCCGCAACCACATCGGCGGCACCGCGCCCGCCCAGGTCAGGGCCGCGGTGAAGCGGGCACGGGCGCGCAAGCGCGCGCGCTGAGGTAACGGCCCTGAACGCGCCGCTCCAGCCGCAGCAGATCGGCAAGTACCCGGTCGAGCGCCACCTCGGCTCGGGCGCGACCTCCGAGGTCTATCTGTGCAGCGACCCCTTCGCCAAGCGCAGCGTCGCGGTAAAGCTCGTGTCCACCGCACTGTTCAACGACCCCGAGCGCGGCAAACTCTACCGCAAGCTGTTCGTCACCGAGGCCTCGCTCGCGGGCAAGCTGCAGCACCCGCACATCTGCCAGATCTACGACGCGGTGGCGGACGACTTGCTCCACTACATCGTGATGGAGTACGTCGACGGAGGCACGCTGGAGAAGTTCTGCGCCCAGGAGCAGCTGCTGCCGATCGACAAAGTGGTCGAGATGGTGTTCAAGTGCACGCGCGCGCTCGAGTTCGCGCACAAGATGGGCATCACGCACCGCGACATCAAGCCGGCCAACATCCTCTACGCCGGCGAGACCGACGTGAAGATCACCGATTTCGGCGCCGCGCTGATCGCCACCGGCGACTCGACCCAGATCTCGGCCATCGGCTCGCCCTCCTACATGTCGCCGCAGCAGGTGAAGGAGCACCCGCTCGACCACCGCACCGACATCTATTCCATGGGCGTGGTCATGTACCACCTGCTTGCCGGCCGGCTGCCGTTTCAGGCCTCGAACAACTTCAGCCTGATCTACCAGATAACGAGCGTCGAGCCGCAACCGCCCTCGGCCTACCGGCCGGAGATCCCGCAGTCGATCGACGACATCGTGCGGCGCGCGATGGCCAAGGACCTGGAGCGCCGCTATGTCGAGTGGGAGGAATTCTCGCTCGACCTGGCCGCGGTATTCCGCGGCGAGCCCGCCGGCGTGCCGGGACTGAAGGCCGGCGAGCAGCAGTTCGCCGATTCCGACAAGTTCGAGACCCTGCGCGCCCTGCCGTTCTTCGAGAATTTCTCCGACGCCGAGATCTGGGAGGTGGCGCGCATATCATCCTGGCGCCAAGCGCGCACCGGCGAGGTCATCATGAGGGAAGGCGAGCAGGGCGACTACTTCTGCCTGCTGGCCGACGGCCAGGTCAAGGTTACCAAGCGCAACAAGCTGCTCAACGTGCTGCGCGCCGGCGAATGCTTCGGCGAGATGGCCTACCTGCAGAAAGGCGCGCAGGTGCGCGGCGCCGACGTCACGGTGATGAGCGACTGCAAGATCGTCTCGGTGCCGACCGGCAAGCTCGCGAATGCCTCGGACGCCTGCCGCCACAAGTTCGACCGCGCGTTCATGGAGATCCTGGTCGAGCGGCTGACGATGGCCAACATCCGCCTGTCGGGTGTCTGAGCGCCAACGGATAGGAAAATCTATCTGCCCCCGGCCGCACGGCGCCGCACGATTTGCCCATTCTCCCGCTCCCCGGCCCCGGTGTGACGGCGCACAATGGCGCTTATGTCGCGTCGCGGGCCGCTATTGGTAAAAGAATGGTCGGCGAGCCGTAGGCGCGGACATACTCTGGCACTGATGCATCGGCACGGTCCCATTCCTGCCATACCTGCGTGCGCTTCAGGGCGCGCACCGCATCGCGCAGCGCAGCGCGTGCGCCCTCGCCGTTGGGACAATCGCGGTCGTAGATGAATTCCATAGTTGGCATGGAAAGTCTCGCGGCGGTTTTTTGACTTCTAAAGGATACATTCCGTACCACGGTACGGAGTCAAGGGGTCTTGCGCTTCATGGAAGCCGGGCAAAAACCTTGCGCAGCGCGAGCGGCGAAAGCGCGCCCTGGATCAACACCGTGCGTCGGTCCTTGTCCGCGAACAGCATGGTGGGTACGACTGGGATATCGAGCCGGTTCAACAGGCGTTCGTTGGCACGCAGCTTTTGCTCCGTCTCGGCCGTGGGGATATCCTCTTCGATACCGCCGCTGTATGCCTCGCCGTGGTAACGCTCTTCGTTGTGGCGCAGGGCCACGAGTGGCTCCGGTGCTTGCAGGATTGCCGCGGCCTTTCCGAGACTGGTCGCGTTGACCACAGCGACCGGTATCCAGCGTAGTTGCAAATCGTGCGATTCGATGAACATTCGCAGATTGCGGTAGAGAAGTTGGCAGGCCGGACAATTTGGGTCGAAGAAGATATACACGGCGTGCCGGCCCCGGCCCTCGGCAATCCAAGTCGCCTGCGGCACGGTGGCGAGCACGGATTCAGTCGGCGTGCGTACCGGTTCCGCCGCCGGCGACACCGGCGATCCCAAGAGCAGCGCGATGACGGCCAGGGCGAATCCCGGCCCGGCGGTTCGTGTCATGTCGAGCGTCCTGTCATGCCATCGATGGTAAAGCATGGAGCCGGCTCCAGGGCAAGCTGGCCGGGCCTTGATCTGGAGTGAACTCCAGGGGCTAAGCTGTATCCAAGCAACAGGGCATAGGAGTGCGACGACCATGAAAATCGAAGTGTTTTCCTCGCCCGGCTGCGCCAAGTGTGGGCACGCCAAGGATGTCCTTAAAAAGCTCGTCGGGGAAGTCGGCGGCGGTCGCATCGACT